>ERZ1106943.234-NODE-234-length-77904-cov-9.056969_pt1 | contig 77904 bp, 67 predicted proteins | sample MGYA00403671_ERZ1106943 | MGnify/ENA primary metagenome ERZ1106943 (study PRJEB35170, sample SAMEA104062427) | human gut metagenome | biome: human gut; feature: human-associated habitat; material: faeces | place: Denmark | collected 2012-06-14 ...
ACAAAAAAAGATGACCGCTTTCGCGGTCATCTTTTTTGCGTTTATTGCAGGTTCAGCTTGAACAGGTTGCTGTCGGCGGCAAAGTTGGTGATCTCGTACAGCACCAGAATGTCGTCGGCCTCGTCGGCCAGCGGCTGCAGCTTCTCCCGGCAGTACCGCAGATCCACCATGGTGATGGTCTCGTAGTCCCCGGTGAGGAACGGCACAAAGCAGTTGGCGAAGGAGTCCTTGATGAGCAGCAGGTGCTTTCCGTTCTCCGTGCCGGTGGTGATGACGCACTGGCCGTAGTTGCCGCCCAGAAACAGCTCATACTTATCCTTCTGCTCCAGGGCGGACAGGTCGTACAGCGCGCCGTCTTTCCCGTCACACACCACGCTCTCCACCGTGATCTCCGGCGCGTAGTACACGCTGTCGTATACGCTGTCTGGCAGCAGCACCTTGGAGTACAGCGTGCCGCGGAAGCTGTCCGTGGCCAGCGTCAGCTCATAGCTGCGGGCGGTGTGCCCCGTGGCCTGTGCCCACAGTGTATAGGCCGCCTGCGCGCCCATGGTGGTCCAGTGGTGGTCCGTGTGGTAGTAGGGATCGTCCACCGTCGATAGCGTTTCCCGGCTGTCCAGCAGCGTACCGCCCAGAATATCGCCCAGCTGGCCGAAGGCCTTGTCCTCGTTGAAATACGGCGCGTTCTCCGGCAGCATATCCCTCAGAATTCCGGCCGGGCTGGGCACGATCAGCGCCGTGCAGGGCTTACCGCTGGCGGCAAAGAAATCCCGGATATACCCGGCGTTCTTCTCCAGCCTTACCCAGTCAAAGCTGTCGTCGGTCACCTTGGCAAAGTACCTCCCGTCCGCGCCCAGATAGGTGCCGCTGATGTCCTCCTTGCCCTCGGCCCGCTGCAAGACCGAGCGGCTGGCTGTCCAGAAGTCCCGGAAGACGATCTGGTCGCTGGTATAGTCCTCCACGTCCTCCATAAAGTCGCCGGACATGATGCGGTCCCAGGTGAGTCTGGGCGTCAGCTGCAAATAGCGGTTCTCATTCTCCGAGAATGCCCGGTCCGGCGTCAGGAAAAAGCTGCCGACAGACAGCGCCAGCAGTATGCCGCCGATGGCGATCAGCGGCGCGATGCCGCTTCGTTTTTTCATGGCGCCGCCTCCTTAAAATCTAAAGTACAAAAACGGGTTGTAGCTGTCGCCCACCAGAAACGCCATGCTCACCAGCAGTACGACGACTACCCACACCGTTCGCAGTCCGTCCGACAGGGCGGGGGAGAGAGCCTGTTCCCGCTTTTCCCACAGCCGCTTGGGAAGGCTCGTGCAGCCGATGACGCCCAGGACCAGCAGCAGCCAGCCGCACCGCAGCAGGTACGCCGTGGTGCTGTCGGCAAAGGTTCCGGAGAACATATGGCCCACATAGGCCCCCAGCGCGCCGAGGTCTGTGATGGCGAACAGCACCCAGCCCATGACGAAGCAGAAGCAGGTGTACACGTGCCCTACGAACCGGGGCGCCTTGTCCAGCCACTTCAGCAGGAATGTCTTTTCCAGCAGCAGCAGTACGGCGTAGTATACGCCCCACAGGACAAAATTCCAGCTGGCGCCGTGCCACAGGCCGGTCAGCAGCCAGACGATGGCAATGTTCAGGAGCTGCCGCCCCTTGCCCTTGCGGTTACCGCCCAGGGGGATGTAGACGTACTCCCGGAACCAGGTGGACAGGCTGATGTGCCACCGCCGCCAGAACTCGGTGACAGAACGGGACTCATAGGGATAGTTGAAGTTCTCCAGGAAATGGAACCCGAAGAAATGCCCCAGGCCGATGGCCATGTCCGAATAGCCGGAGAAGTCAAAGTAGATCTGGAACGTGTACGCGATGGCGCCGATCCATGCCGTGACCGCTGTGGGGTCCGACATGGCGGCGATGTCCTCCCAGATGGCGCCCATCTGGTTGGCGATGAGCACCTTCTTGCCCAGACCGATCACCAGCCGCTGCAAACCCTCGCTGGCCTCGCTCACCGACTCCCGCCGGTGCTCCAGGTCATAGGCTACCGTCTTGTACTGCACGATAGGCCCCGCGATCAGCTGGGGGAACAGCGTCACGTACGCGCCGAAGTCCACGATGTTCCGCTGGGGCGGCACCAGCCCCCGGTACACGTCGATGGTATAGCTCATGGTCTGGAAGGTGTAGAAGGAGATACCGATGGGCAGCAGCAGCCCCAGCGCCGGGATGGCTGTGCCCAGCAGACCGTTCAGGTTGCTGATGGCAAAATCCGTGTACTTGAAAAAGCCCAGGATCGCCAGGTTTCCCACCACAGAGATGACCAGCACCGCCTTGGCGCCGCCCGCCCTTCCCCTGCTCCGAAAGTGGCCGATGGCCAGACCGTTGCAGTAGTCGAACACCGTGGAGAACAGCATGATCAGAATGTATTTCGGCTCGCCCCAGCCGTAAAACAGCAGGCTGAAGACAAGCAGTAGCCCGTTCCGCAGCTTCCGTGGGCAGATATAGTATAAAATAGCCACCAGCGGCAAAAACGCCAGTAAAAATGTGGTGCTGCTGAATACCATGTGATGTGCTCTCCTTTGCGGATAGTCAGAAAAAGGAACAGGGCGGGCTTGCCCGCCCTGTTCAAAACAGATGTCACTTCACGCCGGCCAGCTTACCCATCTGATAGCTGCCGCGTATGGCGGACAGGTTGTTGACGAACAACACGTCCGTCACGCCCTTGGCCTTGGCCAGTGCGCTGACGCTGCCGCCGTAATACCGGTAGTCCACCACATACACCGTCTGGTAGTGGTCCACCAGAAACGGTACAAAGGCGTTGCCGAAGGACTCCTTCACCACGATGCAGCTCTGCCCATTGCTGACTTCGGGGTTCTCGATCACGGTGAAGGGGTTGTCGCCCATGATGAACGCGCCGTATTTCAGGCTGGCCGCTGCGGTGGACTCGTCAAAGATCACCTTGCCGCCGGTGAGCTCGCTGTCCTCGCTGCTGCCGTACTTCATGGCGGCGGTGCTGCTGACGGGATGATAGGCGTTCACCGTATCCGGATCATCCGCCATGGCCTGAGGCTTGCCGCCGTCGTTGTAGAACGAGCCCAAAAAGCCCGTGTACTGGCTCACCTCATAGTCGCTGAGGTCGTGGGGCGTAATGCCCTTGACATTGCAGAACTGCACATAGGCGTAATAGGCGCCCAGCGCCGTCCAATGGTGGTCGGTGCGGAAATAGATGTACTCCGTCCGATGGGCGTTCAGCGCGTCATGCAGGGGCACCGTTTTTATATTCTGCCCCATTCCCGCCAGAATATCCTTTTCGGCCTGTGCCTGATCGCTGCCGGGTATGTCGCTGAGCAGGCTGTCCGGCAGGGTAATGCTGCTGGACAGGGGGATCGCCATGGCGTAGACATTGCTGACGCCGCTGAGGCTGTCCGCCACGGCGTTGACCGTGGACTGGTACTTCTCCGCCAGGGAGCCCACATAGTTGTACATCTCATATCCGGCATTGCCCACGATGTATACGCCGCCGGACTGATAGGGCGTGGCGTCGGTGGTGATCACATTGGAGGCTGCCGGCTTCGTGGTGGTCACGGTAGACTTATCAGTGTTCCCATCGCCGTTCCCGCTTTGACCACCCTTTTGATCGCCCTCCGGGTCCTTCGCGGTGTTGTCCGCATCGCCGGTCCCGTCAGGCTCGCCGTCCGCGGGCTGGGTGACGGCAGGGCTGTCTGTATCCTTGTCCGGCGCCTTTTTGCCGCTGAATACATCGGTGAAGATGGCCAGCACCGCCACCACCAGCGCCGCGGCGGCGATCAGAAGCAGCAGCGCGCCGCCTCCGCCCCGCTGCCGCCGTTCATAGCGCGGACTCATCCTACATACTCCTTGATGACCGCATTGGCGGTATCCGTGTCAGAGGTAACGCACAGCACCACGCAGGTGCCGTAAGTGGCGAAAACGGCGTTGTTCAGGCGCTCGGCCTCCTCAGGCTGGTAGCGCCCGGCCTCCTGCGTCTGGCTGTCCAGCAGCTCCTGCATGGCGATCTTCACCGCCGATGCGTCCGTCTTATCCTTACAGGACACCACAAAGATCTCCTCCATGGTGCTGCCGTCAGACATATAGGCGGCAGCGCTGCTGCCCTCGGGCAGTTCCAGATAGTCTCCGGCGTCGATAGCGCTCATGGTGCTGTCAAACTGTACGCGCTCGGTCAGCGCCTTGCCCAGCCCCTCGGCATCCACCGTGGCGGAGGACTTGTCGCCGCAGGCGGCCAGGGACAGGACCATCAGCATGGCCAGCAGCAGGGTCATAAAACGTTTCATAGAATTGCTCCTTATCATTCACTCAAGACTGTTTTGCCCGCCGGTATATGAGATACCGGCTCAATACATCATTATAATACAAACCGCGCGGAAGTAAAAGGGGGTAAATACAAACAAGCCATTTATTTTCCGCCAAGGCTTTCACTACCTATGACGGAGCGACCCCGCCGCGGGTTCCGAAAAAAAGAGACCGCAAAGCGGTCTCTTTTTCAAAAGTCGATGGTCCCGTTCAGCACCTTCAGGTCGTAGGGCTCGAACACCACCCTGCGGTAGGCGTCCACGTCCATCTTCACGCCCGTCCAGTCGCTGTGTATCTCGCCGTTCTGCTTAATGAGGATGTCGTACAGAATGTCGTAGGTCACGCCGTCCGGTCCCTTTTCCTCGATGGTGGAGTAGGGCAGCGTCTTGTGGTACGTCATGTGCAGGCCCTTGTATTCGAAGTGGAAGCCGTTGCGCATCCGGCAGCCGTCCAGCCCCTTGTAGGTGAACAGGCGCTTCAGGTCCTGCAATATCTTGTCGTGTTCCTCTTCGTACAGGTTCTCCGGTGTCGTCTCGGTATAATCATACCGGAACTGGATGGGAATACGATAGGGCAGGAAGCGCTCTACATAGTCCACCAGCTTCGCCGCCGGATAGTTCTTGTACAGCACGCAGTTGATGCGCGTGGGGCAGGCGATCTTTCCCAGCACCTCGTCGGGGCTTTCCTCCACATAGTGCTGCAGGTGGCGGGAGATGTTCATGCAGGTGATCTTGTCTTTGTTCCTCTCTGTGAAGGCCAGCATTTCCTCGAAGGAGGTGTGGGCCTGGGCGGGGAAGGTGGTGTTGATATAGATCTTGTGGGTGGCGGGGATGGCGTCCAGCATCTGCTGCAGTGCGTTCAGGTCGGCCAGCGGCTCGCCGCCGGTGAACACAAAATCACACCGGGGCGTGATGCCGTCCATCACCTGGATGCTTGCCAGTATCTTCTCCAGACTGAAGCCGGAGCAGTCCGCGTATTCTTTTTTGTTGATGCAGAAGGGGCAGTTGTTCTGGCAGTCGTAGGGTACGAACACCGTCACGGTGGCGCCGCCTTCCCGCGTTTTATAGGGATGGGCCATGTTGTTGACAACCTCACATAAAAATGTACCAAAACATTGTAAAACAAACAGTGATGGAAAGCAAGGGAAATGTTCAAAAATCTATTGTTTTCTTCTTAACAAAGTGCCTGCGCTCCGCCGTCAGTAGGCGCTGTCCGTCAATTCGGCGCGAATAGCGGCAAAGGCCGCCTCCTCCCCCCGCTCCTTCAGCAGCAGGAGCCAGCGATCCAGCAGTGCCGCCGTCTCCGGATGCATGAAGCGGCTGGCATCCGTCCGCCGCAGGTCCTTGCTCCGCTGGTAGTAGTCGTAGGGGGAGGCGTCCGTATATGCGTCGCCCTGATAGACCCGGCAGGCGGCGATCCGGTCGCAGAACATCTCCGCCACATATTTTTTCGGCATTTTGCATCCGCCGATATAGATGGTCCCATCCTCCCGGCGGCAGTAGTCGATCCAGTACTCAAAGTGGTGGCGGTTGCGCCCCTTGTGGTGCAGCCACGCCAGACTCACGCCGTTTTCCAGGCGCTCTTGGTCGTTGGGGCTGCGCCAGCCCTGGTAGTATTTTACGCCCCGCCAAAACTCCGTGGGGCTGTATTTGCTCAGGTCGTGGGTCAGACCCTGCCACACCAGACCCAGCTTGAAGCAATAGTGCCGCACCAGGCGCCGGTGACGGTTGACGGTATGTAAATGCGAGCGGAATGGCATGGCGGCACCTCCTGAAACAAACTATCTGACAGTATAGCACATCCGGCGCGAAAAGGACAGGGGAAATTTCCACCGGGGCATAAGACGGCGCAAAGCGCGGCAGACTACGCGGGAGGTGAGACGTACATGGTCGATATGGCATTTTTTCGCGGCGGACTGGGACGCTGGCTGCCGCCGTCCGTACCGCCGGTGGACGAGGCGGTGCTGCTGCGCCGGTGCTGGGAACTGTTGGTGCTGGACCGGCCCGGCACGGCGCGGCTGGCGGTGTTGGGCCGCGCGCCGCTGTGCCGCACGGTGCTGCTGCCCCAGGAGAACACCGCCGCGCCTCTGCGGGCGCAGCAGGTGGTGGGCTGCGGCCTGTCGCCCCGATGCAGCCTGACGCTGTCCGGCCTGACGCCCCGCCCGGTGCTGTGCGTGCAGCGGCGGCTGACGGCGGTGAACGGCGCGGCCATCGAGCCGCAGGATATCCCCCTGCCCCTGCGCTGGGGGCGGCTTCCGCCGGAGGCGCTGCTGCTGGCCGCCGGCGCCTGGCTGCTGGCGGAGGGCCGTCTGCCGGACTGAAAAGCAAGAGGAGCGCCCACATGGGCGCTCCTCTTGCTTTCTCCCCGGTTTCCCCTGTCGGTGTCAGCATAAGGTATCCAGCTTTTCGGTGAACAGCTTGTCGTTGATCTGGAACAAGGTCATGCTGTGGCTCAGACCATAGAGAATGATGGCGTCCCGCCGGTCACGGGTGTACAGCGGCGCGTGCCGCGCCTGCCGCAGCAGGTCCTGGGCGTCCTCCACCGATGCGCCCAGGCCGAAGCATACGCACAGCAGGCGGTTGCGGGAGGGGAAGCGGCAGCCGGAGAACAGCTGGTGCAGATATACCTCGCTGATACCGGACTGCTTGGCCAGCGCGGCCTTGGAGAGGCCGGTGGTGGTATAGAGCCGCTGCAGCGTCAGCTGTAGCGGCGTGTCCCGGAAATTTTCATTGTTCTCCGACAGAAAGCGGTCCAGATTATTGCTGCTCGGCAAATTCAAATATATGTGGGTGTATTTGAAGTGATTTCACAAGAAAACCTTTCGCAAATATGTTAATATTTCACCTGCTATTTAGGACACCTCGTTTTCTTAGTATCAAAATAGTATCACAGAAAGCCTGCGATTGCAAGGGATCTAGGCTTTGCAAGCCCCTGCCAAAATTGGCCTCAATTTGAGGCCAATTTCGGCTACTGACCTCCGCCCAAAATTAAAGGAGGCGGGCAAGCACCCCTAGGGCTTGCCCGCCTTGATAACCGCAGGGCAAGACCGGGCGGGGCGGTCAATGGCGGCGCACTTGTGCGCCGTTCATCTCGACCATTGACAGCCCCGACAGAGGTTGCTGCTCCCCGATAAAATTCGTATTTGTTACTCGATACTGAACTCAGCGAATAGGTAAAAACCATCGTCTGTACCATAAGAGCCATCTTCTGTCGATGGATAAAAGAACTTAACGACTCTGTATTCTCCCGCCGAAAGCGAACCATATATTTCAGACCAATTGATATTCAAATCTCTTTCTCCTTGAAAAATATATGTTTCGGTGTCAGTAGTTCTATCGCCGATCTCTTTTACTGGTGACCATTTATCAGCTTCCTTTTTTTCAATAGAAAAATCGTAATTGATTCCGCCATTGATATCAATTCCTGTGTTATTTGAAATGCGAACTGTCAAACCTGAAGGAGTTACACTTCCCTCTACAACTTTCATCGTGACATCCCCAAAATTGATATTTTTATTCTGGACGCAACCTGCCATCCATAGTGCAAGTACAAAGCAAAGTGATAATACGAGAATCTTTTTCATTTCATATACCTCCACAACAAATCCATCATTTTCCTCCACTACTTTTATATGATATTTCGGTTTACCATTTATTTTTTAGAACAGCATATCATAAACCTATAGGAAAATCTACTTTTTTACCTACCTCCCCGGTCAAAAGTGCGCCGTGTTCGATTGCCACTTTTCTCTGCCTGTTCCCGCTGTTTATCGGCCCGTACTGCCGCCTGCACCTGCTGGCGGCGGTCATCACAGCGGCTGCCGCCGCCGTGGTGCTGTGGCTGAGCAGGCCGGGCGACACACCGCCGGAGGACACGGCGGACAAGGAAGATGCGGCGCAGGCCGCCGTCGATCCCTATCTGGCGGCCTGCCAGACCTACTATACCGCCGGGGACGGGCGGGAGTACCATGTGTTCACGGCTGTGACGCCGTCCATCGAGGGCCGTACCGACCCGGTGGGGTATCGCTCGGAGCTGATCCCGGCGGGCGGAACGGTGGACTTCCCCGCCACCGTCATGGTGGAGGATGCCGTGACCCAGGACTACGCAGCGGAGGATTTCGCCGCGCTGCTGGACAGCTGGGACGTGTCCGTCACCGCGCCGGAGGGCGTGAGCCGGGTGAAGCTGTGGGACGCGGAGGAGGAAACACCGGAGTCCCCGGCGCTGCTGTACCGGCGGCTGCGTGCGGATCCCACCTGCACCCACAACGAGGTGGTCTGGACGCTGCGCATGAAGAACGGCGACGTGCTGCACCTGACCATGACCGTGGAATTTGAGGAGCAGCAGGCGCTGCGCATCACGCCGGAGGACGCACCGCTGGAAACGGCGCAGGAGCTGCAGGCGCTGCTGGATCGGCTGGCGGAGGAGTACAACGCGGACACGTCCATCACGGTGGAGCTGCCGGACGTGACCTATGACGCGCCGGTGTCGGTGGGCTGCGCGGTCACGCTGAAGGGCAGCGGCACCGCCTTCGCCGCGCCGGTGACGGTGACGCCCCTGAGCGACACGGAGCGGTGCCACGCCTACGTCCGCTTTTCGGAGGTCAGCTTTGAGGGGGATGGGAGCGGAACCGGCGTGACCGCCAGAGCGCCCACCTATCTGGAGAACTGCCGCGTCACCGGCTGGGCCGTGGGCGGCGAGGCTGTCACCGGCGGCTGGCTGTATCTGCGGGGCAGCCATGTGGCGGACTGCGGCGTGGGCATACGCTACAACTCCGCGTACAGCAGCAGCTATACCTACTTTGCGGACAAGATGACCTTCGTGCAGAACGGTACGGCGCTGGAGCTGCTGTGTATGCCGCCGGATGGCTATATTGAACTGCAGGGCTGCCGCTTCCACGGAAACGGGACGGATGTACGCAACCCCGGCGGCTACCGCGTGGAGCAGACCGGCAGCACGACGGTGGCGCTGTAAGCAGAAAAAGAACCGCCCTCGGGCGGTTCTTTTTTCCTGTCGGAAGGACCGTTTACAGGTTCTTCTCGTAGGACTCGATCATCTTCTTGACCATCTGGCCGCCCACGGAGCCGGCCTCGCGGCTGGTCAGGTGACCGTTGTAACCGTTCTTCAGGTTCACGCCGACCTCTTGCGGTGTGTATTCACCTCAAAGATTTTAAGGGAATTTGTTCAATAAGTTCTAAAAAATCGACAATTTTATACAATTTGAGAACGAATAACGAAATAACGATCTGGAACACTCATTTACATAGAAAACCGTCTGCAAAGCAGGCGGTTTTCTTATTTGGAGACCAACAGGAAAGGAGGACAAACCCATGGCCGTATTCAGGGTGGAGAAAACGCGGAACTACACCGTCATGTCAAATCACCATCTGCGGGATAAGTCGCTGTCGCTAAAGGCCAAGGGGCTGCTGTCCCTGATGCTGTCGCTGCCGGAGGATTGGGACTACACCACCAGGGGGCTGGCCTACATCTGTAAGGACGGTGTGGACAGCATCTGTGCCACGGTGCGGGAGCTGGAGGGCGCTGGGTACATTGTGCGGGCGCGGGAACGCCACGCAGACGGTACGCTGGGCGGCATCGAATATACCATTTTGGAGCAGCCCAGAGAGCCGGAAACACCTAAACGGGAAAATCCCGTTCAGGTGGAAAATGCCGGTGACGCACCTAAACGGGCTTTTCCAGAACAGGTAAAACCTGTCTTGGGAAAACCTGAACAGGAAAATCCCGCGCAATTAAATATACAAGAACAAAGTAAAGAAATACTAAGTACGGATTCTACTAAGTCCTTCCCTTCCTTTCCTCATAAGGGCAAGCCTATACAGGAGAGCGGAATGGAGCGACGGGAGACATACCGAGAGCAGATCATGACCAATGTGGACTACGATTATCTCGTCGGCTATACAGAGGTAGATCGCGGACGTCTGGACGAACTGGTGGGGCTGATGCTGGATACCGTGTGTTCCACAAAGCCTACACTCCGCGTGGCGGGAGAGGAGCTGCCAGCGGAGGTAGTGCGTTCAAGGCTGCTGAAGCTGACCGGCGCACATCTGCTGTATGTACTGGATCGGATCAACGAGAACACCACCGAGGTGCGCTATGTGAAGCCATATCTGCTGACCGCGCTGTATAACGCGCCGCTGACCATGGATAACCACTATGCCCTGATGGTTGGCCATGATCTCAGTGGTGGGAGCGGGTAGAACGGAATACTGTCAGAGCAAGAGCCGGAAGGCTCTTTTTTTGTTGCACGAAATGGAGGTGTGCTTTTGAAAACCATCGCACTGGCAAATCAGAAGGGCGGCGTGGGGAAAACCACCACAGCCGCCAGTTTGGGTGTCGGCCTTGCCCAGCAGGGCAAGAAAGTCCTGTTGGTGGACGCCGACGCCCAGGGCAATCTCACCCAAATGCTGGGCTGGCGGCAGCCGGACGAGCTTTCCCCTACGTTGGCCGACCTGATGACAAAGACCGTCAACGAGGAACCCATCGCACCCGGCGAGGGGATTCTGCACCATGCGTCCGGCGTCGATCTTGTCCCTGCCAACATTGAGCTGTCGGGACTGGAGGTGACGCTGGTGAACATCATGAGCCGGGAGACGGTGCTGCGGCAGTATCTGTCCACGGCGGCATCGGCCTATGACTATGCCATCATCGACTGTATGCCCTCGCTTGGGATGCTGACCATCAACGCACTGACAGCGGCGGACAGCGTTATCATTCCGGTGCAGGGGCAGTATTTGGCCGCCAAGGGGCTGGAGCAGCTTATGCGTACCATTGCCCGCGTCAAACGGCAGATCAATCCCCACCTGACGGTGGACGGTATCCTGCTGACCATGATGGACAGCCGTACCACGCTGGCTAAGGAGGTCAGTGAGCAGCTGCGCAGGAACTACGGCAGCCGTGTGTTCAGCAGCGAGATACCCCGCTCTATCCGCGTGGCGGAGATCAGCGTCACGGGAACCAGCATTTATGAGCATGACCCAGAGGGGAAAGCGGCACAGGCGTATGCCGCGCTGACGAAGGAGGTGTTACAGCTTGGCCCGCAAATTAAACGGCATAGAGCTGACCCGGTACGATGACTTGTTCAAAACAGACGCAGAGAGGGAGACCGACCAGCAGGAGCGGGTACAGATCGTGCCGGCGGAGCAGGTATTTCCCTATGCGCGGCAGCCGTATTCCGTAGACCGGCCCAGTGCCGATCTGGTGCGGCTGATGGACAGCATCGAGCGCACCGGCATTGCCGAGCCGCTGATCGTCCGTCCCCGCAGCGAGGGCGGATATGAGATCATCTCCGGCCACCGGCGCGATTACTGCGCCAAGGTGGTGGGACTGGATACCCGCCCGGTCATCGTGCGCAATTACAGCGACGAGGACGCGGATATTCTGGTGGTGGACTACAACATCAACCGGGAAAACCTGCTGCCCAGCGAGAAAGCAAAGGCGTATAAGCTGAAGCTGGACGCTATGAAAAGGCAGGGGGCGCGAACGGATTTAACTTCTCTCCAAAATGGAGAGAAGTTAAATCGCATGACATCTGTAAAGATTTTGGCTGAACAAGCGGAGGACAACGTAACTGCAATCCAACGCTATATCCGCCTGACAAACCTGATTCCGCCGCTGATGGAGGCGGTGGACGCGGGAAAGCTGAAATTCGTTCCGGCAGCCGACTACATCTCCCACCTGACCGAGAAAGAACAAACCTACCTCCAGTTCCTCATGGAGCGGGACGAGGTATCGCCCTCCGTAGATCAGGCGCAGCGGCTCAAGCAGATCAGCGCGGAGGGCAAGCTGGAGAACAACATCATCGACCTCATTATGCGGGAGGAAAAGCCGCTGGAGCGGAAGGTGACACTGCGGAACGACCGGCTGCAAAAGTATTTTCCGGCCAGCTATACCCCCAAGCAGATGGAGGAGGTCATCATCAAGCTGCTGGAGGGCTGGCATCGCCGCAGGCAGCAGGAACAGACGCGGTGAGGAGGTTGGTTATGCGAAGGAATGAATTGCCCGATTTCTGCTTATCCACGCTGCCCTCTACGGGGCAGCTCATCATTCTCAAGAGGGGTGAGCGTGGCTACTACGCCTCCGACTGGGACACCAGAAAGCGGGAGGAAAATCAGAACATCGCTCGAGAGCATAATCGGCGGCGGGGCATTTCTGACATACAGGAGGCCGCCATGAGCGCAGGTTCCATGTTCGGCTGGAACCTGCCGGGGGCAGACCCGCAGTGGTATTTGGACAACGCAAGATATGTGAACGCGATCATGGCAAAGGGCCATATCAAAGACCCGGTTATGAGCATCTACTATCCGGTGGATGATTTCCTGCTGCGGTATGAGGTCTTGGGGAAAGCAAAAATGTATCTGCCGGTATCGGCACTTCCCCAAGAGTTGATGAGCGCGAAGTCACAGTTTGTCATGCAGCCGGATTTGGTCTGCGGTGTACCCGCCATGCCGGTGAAGGCACAGCAGGCACAGAACGGCAGCTACACCGTGGAGCTGGAACGCGGCAGCTATGTCATTGGTGAGATCATCAACGCAGACTATAAGATCACGGCGCGGGTGCGTGTGGGAGACTCTGAGTTTGTTTTGGGTGAACACCCGAAAGCACCTGCCCCGTTTGCTACCTGGCAGCGCAACTGCAAGAACGACGGGGACGGCCCGCCCAATTACTTTTGGGGCCATTACGGCGTAGGCCGTGCGTCCATGATCGAGGATTTTTGTGAGCGGGCAAGCGGTGAGTATCAGGAACAAAAAGAGTGCCAGCAGAACAAGGAACATGAAGCAAAGCAGAGACTATCGAAGGGTAAGGAAAGGTGAAGCCATATGGCAGACAGAGAGAATGTGCAGATGGCCGGTGACTATGAGATCATGCAATCCTTTCGCATGGGTGGCGCGACAATGCTGATCGGCTATAATCCGGGGGATGCCACCTACATGACTTGCTATCAGAATTACGACTTTTGGGGCAATGAGCATTTTTCAGAGGCCATCGGCAGCGAAAACTATGTTGAGATCATGGACGTGTTCTTACAGCGCTTACAGGAGCAGACCGAGAAGGTAAAGGTGTTTCAGGCAGGACGCGCAATACCTGTGAGCGTTTTAGAACGGGAGCATTGCCTGCCATACACAGAAGAATCCTTGAAGGGAAAACTGATAATCATCCGTCCCACCAGCCTTGCACCGGAGTACCGCACTGCGGACTGCCAGCTTGGGTATGCGCTGGGCGGCTTTGGCTGTGCTCCCGGCGCTCGTGGACGTGCGGTTTATTTCAAGGAACTGTATTCCGGTGAGGAATGCCGGTGGGATATTACCGATGTTCTTGGCGTTGCTGACCGTGAAAAGCTGCCTGATTGGGCAAAAGAAAAACTGGCGGAGTATGAAAAGAGCCGTACTGCGCCGAAAAAAGAGCGAGGTGAGGAACGATGAGTGACCGTGAGCCGGTGAACATCATGGGGGTTATCGCCTTTCCGGAGCCAGATAAGAGCAAACGCCGAATTCGCTTTATTGATTCGGAGTATAATACGCTGTTCTATATTCCGGACGGCGCCAGTATCGTTATGACGCGGATGGATGGCAGCAGCGTGATACGGCCCTGTACTTATATCGACGACTACCACACGTTGGTCGGCAGCAATGTCTATCATATTTGCGAGTTTGCGGAGGCAGCGCAGCGGACAGGCACGGTATATGAGCCGCTTGATCCAAAGCAGTTGCCTGCGGAGACTGGCTATTATGAAATATACCAGATCGACAACGTGGGTAAGGTGGACTATGCCTTTATGCGATATGAGCGCGCCAAAGGCAAGCTGCGTGCCGCCCATTACCGCAAAACCTTTGCCGGAGTGCTGGCCCCCAACATGACGCTGGAGGAGTTATATCGGAAGCACAATGCAGACACACGGCCTTTCTGCCGACAAATGCGCTCGCTATCTGAGAGTGATGTGCTCATAGTCAAGCGCGGCAGCAAGAAAAAGGCTTACTATGTGGATGCTGTGGGCTTTCAGGAGGTGCCGAACTTTTTGAAGGGACTGCAAAAGCCGAAAGAGCGAGGTGAAGCACGCTGACAACACATAAGTTGGCCGACACTGAGAACATGGCATCCCAATGTAAAGCAAACGAGCTTGTACGTATGATTCGTTTTATTGATCCGGAATACAATACGCTGTTCTCCATTCCGGACGGGAGCAGCATTGTTATGATCTGGATGAACGGTAATAAGAAGTTGCGTCAATGCAGCTACGTTGACGATCTCCATGCGAAGATCGACGGCGCAGTAACCTATCTCCATAGATTTGCATGGTTTTCGCAAAAGGCTGGTGTGATATACGAGCCAGCAGACCGGACGCTGCTCCCTGCTGAGAGCGGCCACTATGAGATTTATCAAATTGAACAGCTAGACAAGGTGGAATGCACCTTCACAGAGAGTGGACGCCCACAGGTTACACTTCGCGGCGTTAATTACCGCAAGGCTTTTGCGGCAATGCTGGCTCCCTGTGTCACGATTGACGACCTGTATCAGCAGCATAGCGTCGACAGACGGTTTGATATCCAAAAGTTAAAGATGGTGTCGGCCAGTGATGTGTTTGTGTTAAAACGCAGGAGCGGAGAAAAAGCCTACTATGTAGACGCAGCAGGCATTCATGAGATACCGAATTTTCTACAAAAATATAAATACGTCCAACCGCATGGATAATAAGTCCAAAACGAGGTGTGTTTTGGACTTATTATCCGTATCGGATCATTTCAGAGAAGGGAGGCAATGCCTTGGCAAGTAAATTTCAATTCATCACGGAGCTGTACCGCGCAACGCTGGCGGAGCTGACCGGCGACTATGAGAGCTGGACGGGCTTTCTGCGGGCGGCCTGCTATAACTATAAATGCCCGTTCGACGAGCAAGTCTTGATTTACGCCCAGCGTCCCAACGCCACGGCGGTGCTGGAGCTGGAGAAGTGGAACCGGCAGTTTGGCCGGTGGGTCAATGCCGGGGCTACCGGCATTGCTGTCATTGACGAAGCCCACGGTAAGGGGCGGCTGAAGCACTACTTTGACATCACGGACACCCACGCCACCCGCATCTCGCGGCCTGTTCCCATCTGGTCGATGGAACCGGCCTACACGGAGCCGGTCATCGAAACGCTGGAGGCCACCTTCGGCACACTGGCCGAAAAGGACAATTTGCCGGATGCTATACTGTCCGCCAGCCGCAACGCCGTGGCGGATAATGTGCAGGACTATCTGCGGGATCTGCTGGATTGTCGCGGCGGCAGTATGCTGGAGGAACTGGACGCGCTGAATGTGGAGGTCACCTACCGGCGGGCGCTGGAGAGCAGCGTCGCCTATATGCTGATGACCCGCCTTTCCCTGCCCGCCATGGCCTACCTGTTGCCGGAGGACTTTGAGGGCATCTATTCCTTTGATACCCCCAGTACCATCAACGCACTGGGCATCGCTACCAGCGATATTGCGGAGATGGGCCTGCGGGAGATCAGCCGCACGGTGATGCAGGCACGGCGGGAGCAATTTTTTGCAAAGGATGCACAAATCGGCTATGATGCTGTCAAAGAGCAAAACAGGGCCGAAAAAGAAAGGAGCGCGGAACATGGAAGTGACCTACAGAGTGCAGGAGGGCTATCGTCTGCCGAATCTGCTGATGCCCCAAGAGGCGAAGACGCACCTGGGCAAGTACGCGGAGCTGCGGAGACAGTATCTGATGCAGCACCGGAGAGTGCTGTATACCAACCTCAAGACCAGCGGCCAACTGGCAGCGCATCTGGCGGAGATCGAGGAGACAGCGCAGAGGATGGTGACACAGACCGTGGCGCAGATGGCGAAGGCCGAGGGCATGACGGAGGAGCTGAAGGCCGTCGATCCCCAGCGCTGGACAGGGCTGATGAACAACCTGAAGCACAGCGCGGAGGAAGCGGTGCTGAGCGACCTGATCTACAACTAAATAGTACAGACGAAAACGCCGGAAGCGCAGACCTTCCGGCGTTTTTAGATGAATACCTCATAGAAGCGATCCTGCTGGACGATGGTGGCCGTAAGCACACGCGGCAGGAGATATTTGCGTATTTCCAAGCCAATAGAGATATAACGAGCCGCACAGAATTCCTGAAAACCAGCTACAACGATATATGGGTGGAAGTCCTGGCCGGTGCGGATAAGATCAGGGTGGGCTACCACGCCCAGCAGGACGGGCTCCTGATGTGGGAAGGCAGTTACCTCTCCCGTACATCGGAGTCCGTTTTTTCATGGGGCGTGGTCACGGAAATGACCGAGGGCCTTATCGAGCGGGGCGAGTACAAGATCAAGCTGGGCTTGCAGAACGCGCCGGTGATGGAGGAACAGTTATCCTTCTTCGACATGGGCAGCGGCGCTGCGGTCTACGAGGTGCCGGAGCCACAGCGGACGGGGGAGCTGTTCCCTACCCGCACAGTGCCGCAGGCGGTCATCGACCAGGCGCTGTATACGGCGGGCAACAGCCGCGGCAGCGCGGAACGGATCGCGGTGTTCTATATGCGCCAGCGTCCGGAGGCGGAATGTACCGCATTTCTGCGCCGCGAGTTCGGCACGGAGAATGGGCGCGGCATCGAATATGACGGTCAGAAATATGCCGTGTGGTTCATGGAGGATGGTATCCACATGGCACAGGGCGACAGCATCCGCACCGGCCACAGCCGCACCACGGTGACGTGGGAGCAGGCGTCGGCACGGATACTGGAGCTGCTGGAAGCGGGAACATACCTTTCGACGTCAGAGTTGGAGCAGGCACAGGACAAGGTGCTGCTTGAGATGGGCGACGCTCTGCTGATGACCGCCCGCGATCTGACCGAGGAGGGCCGCGCGCAGGGGCTGTTCACACAGACACTTGCCATCCACGACCAGCGCAAGGGATATCCGGAGCTGGACGAGGATATGGTGGCCTTTGCCAAGAACGAAGGCGGACTTACAGCACTGGCCGAGGAATACCACGCCTTTCTGAGCGCCTATGAACAGGATCACAGCATCATGCGCTTTCGGCTGTCGGGGTATTGCACCCACCGGATCGGGACAGTGCTGGATGGGCTGAATTATCCGGAGCGCAGCTTTACCGCGCAGCCGGATTTCCTGCGCCGGTGCAAAATGTTCATCACGCAGGACGAGATCGACCGTTTCTTTCTGGCAGATGCCGTGGACAGCCGCTTGGATGTGTACGCCTTCTTCTGCTATCCCCGCACGAAGGAGGAACAGCAGAAATTTATCAAAAACCGCTTTGGCGAGTACAGCGGCGGCGGGCGCGATGGATATGACTATACGAGGACTTCTAAGGGCTTGACCTATCAGCGGGAGTACAGTGGCAAACAGTACGATGAGGTCAAGCTGACCATCCCCCATGTGGTCAAGGAGTATGAAAGGCTCATCGCGCAGAAACGCTTCCCTGGCGAGGACGCCATTGCCGAGATCCCGCAGTATGAACGGCGGTGGTTGGCACGGTCGGTGTATTTTGGCTTTTCGGATGCATCGGACGATGTGCCGAAACCGTACCCCAAGGGCGCGGACTATTATGACGCTGTTCCCACCATTGAGGAGCAGTTGGCAGATAAAGCGAAAGCGGCAGAAATGCTGGAAGCCCTGACTGCCTATCTGGATGGCATAGACGAGGGCGACCGGCATTATGATTCCTGCCAGCGGGCAAAGGAGCAGCTTTCGGAATACGTCAACGGCACGTTCAGCCTGTTCAACCACCGGCACGATTTGCCGGAGCCGGAACAGGAAGCGGTGCCCACGGAGGAATCTGCACCTGTGGCAGAACCGGAGCAGGAGCAGGAAGCCCCATCGTCGGAGGAACCGACGCAGGCGGCTATGCCGCCTGCGTTTACCTTGCCGAGAAAAAAAGAACGGCTGGAAGCCGCCGCCCCGCTGTCTGATGGGGGCGTCAACTATCACATCACCGACGATGCTCTGGGCGCAGCGCCGCCCAGCCAGCGTTATGCCAACAACGTGGCGGCTATCCGGCTCTTGAAGCAGTTGGAGGCGGAGCGCCGTGCCGCCACGCCGGAGGAGCAGGAGACTTTAGCCAAATATGTGGGCTGGGGTGGTCTTGCCGACTGCTTTGACCCCAAGCACAGCCGATACGAGGAACTGAAAGGGCTGCTATCCGAGGAGGAATATGCTGCGGCGCGGGAATCCACGCTGACCGCCTTCTACACGCCGCCTGTGGTGATCCGCAGTATCTATGCCGCGCTGGGACAGATGGGTTTCCGGCAAGGCAACGTGCTGGAGCCTGCCTGCGGCATCGGCCACTTCCTCGGTATGCTGCCGGAGAGCATGGCGGAGAGCAAGCTCTACGGCGTGGAGCTGGACGACATTTCCGGCCGCATTGCCCGCCAGCTTTACCCCCGCAGCAGTATTTCTGTGCGGGGCTATGAGAAGATGGATTTCCCCGATAACTTCTTCGATGTGGCCGTGGGCAATGTGCCTTTCGGCCAGTTCAAGGTGCAGGATCGACGCTATGACCGGCTGAACCTGTCCATCCATGAGTATTTCTTTGCCAAAACGCTGGATAAGGTGAGGCCGGGCGGTGTGGTGGCATTCGTCACCTCCAGCTACACCATGGACAAGCGCACCGGCAACGTGCGGAAGTACATTGCCCAACGTGCGGAACTGCTGGGCGCGATCCGTCTGCCCAGCGACACCTTCAAGGCGGCAGCGGGTACGGAGGTGGTGTCGGACATTCTGTTCCTGCAAAAGCGCGACCGCATGGTGGACATCGAACCGAATTGGGTGCAGTTGGGGACGAACGACGACGGTATCCCCATGAACCGCTATTTCCTCGACCATCCGGATATGGTGCTGGGCGAGATGAAGATGGTGTCGGGGCCGTATGGCCCGGAGCCCACCTGCGCGCCGTTTCCGGATCAGCCGCTGGACAGTCTGCTTTCCAACGCCGTGCAGAATATCCACGGCGAGATCGCCGCCTATGAGCGCGAGGAGGAGCTGGAGGGCGAGGATCAGTCCATTGAGGCAGACCCCACCGTCCGTAATTTCTCCTATACGCTGGTGGACGGGAAGCTCTATTACCGTGAAAACAGCCGCATGAATCCGGTGGAGGTCTCCAAGACCGCCGAGAGCCGTATCCGCGGTATGATCAGTTTGCGGGATTGTGTGCGGACGCTGCTGGAGTACCAGACGGAGGACTATCCGGAGAGCGTGATACGCCAGCAGCAGGCCGAGCTGAACGACCTCTATGACCGCTTCACCCGCGACTACGGGCTGATCAACTCCCGCGGCAACGCCATCGCCTTTGACCAGGATAGCTCCTATTTTCTACTGTGCTCGCTGGAGGTGCTGGACGAGGAGGGCGGCCTGAAACGGAAAGCCGACCTGTTCACCAAGCGCACCATCCGCAGCCACCGGCCTGCCGAAAGAGTGGATACGGCGGTGGAGGCGCTGGCCCTTTCCATCGGGGAGAAAGCCCGCGTGGACATGGCGTATATGGGGCAGCTCACCGGCAAGGACGAGGATACCCTGTTCACGGATTTGCAGGGCGTCGTTTTTCTGAACCCTGACTATGGGGAAAAGGGCGGCGAGAAATACCTGCCCGCCGACGAGTACCTGTCCGGCAATGTGCGCCGGAAGCTGGCGGAGGTGCGGGCAAAAGCGGAATCCGATCCGCAGTACCGGCCCAATGTGGAAGCGTTGGAGAAGGTGCAGCCGGTAGACCTGACCGCCAGCGAGATCTCCGTGCGGCTGGGTGCTGCATGGCTGAATCCGGAGTATATCCGGCAGTTCATCTTTGAGACGCTGAACACGCCCCGCCGTGTGCGGTGGGATATTAAGGTGCATTACTCCCAGATCACCGGCGAGTGGCGCATCGAGGGCAAGAGCAAGGATAAGAGCAATATCAAGGCGTTCAACACCTACGGTACGCTGCGGGCCAGCGCCTATGAGATTATCGAGAGCAGCCTGAACCTGAAAGACGTCCGCATTTTCGACTACCAGTATGATACGGACGGGCGGCGCGTGGCGGTGCTCAATAAGAAGGAGACCGCCATTGCACAGGGCAAGCAGGAGCTTTTGAAGGAGGCGTTTGCAGAGTGGATCTGGAAAGGCCCAGAACGGCGGGAGAAGATCTGCAAGGCATACAACATCCTGTTCAACAGCAACCGGCCCCGTGAATACGATGGCAGCCACATCAATTTCAGCGGCATGAATCCGGAGATCACCCTGCGGAAGCATCAGGTGAACGCCATCGCCCACATTCTCTACGGCGGCAATACGCTGCTGGCCCATGTGGTGGGTGCGGGTAAGACCTTCGAGATGGTGGCGGCAGCTATGGAATCCAAGCGGCTGGGCCTGTGCCAGAAATCACTCTTTGTGGTGCCGAACCACCTGACGGAGCAGTGGGCCAGCGAGTTCTTGCAGCTCTACCCCGCCGCCAATGTGCTGGTGGCCACGAAAAAGGACTTTGAGACAAAGAACCGCAAGCGCTTTTGCGGGCGCATCGCCACCGGCGACTACGACGCTATTATCATCGGCCACAGCCAGTTTGAGAAGATCCCCGTCAGTATCCAGCGGCAGCGGGCCATTCTGGAGCAGCAGATGGACGAGATCATTCTGGGTATTCGGGAGGCGAAGGCGGACAAGGCGGAGAATTTCACCATCAAGCAGATGGAAAAGACCCGCAAGGGCTTGCAGAACAAGCTGGACAAGCTGAACGACCAGAGCCGAAAGGATGATGTGGTCACGTTCGAGGAGCTGGGCGTTGATCGGCTGTTCATCGACGAGAGCCATTACTATAAAAATCTGTTCCTCTATACCAAAATGCGGAACGTCAGCGGCATCGCACAGACCGAAGCGCAGAAGTCCAGCGACCTTTTCATGAAGTGCCGGTATCTGGACGAGATCACAGGCGGGCGGGGCGTGGTGTTCGCCACCGGTACGCCCATCTCTAACAGTATGGTGGAGCTATACACCATCCAGCGGTATTTGCAGATGGACGCCTTGCAGGAGCAGGGCTTCCAGCATTTCGACGCATGGGCCGCCAACTACGGCGAGACGGTTACGACCATTGAACTGGCACCGGAGGGGACGGGCTACCGTGCCAAGACCTGCTTTGCCAAGTTCAACAACCTGCCGGAGCTGATCTCCGTATTCAAAAATGTGGCGGATATCCAGACGGCGGATATGCTGAACCTGCCGGTGCCGGAGGCCCATTACCACAATATCGCCCTGAAACCGTCCGAGTATCAGAAGGAGATGGTGGCGTCGCTGGCGGAACGGGCCGAGCAAGTGCGTAATCGGCAGGTGGACAGCAGCGTGGACAATATGCTGCTGATCACCAACGATGGCCGGAAGCTGGCATTAGACCAGCGGCTCATCAATCCCATGCTGCCCAGCGATCCGGAGAGCAAGGCGGCCAAATGCGCGGAGACGGTATTTGACATCTGGCAGCGCACGGCGGAAAAACGCTCCACACAGATGATCTTCTGTGATTTGTCCACGCCCAAGGGCGAAGGTGTTTTCAGCGTCTACGATGACATTCGGGATAAACTGCTGGCGCTGGGCGTACCGGAAAACGAGATCGCCTATATCCACGATGCCAAGACGGAGGCACAGAAAAAAGACCTGTTCAGCAAGGTACGGGCCGGTCAGGTGCGTGTGCTGCTGGGCAGCACACAGCGTATGGGTGCCGGAACCAACTGCCAGCAGAAGCTGGTGGCCTTGCACCATTTGGACTGTCCATGGCGGCCCTCTGATCTTCAGCAGCGGGAGGGCCGTATCATCCGACAAGGCAATGAAAATAGCGAGGTGGATATTTACAGCTACGTCACCGAGGGCACGTTTGACGCCTATCTCTACCAGTTGGTGGAGCGGAAGCAGAAATTCATCGCGCAGATCATGACCAGCAAGTCCCCTGTACGCTCCGCTGAGGATGTGGACGAGCAGGCCCTTTCCTATGCGGAGATCAAGGCGCTGGCCAGCGGCAATCCGCTTATCAAGGAGAAGATGGACTTGGACATTGCCGTGACGAAGCTGAAGCTGCTGAAAAGCAGCCATCTCAGCCAGCGGTACGCGCTGGAGGATGCCATCAGCAAGACGTTTCCCAAGTCTCTCGCGGAGACACAGGAGCGCCTTGCCGGGTACGGCGCGGATATTACCACAGTCAAGGAGCATACCGCCCCCAACGCGGACGGCTTCTCTCCCATGACGTTGGCGGGCAAGGTCTATGCCGAGAAAAAAGCGGCGGGCGCGGAGCTGCTGGCCATGTGCCAGAATATGCTGACGCCGGAGCCGACGCAGGTGGGCTCCTACTGCGGCCTGACGCTGGAGCTGTCCTTTGACAGCTTTTCGCAGGAGTACCGGCTGACCATGATCGGGCAGTTGCGCCACATGACGACGCTTGGCACGGACGTGTTCGGCAATATTCAGCGCATGGATAACCTGCTGGAGACGCTGCCGCTCAAGGAGCAGGCTTGCCGTGAGAAGCTGAGCGAACTGCATACCCAGTTGGAAACGGCGAAGGCAGAGGTGCAGAAGCCGTTCCCCCGCGAGGAGGAGCTGAAAACGAAGTTGGCGCGGTTGGAGGAGCTGAACGCGCTGCTGAATATGGACAAGCGTGAGCCGGAAGTCATCGCAGATACAGGAGCGCCGGAGGCTGGCGAACAGCCACCGGCGAGAAAAAAGCCACAATTGGAAAGGTAGGTCGATATGGGATACCAAGAGAGTTGGTTCTACATAGAACCGCAGCGAAAATTCGAGAAGATGATCCAAGCCTATGAACGGGCAGAGAATTCCGGCTACTATAAGGTAGCGGGCGCGGAACCGTGGTCAGTGGTGGTACTCAAGCAGCCCTTTGGAGACATTCCGGCAGGCAAGCGGCTGCTGTGGGTGTGCGGCGACAGGGGCTTTTACTGTGTGGCCGGTGTGTTCGGCGGCGAACTGAAATGCCGGGCGAAGCTCCGCGTCATTCCAATAGAGGAGGTGCTTGATCCGGACGACCGGCGTCTGGAGGGGCTGAATCTTGACTCCGCCGCTCCCTCCGAAAACGACTATATGCGCCGGTATAGTGTCCAGAACTATGCCTACCGCATGAGAACAGGACGGGAGCGGTGAAATAGTTTGACAGCAAATGCAGGCTTTGTTATAGTGCTCATGGTGATCGTGCTGCATATGCTTGTGGGGCGTGCAGCCGAAAAAGGGAACTTCCGCATAGAAGTTCCCTTTTTCACGAAAGAAAAATAGGGAACAAAACAGTCACTTATTGATGCAAAAAGTTCCCTAATTGGAAAGAGTGGAATCTCCTAAAAAAGCACATGATACAAGGAGCGTGTGCAGGTAAGACATGGACTTGTGCACATTGAGAATGCAGAGGCTACTTGTTTTTTGACCTCAACTGTGGTAAACTACTTATGAAATGAGGAATGGTGATGTTGAATCTATTTGTTTTGGAGTATGCGACCAATGCAAAAATTCCGGCAGTCGTAAAGGATGCGACGGAACAGGATTTGATGGCAACAAAGAATTGGCAAACTGCGTGGACAACTCCTTATGCGAAACAATTACCCAACAAGGTCGCCTTGCACCGCATGGACAATGATGAATTGTTGGGCCTGATGTCATATGAGTTGGATGAGGATGGCTTAGCCGTTGAAATCCTTTATCTTGAAAATGCACGTCATAGCAATGCAAATCTTCTTCATTTAGAAGGTGGATCAAAAAAGTACTTCGGCATTGCAAAAGCACTGTTTGCTTATGCAATACAGATTTCACTGGACGAGGGATTTGATGGCATTTTGATATTCAAAGCGAAAACCAGTGAGCTACTGGACTACTACATGAACAACTTTGGTGCGCGGCAGGTTGCATCATATGATCCGTTTCGCTTGGTAATATGGGAGGATGCCGCAGCAACTATTCTATCAGATTTTATTACGGAGGTGCGTGACAATGGATCAGAAAGAGCTTGAATATCTTCGGCGCATAGAAGATCACGCCGCCCAAACAGGGTGGGTCGCGCCGCTTACACAGGAAGATAAGGCGTATTTTGCCTATCTGCGACAGGTCAGCAAGCGTTACAATATCAATATGTCCAAGGCGAACAGACTGGAGTATGATTTTGTGATTCGTGTTGCAGAGAGTGAATTTTATCTCCAGAAAGCCAATGCGTAACAAGCAAAAATAATTCTATGAAAAAGCGTAGGCAAGTGCCTGCGCTTTTTTGCGTACACAGGGCTTTCCGCCAACTGTCGGATCAGATTTCCGCCAATCGTCGGAAAAATATTTCGCCAATCATCGGGAAAGGAGGTGATGTTCTATGCCGTTTATTCCACCAGAGCAGTTAGCCCGTGCCCGCGAGATGGATCTGCTGACCTATCTGCGGTGCTGTGAGCCGGAGGAACTGGTCAGCGCAGGCGGCAACACCTACGCTACCAGAAGCCATGACAGCCTAAAAATTTCCAACGGGAAATGGTACTGGTGGTCGCGTGGCGTCGGCGGAAGTAATGCGCTGGACTACCTGACCACTGTGCGGGAGCTGCCGCTGCCGGACGCTGTGCAGCGCATCCTAAATGCTGCCGGTGCGCCGCTGGCAGAAGTACCTCGCAGCAAAGCACACACAACGAAAATATTCTCTTTACCGCCCAAACACGCCGACAACCGGCGTGTTTTTTCATACCTCCATGGCCGCGGCATTGATCCGGAGATCATCAACCACTGCATCAAGCATGGCCTACTCTATGAATCGGCGCAGCATCACAACTGCGTATTCGTGGGCTTTACTGGTGACAGACCGGCCTACGCCATGCAGCGGGGAACGCTGCAAGAAAAGCGGTTTGTAGGCGAGGTGACCGGCAGCGACAAGCGATACTCTTTTGCTGTGCCGGTGACGCCGGGCGACAGTGCAACGCTGTGTCTTTTCGAGAGCGCCATTGACGCCCTCTCCTACCTGACGCTGCTGAAGCAGCGGGGACGGGACTGGCGCAAGGCCAATACACTGTCGCTGGGCGGCATCTCCGGCGAGGGTGTGAAACGATTGCCACCGGCACTCTCACGGTACTTGAAAGCAGCACCCCACATATCCCGTCTCGTGCTGTGCCTGGACAATGACGCGCCGGGGCGGGTAGCGGCAGCGTCCTTGCGGGAGCTGCTGGAGGGCTATGAGGTCATCGACAAGCCACCGGCGCAGGGCAAGGACTACAATGACCTGCTGCGGTATCGGCACTGCGCCCAGCGCGGCGAAGCCCGCTGATCTCTTTTTTCGGCGCGGCCTGAACTGCAACACAGCCGGAGGCTGCGTTGCAGTTGCAAGCATAGCATTTTGACAGCAAAACGCGCTTGTTAAGGGGCGAAAGCCCCCTAAGACCCCCATTCAATAAAAGGAAGTGACGATGATGAGAGAAACCGCCAAGCGGCTTTCGCTGCGGCTGAACGGCAGCGAGTACGCACACCTGAAAGTGCTGGCAGAGGGCTGCGGCATGAAGCTGGAGCCTACGCTGCGGCAGCTTATTTTAGGTGCGGAGTTGCGGTCAAGGCCGCCTGATGAAATAGCTGCGCTATTGCGGCAGCTATCCGCCATAGGCAACAATATCAACCAGATCGCAAAGGTGGCCAATGCCAGCGGCTTTGTCCGCATGGAGGATGTGGAGCATATCAAGTCCATGCAGAAAATGCTTTTACAGGCCGTGAAAAGGCTGTGACATGGCTTACACAAAGGTGTTTGCCATTCGCAGGCGGCTGGATGACCGTATCGATTATGTTGTCAATGGTGAAAAGACCGCACTGGACGCTGGTATTACTTACGCCACAAATCCAGAGAAAACGGAACAGCATTTCTTTACGTCTGCCATTAACTGCGGAAGCTGTGAAACCGCCTATGCCGAGATGCAGGAGACAAAGCAGCGGTTCGGCAGGCTGGGCGGCGTGGTGGGGTATCACTTCATCCAGTCCTTTGTGCCCGGCGAGGTGACACCGGAGCAGGCCCACGCCATCGGCGTGGCCTTTGCCCAGCGTCTGTTTGGCGACCGCTATGAGGTGGTCGTCGGCACCCACTTGGATAAAGCCCATCTCCACAATCATGTGGTGGTGAATTCCGTGTCTTTCGTGGATGGCAAAAAATATCATTCCAGCCCCGGCAGCTACTATTTTGACGTGCGAAGCACATCGGACGCCCTGTGCCGTGAAAACGACCTGTCCGTGATCGCACCACAGGGCAAGGGTAAGCACTACGCCGAATGGAAGGCGGAGAACGCAGGCAAGCCCACCATCCGCAGCGTCGTTCGCGCTGACATTGACAGTATCATTGCGGAAGCGTATACATACGATACCTTTCTGATGCTTCTGCGGCGGCGTGGATATGTGGTGCAGAACAACCCCAACCGCAAGTATGTGACCGTGCTGCCACCGGGCGGCAAGCGGGCGATCCGGCTGGATAGCCTGGGCGATGGTTACACGGAGCAGGACATTCGCAGGCGGCTGGCAACCCAGCGGGAAGGCGGCGCACAGACTGTGCCTGACCTCCCGCATAAGACCAAGCGCTACCGCATCAAAGGGAAACGACCTGCCGGGCCGAAAAGAAAAATCACTGGCTTTTACGCGCTCTATCTCAGGTATCTCTATCTGCTGCGAGGGACACACCGGAAGAAGCACTTCCGGCGCGTTCCTTTTTCCATGCGGCAGGAGATCGTGCGGCTGGAACGGTATGAGCGGCAGTTTCGCTATCTGTGGTCGAATCATATCACCACGGCGGAGGAACTTACCGCCCGTACCGGCGAACTGGAGTGCGAGATCGAAGCAGGCGTCATACAGCGAAAACCACTTTATCAGGAAAGGAGGCGAGCCACGGATGAGGAAAGCAAAGCACGGTGCAGCGCCGAGATTGACCGGCAGACTGCCTCCCTGCGGGAGAAGCGCAGGGAATTGGCCCTGTGCCGCAGGATATTGGCGGATGTGCCGCAGATATCCGAACAGCTACAGCAGGCGGAAGCCGAACAACAGGAACAAGTGAGAAAGGAGGAACGCAAACGTGAGTACCAGCGGTGAGACTGCCGATCTGGTGGTGAAAGAGAGTATCCAGATCACAGAAAGCGCCGTAAAGCTGGCGGGGCTGGGTGCCAAGAATCTGGCGGCGCTGCTGATCGCCATTGCCAAGGATAACCCGAAGCTGGCCGGAAAGACAGGTTTGAAGCGGCTGATCCAGGACGGCGAGGAGCTGACCATTTTCTCCATTAAGCAGGACGATTTGAAAGGCTTTCAGATGGAAAGCAAGCGCTATGGGGTGCTGTTCTATCCCATCGTCAATAAGGTGGAGAAAACCGGCACAGTGGAGATCATGGCCAAGGCCAAGGATGCCAAGCAGATCAACCGTATCTTTGAGCGGATGGGCTACCCAGCGCCCGTGCAGAGTGACGCAAGAAAACAACGGCCCCGCGCTCCGTCCGAGAACAGCTTCAGGGAGCGCGGGAGTGGTGCCAGAACCTCTACCGAGATGGATAAGCCCTCTGTGCGGGAAAAAGTCAAGGCGCTGAAAGCCGAGCTGGAAGCCGCCAGACGGAGAGAGCCCGTCATCCCGGTCAAGGAAAACGATCTGGCAAAATGAAGCTGCGCTGGCGGCAGGCAAAATTTTGACAGCAAATGGCTGCGGCTTCATAATGATGTCATCTGAAAGGAAAGGATGATACCATGATGAAAAAGAAAACGATCTGCTGTGCAGGACTGGTGCTGAGTATGATATGTCTCATAGGTTGTGCAGCCAAAGGCACTCAGAACACCCCGATTCCCGCATCGGCAGCCATTTCCCCACAGGCGGAAGCACCTGTTGCCAGCAAACCCGACACTGCTCCTGAACAGACAGTTCAGGACACGACCCCTGTGGTGGAACAGACCAAGGAAGCGGATACCTCGGTAAACGCAGATGCCGAAGTGCCGCAGACTGCGCCTGTACCCACCACGCAGCACAATGTCGCAGAGGACATTCCCTCCGAAACTGTCCACGCCAAGACGGGCTACGTGGAGCCGGAGCCTACACCAGAGCCGGAACCTACGCCCGAACCCACGGCTCCGGCAGATCGGCAGTCGGCCATCGACGCGGCCAACGCCTATGCGGTGACGCAGTACGGTGTCATTACGGACAGCGGCCTGACGCTGGACAACAGCGCTTACCGCTTCCCCGCCGCGGTGCCGGTGGATGCCTCGCAGGAGACGCTGGAGGCCAAGGCGCGGGACATGGTGGACTTCACGTTCCGTCAGCTCATGATGCAGGCGGGCAAGGACAGTGTGGCAGACGCCGGTTTCCACTGCAACGTTTGCATTGTGGAAGATGGCGGGAGCTTGCTGATCTACGTCCTCTATGACTAAAACACAACAATTCCATACGCAAAGCCTCTCTGGTAACAGAGGGGCTTTACCCTTTGAAAAGGAGGAAGCTATTGAAAACTGTTAAACGATTTACAGCTTTGGTACTTGCACTGGTTATGGCGGCGATGCTGGCGGTATCCGCCTACGCTGCCACCGTCGTGGTCAAGTATAAGGTGTATGTCTACACCTCACAGTTGACCTTCAAGCAGTATGACTACAGCAATTCGACGACGCCCAACACACGGAACCTGACCATTCTTGCTGACAGCAGTCTTGGCAGTGGCAGTGCCTTATTTCACCTCAAATATGTCAATGGCACAGTGGCCTACTGCATCCAGCCCGGTGTTCGCTCGGATGACAGCAGCAATTATGTGCAGGGCTCCAGCGGCTGCTGGTACAACCTACCCGCCGCCGTCCAAAGCGGTATCGCGCTGGCCTTGGCCTGCGGCTACCCCAGCGCCGAGTACGGTACAGCCTATGGTGACAGCAACAACAGCGATATTATCGGTGCAGAGAAATGGGCCGCTACGCAGGCAGTCATTTGGGACTTAATTTGCGAGTATCGCAGTCCTTACGACTACCGTTCCTGGGGCAGCAGCCCGTTTTACGGCTGTGTCGACACGTCCCGTTATCCCACGTTTGCTTTGTGGTATGAAAAAATCACGGACGCCATGCAAAGCGCAACTGATATTCCCAGCTTTGCGGCTGCTTCGTCTCGCTGGTGCGATACCATTGAGCTGACCAAGGATGCCAGCGGCAATTACTCCGCCAGCGTCACTGACACCAACGGTGTGCTGTCCGATTTCAATTTCAGCTCGAACAGCGGCAACGGCATCACATTCAGCCAGAAGGGCAATACCCTGACCATCACGGCCACGGCCGAAGCCGCCAAGGGCCTCTCGACCGAGAAAACCTACTCCGCCACTGGCAGCGCATACGGTATCGACCCTGACGAAGCCGTTCTGTGCTGGTATGATTCCACCGGCAAATACCAGTCGCTGGCGAGTTACACCGGTGTGGGGCGTGACCCGGTAAAGGCATATATCAAGATCAAGGCTACCGTGACGGAGGATAAGGGCAGCCTGACCATTAACAAGACCGACGCCGATACCGGCAAGGCGCTGGCGGGTGTCACATACCGACTCTTTGACAGCGCTGGCAACAAAATCGCTGACGCGACCACCGGCGCAAATGGCAAGGCGGTCTTTTCGGATTTGCCTCTCGGCAGTTATACCTATCAGGAGATCAGCGCACCGGAGGGGTATGTGGTAGATGATACCAAGTATCAGATCACCATTGCCACCGAGGCATTGAATATCACCGAGACCCGGACGAACACCATGGCAAAGGGCAGTCTCACCGTCCGCAAGGTGGACGTGACGGGTTCGCCTCTTGCTGGTGCGGAGTTGCTGCTGGAGACTTCCACAGACGGTCAGACCTGGACGGAGGTCGGTAAAATTACCACCGACAAGACAGGGATTGCCAAGTGGGGCGATCTCAAGATCGGTGCGCAGTACCGTATTATCGAGGCGAAAGCGCCTGCTGGCTATACCCTTATGACGGAGCCGGTGTTCACCGGTGTACTGGAGGCCAATAGCCCTGACGTTACCATTACCGCCTGCAACAGTGCAGGCTTCGTCCTGCCCTTCACGGGCGGCGTGGGTTTCGCCCCCTATATTCTATTTGCAGCACTCATGCTTTGCATGGGTGTTTATTTTTGCAAAAAATCTATCATCAAAAAGGAGACAAACTGAACATGAAAAAGATCCATCGCGTATTCGCCATGCTCATGGCCGCCATTATGGCCTTGAGCCTCGTTACTACGGCATTTGCCGCAGAACCTACCATTGACGCCAGCAAAAAGGCGTCGCTCTCCATTTACAAGTACGATATCACCAAAGCCAGCGAAGATGGCGTGTGGGATGCGGAATCCTACGTCTCCACCGGCCTGCATGACGACGCTGTTATCGACAAGCTGAGCAAATATGCTATTCAGGGCGTGGAGTTCACCTACCTTCGCATCGCTGACATTGCCATGAACAATGAAGTCATGGATGGTCAGCGCACGGTCGGTGTACTGTATGGCTTCGACACCTCTGACCGCTCCAACGCCGTGCTGTCCGCCATCGGCCTGACCGCCGCGGACGCTCACAAGACCGAGAACGGCATCAACTACTTCACCAGCGATGCTCTGAACAACAAGCTGGCCGCAACTCTCGCAACCAACGCTACGAATGTGAAGAACGCTCTGGAAGCTGCCGTGAAGAACGGCGGCGTGGCTATGACCGAGACGGATACCACTGGCCACACTTCCGCTTCTGATATGGATCAGGGCTTGTATCTTGTCGTGGAGACTCGCGTTCCTGAAAACGTGACTTCTACCTGCAATCCCTTCCTGATTTCCCTGCCCATGACGACCGTCGATGGCAGCGAGTGGATTTACGATCTGACCGTGTACCCCAAGAACCAGACTGGCAACCCCAACCTCGAAAAGACCGTCCGCGAGAGCAAGAACAGCACCGGCAAGCACAACGGCAGCCTGACCGACATCACCGATGGTTACGCTCATACCGCTACCGCTTCCGTGGGCGATGTTGTGGACTACCAGATTCTGAGTACCCTGCCCACCATTACCTCCAAGGCTTCCAGCCTGAGCGAGTACACCTATGTGGACACCATGTCCGAAGGTATTCGCTACCACAAGAACGACGTGGTTATCGAGTTCTTCAAGGACGCTGGCTGTACCGATAAGATTGCCACTTGGACGGAGGATTCCGGAAAGTTCACTGTGACCTACGATGACGTGCAGAACACCATGACCATCAAGATGACCGAGACTGGCCTGAGCGAGATCAACGAGGCGACCACTGTTTACACCGACAGTGTCAAGCGTGGTTACTCCGACTGTACAATGCGCATTACTTACGCCGCCACCCTGACCGCCGACGCGCAGATGGGCGACAAGGATAACCCCAATAATGTTACCCTAACTTGGAAGCGTACCAACACTACCTACTACGACACCTTGGAAGATTGCTGCCACGTCTATACCTATGGCGTAGACATCCTCAAGCAGTTCTCTGATGGTAAGGGTAGCATTCAGAACGTCAAATTCAACCTGCACAACGATACTGACGATTGCTATATCATCGCAGAGCAGAAGGACGGTGTGTACTACACCAAGGGCTTTACCTCCAAGAAGTCCGATGCTACCAACTTTATCCCCAATGCACAGGGCCACATCATTGTGAAGGGCCTGGAGGATGATAGCTACAGCCTGACTGAAACCGCCACGGATAAGGGGTATGTACTGCTCAAGGAAGCGGTCAAGATTATTATTAAGACCTCCGAGAATGGTCAGTGTGAGGAGTGTGGTGCGAAGCTCCTGACTGCTTCCGCCACCGTAAACGGCAAGGATGTTACCATGACGGATGGCAACGCCATTGTGCCCATGACTGTCGTCAATAATCCTGGTTTTGATCTGCCCAAGACTGGTGGCCGGGGTGTTTGGATGTATACGGTGGGCGGTGTCCTGCTGCTGGGCGCAGCGGCTTTCATCGTAATCCGCAGCCGTAAGCAGCACAAGAGTGAGCAGTGAAACGCTGGCTATTGGCGGCGGCTTGCGGCGTTGTGGCGCTGGGCCTTTTGCTTTACCCACTGGTGGGAGAACTTCTGAGTGAAAAGTATCATTCAGACGTGGAAACCACCTACACCGCAGCCATCGAGGACACCGATGATGCCGAGCTGACCGCCCAGCGTGAAGCCGCAGAGCAGTACAATGCTATGCTGGCCAATGCGACGATCTCTGAGGGAGGGGCATCCGCCCCTCCCTTGGCCTACGCCGATCAGCTCACCGTGGGCGGTGTCATGTGCTATGTTGACATTCCAAAAATCAATGTGTACCTGCCGGTACAGCACGGTACGGGTGCTGAGACACTTGAAAAATCCGTGGGCCATGTGGTAGGAACGTCTCTGCCGGTGGGCGGCAGCAGCACCCATGTGGTACTTTCGGCCCACAGCGGGATGGCAAGTTCCAAGCTGTTTTCGGACATCGACCAGCTTACAGAGGGTGACATCTTTTATATCCATGTCTTGGGTGAAGTTTTGGCTTATGAGGTAGATGCCATCAACACAGTGGTGCCTACAGATACGAGCCTGCTGCAAATCGAAAAAGGCAAGGATTTGGTCACGTTGGTGACGTGTACCCCGTTCGGGGTCAATACCCATCGCCTATTGGTACGGGGCCACCGGGTGCCATACACACCAGAGCAGGAATCAGCGACTGCCGAAGCGCAGAAGGCCACTTCCTCGTGGACGCAGCATTACCTCACAGGTCTTGGCATCGGCCTTGGCGTGGTGGCCGTGGTCGGTGGTGCTTACTTTTGGGTGAGGAGGGTGTGCCATGCGTAAGAAATCCCTTGTACTGGCAGTACTGCTGGCCGTGGCGGGCGTCTGCGTGATGCTGTGGCCGGTGTTCACGGGACATAGGCTCCAGAACAACGCCGCAACTGCCGTGCAGGAGTTCTTGGCCGACCGCGACGAACCGGAGCAGCAGTATCCCGAACTGCTGGCAGCTTTACAGAAATATAACCGCCAGCTTTACGCAGAAAAGCAGTGTAACCTCACCGACCTCGAAGCTTGCGAGACACCGGCTGCTGACCTGACCGCCTACGGCATTGAGGATGAGATTATAGGCGTCTTAGAGATACCCGCCATGGAACTGACCATGCCGGTCTATCTTGGCGCATCCGACACTCACCTCGCGGCAGGAGCGGCGGTGCTGGGTAACACGTCAGCGCCCATCGGCGGCGACAACACCAACTGCGTCATTGCCGGTCATAGAGGATGGAAAGGCGCGGACTACTTCCGGCACATAGATAAGCTTACCGTGGGCGATGAAGTTGTCATTACCACCCTGTGGGAAACGCTGACCTACACGGTAGCAGACATTCAGATCATCCAGCCGCACGAAATCGAAAGAATCAAAATCCAGCAAGGCCGCGACCTGCTGACGCTGCTGACCTGCCACCCCTACGCCAGCGGTGGCAAGCAGCGGTATGTAGTGTACTGCGAAAGGGTGACGGAATGAAGCCTGTAAAGCCTGTGGTATGGGTACTGCTGGGCATTTTCTCCGTTTACCTTGCCATTGCAGCGGCCAGCGCCTATGAGGAAGGCAGCAACATATTCGTATGGATGGGGCGTTTCAGTGAACTGCTGAAACGCCCTTCTTTACTGCGTTGGACGCCGCATACGGTGAAGTGCATCATCGTGACACTGCTGCTCTGCGCTTTTGCGGTGCTGCTGTACCGCTCAGACCGTGAGAAGCGCCGCCCCGGCGGTGAATACGGCACGGCCAAGTGGGAGGCGGTGGAGACGATGAACCAGAAGTACGCCGATAAGGACGGGCCGAACGTGATCCTGACCCAGCACGTTTCCATCGGCATGGACGGCTATAAGCACCAGCGCAACCTAAACGTCCTCGTGGTAGGCGGCAGTGGTTCCGGCAAGACGCGGTACTTCTGCAAGCCCGGTCTGATGGATGCCAACTGCTCCTATCTGGTAGTCGATCCCAAGGGGGAAATGCTGCGCTCCACCGGCCATTTTCTGAAAAGCCAAGGCTACGATATTAAGGTATTTGACCTGATCCATCCCCGTCAGTCGGATGGCTATAACCCGTTCCGCTATATTCGTGAGGAGCCGGACGTGCTGAAGCTGATGGACAATCTGGTGAAAAATACCACGCCGCCAAAAGGCGCGTCCAACGACCCCTTTTGGGAGAAAGCGGAAATCGCCCTGGATTCCGCCTTGATGCTGTATTTGCTCAGTGAAGCGCCAAAGGAGGAGCAGACCTTTGAAATGCTCATGTTCATGCTGAACAGCGCACAGGCCAGTGAGGAGGACGAACAATTCCAAAGCCCGCTGGACTTGCTGTTTCAATCGCTGGAGGATCGGGAGCCTGACCATTTGGCGGTGAAACAATATAAGGTTTACAAAAAGGCTGCGGGCAAGACCGCTAAGAGCATTCTGATTACGGCGGGCGTTCGCCTGACCGCCTTCATCTTCCCGCAGTATGCCGCCATCATGCAGGAGGACGAGATGGACTTCGGCTCTTTGGGTGAACGGAAGCGGGCAATCTTCTGCATTACCCCCGTCAACGATGGCAGCATGAACTATCTGGTCAGCATGCTGTTTACCCAGTGCTTTCAGGAGCTTTACCTGCGGGCGGACGAGCGGTATGACGGGCGGCTGCCGGTGCCGGTGCGGGTGATACAGGATGAGTGGGCCAACGTTCCCCAGCCGGACAGCTATCCCAAGGTGCTGGCAACCTGCCGCAGCTACAACATCGGCATTGATATTATCGTGCAGAACATCCAGAGCATCAAGGCCCGCTATCGAGACGAATACCAGAGTATTATCGGCAACTGCGATACGCTGCTGTTTTTGGGCGGCGGCAACGAGCCGGAATCGCTGGAGTTCATGTCAAAGCTGCTGGGTAAGGAAACTATCAGCATCCGGACACGGGGCCAGACGCGGGGCCGAAGTGGCTCCAGCTCCATCAACTATCAGTTGACGGGACGTGAGCTGATGACGCCAGACGAAATACGCCGTATGCCCACGCGGGAAGCGCTGCTGCTGATCCGCGGCGAGAGCCCTGTGCGGGACAGAAAGTACAACATTAAGAAGCACCCCAATTACCGCTACACGCAGGATGGCGGCGCGAAGCCCTATATCCACAACCCGCCGCCTGCGCCCGATTACGCATTGACAGATCTGCCCTATGTGTTCCGAACATTGGACGACTTTAGATTTTTGGAGGACGAATATGAACAAGAAAAACAAGAGAAGAAGGAAAATCGCCGGAGGTATCTGCGGGAGCGCAGTGCTTTCCTTATGCGCTGTTACCACCGCCTACGCCACCGGCGGTGATCCTCTGACCATTGTCAACAACCTGTCCGATTTCATCTTTTCGGTCATCAAGGCCATTGGCATTATCATTCTTGGCTGGGGCATCGTGCAGGTGGGCATGAGCATCCAGAGCCACGACGCCAGCCAGCGAACACAGGGATTGCTGTGCCTGTTCGGCGGCCTGCTTATCGCCTTTGCCAAGGAGATTCTGACGCTGATTGGCGCGGTGTAAACCATGGACAACAACTGGATCATTGACAATCTCAACTACGCCTTTGGCGTGTGGAACGACAAGCTGACAGAGATGTGGTCGCTGCTGTCCCAATCGCCACAGGCGTTCAAGGGCGGCACCATCTGGCAGACGATCCAGACCGTCAACGGAGCCATGCAGGGCATCGGCTATGGTCTGCTGGTGCTGTTTCTGGCCATTGGCATCTTCCGCAGCAGCGCCAGCTTTCGGGACTTCCAGCGGCCTGAACACGTTCTGCGGCACTTTATTTACTTCGTCATGGCGAAGCTGGCTGTCACCTATGGCATCGACCTGATGGTGGACATTTTCGCGGTCTGCGCCGGTATCATCTCCGCCGCTGCCGGCAGCGTGGGCGGTATCGACGGGGCAACTGTCTCGCTGCCTGCGGAGATGGCAGCGGCCATAGAGGACGTGGGATTCCTTGCCAGTATCCCCCTGTGGCTGGTGACGCTGCTGGGCTGTCTGCTTATCACGGTACTGGCGTTTCTGCTAATTCTTACCGTGTATGGCCGGTTTTTCAAGCTCTTTTTATATGCTGCACTGTCGCCGGTAGCACTGGCGTCCTTTGCGGGAGAAGGCACGTCCCAGATGGGACGTGCCTTTCTCAAAAGCTATATGGGCGTGTGTCTGGAGGGCGCAGTGATCGTGCTGGCCTGCATCGTGTTTTCGGCCTTCGCTGCCAGCGACACGGTCGTGCTGGGCGGTGGTTCGGTGGTCACACAGGTGTGGGGCTATCTTGGCGAGGTCATCTTCAATATGCTGGTGCTGGTAGGACTGGTGAAGGGTGCCGACCGCGTGGTGAGGGAGATGTTTGGGATGTGAGAGGACCGCTCACGTTCCTGCAATATCGGTCGCATGGCTTGTAGAGAGGAAAAGTGTTAAAGGTTGCAAAAATCCTCTCTAAACTATGGAGGTACACATGGAAATCAAAATCAACAAAGAGATACGCAGCTACAAGGAAACCGTCTACTTCGGCCTGACGGCGCGGCAGTTGATCTGTTCGCTGCTGGCGGTGGGTACGGCGGTGGGGCTGTACTTCGCCCTGCGGGGCGTGTTAGACCGCGAGACGCTGGGGTGGCTGTGCATCGTGGGCGCTGCACCTATGGCGGCGGCAGGCTTCTTCCACTACAACGGCCTGACGCTGGAGCAATTCCTGTGGGCGTGGTGCAAGACCAACTTTCTGCTGGCCGGTCGGCGGCTGTGGCACAGCGAAAATTACCTGTACGACCTTTGGGAAAAGGAGGACAAGAAGTGAGAAAACTATTCAAGGGCCGCAGCACGGAACGGGACGCCTTTCGCATCCCACGCAGCGTGCAACAGTCCATTCCCATCAAGCGCATTTATAAGGACGGCGTTTTTCAGGTAAGCGGCAGGTTTTCCAAGACCTGGCGCTTTTTTGACATCAATTACGCCGTGGCCTCGCCGGAAAAGCAAATGGAGCTGTTCTTAGGCTACTGCGGCGTTCTCAACAGTCTGCCCATCGACGCGGGTATCAAGCTGACGCTGGTGAACCGTCAGATCAACCGGCAGGAGTTCAGTCAAAACCTCCTGATGGCCTACCGGCAGGATGGCCGCGACTATATGCGCCGTGAGTACAATGACATTCTGCTGGACAAGGCCACCGGCAGCAATAATCTGCTGCAGGAGAAATACATCACCGTGTCCGTGGCCAAGCGCAGCATTGAGGAGGCCCGTACCTTTTTCGCCCGCGTCGGCACCGACCTGACCGCTGGCCTGAGCCGCATGGATTCCGGCATACGGGAGATCACCCTCAACGAGCGTCTGCGGCTGTTCCACGACTTCTTCCGCGTGGGGCAGGAATCGGCCTTTGCCTTCGACCTGCAAACCGCCCAGCGGCGCGGCCACGACTTCCGCGACGCCATCGCGCCGGAGACGCTGCAATTCTTCCCTGACCACTATGCCGTGGACGAGCGCGTGGGCCGCACCATGTTCCTGCGGGAGTATGCCAGCTTCATCAAGGACACCATGATAACCGAGCTGATGGACTACCCCCGCAACATGATGCTGTCCATCGACATTGTGCCGGTAGCCACCGACGAGGCCGTGTCGGAGATGCACCGGCGCATCATGGCGGTGGAGAGCGACATTACCCGCTGGCAGCAGCGGCAGAATCACCACAACAATTTCTCCGCCAATATTCCTTATGATCTGGAGCAGATGCGGAAGGAAACGCGGGAGTTTCTGGACGACCTGACCGCCCGTGACCAGCGGATGATGTACGCGCTGGTGACGCTGACCCATCTTGCCGACAACGAGGAGCAGTTGGAGCAGGACACGGAGGCTCTGTCCGCCATTGGCCGTTCCCATGGCTGCCAGTTTGCCACAATGAAATACCAGCAGGAGGACGCGCTGAACACGGTGCTGCCCTACGGCCTGCGGCGCATCGACGCCATGCGGACGCTGACCACCGAGAGTACCGCCGTGCTGCTGCCCTTCAAGACGCAGGAGATCATGGACACCGGCGGCCTGTACTACGGCGTCAACGCCGTGTCCCGCAACCTTATCATCTGCAACCGCGACGCCCTGCTGAACGGCCACGGCCTGTATCTGGGCGTATCCGGCAGCGGCAAGTCCATGATGGCCAAGCAGGAGATCGGCTTTGTGGGCCTGAACACCGACCACGACATTATCGTGGTAGACCCTGAGCGCGAGTATGGCCCGCTGATCCGCGCCCTGGGCGGTGAGGTTATCACCATCTCCGCCTCCAACGGCAGCTACGTCAATGCGCTGGACATTTCCAAGGAGTACGGCGACGGGCGCAATCCGCTGGTACTGAAAAGTGAGTTCATCATGTCCCTGTGTGAACAACTCATGGGTGCAGGCGAGATCGGCGCAAAGGAGAAGTCCATCATCGACCGCTGCACCGCCAACATCTACCGCAAGTACATCCGTAAATATGAGGGAGACCCGCCTACGCTGAAAGACCTCTACGATGACCTCATGCGGCAGAAGGAGCCTGTTGCCCACGAAATTGCGCTGGCGCTGGAGTTGTTTACCACCGGCAGTCTCAACGTGTTCGCCCACCAGACCAACATCGACACCCGCAACCGCATCACCTGCTATGACATTCAGGATTTGGGCGAGAACCTGAAGCCTATTGGCCTGCTGGTGATGCTGGACAGCATCCTGAACCGCGTCATTCGCAACCGGCAGCAGGGGCGGTACACCCACGTCTACATTGACGAGATATACCTGTTCTTCGCCAGCCCCGGCGTAAGCGGCAAGAGCGCCATCAACAACTACTCCAGCGAGTTTTTGTATAAATGCTGGAAGCGGTTCCGTAAATACTACGCCACCCTCACCGGCATTACGCAGAACGTGGAGGAATGCCTGTTGTCCGACACGGCGCGGCTGATGTTCGCCAACAGTGAGTTTTTGGTGCTGCTGAATCAGGCTCCTACCGATCGTGTGGAGCTGGCCAAGCTGCTGGGAGCCAGCGACGCGCAGATGGATTACGTCAGTGATGCACCAGCAGGACATGGGCTTATTAAAGTCGGCTCTTGCCTTGTGCCGTTCATCAACGAGCTGCCACGCGACACGGAGCTGTACCGCCTGATGACCACCAAGCCGGGGGAGCAAAATGCGTGATGTCAAGACCCGTGCCGCCATGGAGCAGCCGAAAACACGGCAGAAGAACGCCATACCCCGCACGGCGGTGCGTATCTTGCAGCGGCACTATGCACAGCAGAAGCAGGAACGTCAGACGCAGCGCCAGCGCCAACCGGTGGAGTATGCCACGGAGCAGGTGCAGCATGGCGCAGCGGATGCCGCCCGTCTGACCTTCCGTGCCACGCGGCATCTTCAGCGGAAGTACGTCCTGCACAAGTACCGCGCCCAGAAGGTACGGCAGCGGCAGGAGACAACGGCGGCGCAGGTGCTGCAGCGGGATATGTGGCGGTCAACGGAGCAGTCCGCCGCCGCGCAGAGTACCACGGCGGCGGAGACACCCCGCACCACAACGGTGCCGCGCCAACCGGCGCAAAAACCGCCTACGACTGCCATGACCGCAGCACAACAACGGGCGAAGCAGCACACCCAGCGCACTGCCCAACGGCAGATGCTCCAACAGACGAAAGCCGCCACCCGCAAAGCGGGACAGCGGCTGGAGCAGATGGCACAGGCGGTGGGCAAGACCGTCCGCGCTGGGTTCAAGGCCATAGCCGCAGCAGGCGGCGGTGTGGCGCTGTTCCTGCTGCTGGCTCTGCCGGTGGTGGCGGTGGCGGCAGCCCTGTCACCGGCAGGCGTTGTCGCAGACAGCCACACCATGGAGCCCACCGGCGAGGCCATGGAGGTGTGGGAGCGCCTGCCGGACGATCTCTCCATGGAACGGCGCATGGTAGTGACTTACGCGCTGGCGCTAGTGGACAAGGTGGATTACTTTTGGGGCGGTAAATCGCTGGTGTTGGGCTGGGATGACCGTTGGGGCGAGCTGACGGAGGTCACAGCCGAGGGCAGCGAAACTACCGGCACGGAGCAGCCCTATGGTTTGGACTGTTCCGGCTTCGTGGATTGGGCGTTCTACAACGCCAGCGGCGGCGAGTATGTGATCGGACAGGGCGGCGGAGCCATGGAGCAGCACGCCAACTGCGTGGACATTGAGTGGGACGCGGTGCAGCCAGGGGACTTGCTGTTCTATCCGGAGGATGAACACGTCGGCATCGCCGCAGGCCGCGACTGGCTGGGCCGCCTGCTGGTGGTGCATTGTGCCTCCGGCACAGGCGGCGTGGCGATCTCCCACCGAACCGGCTTTGAGACAGCCGCAAGACCGGTGTGGTATGGGGATGAATAGAGGGCAGAGGAAATTCCTCTGCCCTCTATTTTTGCGTTTGTCGATGTTATTCCTTTGATGCTTCCAATGCACTGCGGATCATGGAGACCATCATGTTCAACTGCTTCGGCGTGGCGTTTTGCAGAAGCTCCAGCAGTGCGTCCATATCCTGATTGCCCTGCTGGGGCAGTACCTCTATCAGCAAATACGTCGGAGAGACATTCAATGCTTCGCACAGCGAGACGAACACTGGTAGACTGGGAATCTTCGTACCTGCTTCAATCTGCCGCAGGTAGGTGGCATTGATGCTGCACGCTTCCGCCAGCCGTTCACTTGTCCAGCCGCGCTCCTTGCGTGCCGTATTGATCCGCTTACCCAACAGCTTCTTATCCATGTGTCGCCTCCGTTTGTATGCCTAAAGCGTTTTGATTGTACGCTTATAGCTTACATTTTCCTTGACGCGAAAAATAGCGACTGTTAGAATATGAGCTGTAAGCCAATAGACTACAAATGGAGCGGGTGAAGATATGGACAAGCCACTACGCTGTGCCATCATCGGTCAAAACCCCATGCGCTTTCCGTGGGGATTTGACGAGGAAGATGACCGGTGCCGAAAATTGAAAATCGAACTGGCGCAGCAGATCATGGCGCTACGCCAGAGCGGCGTGTCGCAGTTCCTGACTGCCTGCGACAGCGGCGTGGGGTTATACGCCGCTGAGATCGTCAACGGCCTGCGGACGACTGACCATGACCTGATGCTCATTTGCTACACACCCCATGAGGAACAGGCTACAAAATGGGCTCCCTATCTGCGGGAGCGTTACTTCACGATGCTGGAGAAATGCACCCTTATCTTCACCGTGTGCGAGGTTGGTGCACCGGACGCGCAGCTCCACGCCTACAAGAAGATCATCGACCTGACGGACGTGGTGCTGGCGGTCTATGACAGGGACATGCCGCCCACAGGCAGCGCGGAGGACAGAGCCTTGGCCTATGCCGTGGACACAGCCCATAAGCCTGTGCTGGAGTTAGACCCTATCAAGCTGACTACATTTCAGATCGACGAACATTTTCGCCCCCAATAAGGTAAAAAGAACCCGCTCTGCGATTGCAGGGCGGGTTCCTATTACACTGCGACGTGTATCGCCATGTTATCCATGAGGGTGTGGAGGCTTAGGTCATATTGCTCTTTTGAGATGACTCGGCGCTCAAGAAAAGCATCCAGTACACCCTTTTGCTTATCAAAAAGATGCTGCTGCTTTTCCTGATCAGAAAGGCCCTGCCACTCATTCGATATTGAAAAGTCCAGTTCCATTTGATATCCCTCCTATAGTATTCACACGAGTGTTACTATACCACGGGATGTGGTAAAATGAAATTGGCAAAACGACAAAAACACGGTGGATTTTTCTATCAACTTAGGGTCAGCGAATATAGCCACGTACTGTGCGCCCTCAGTGTGCACTGACCTTACTATATAAACTACAATTGTGGAGAATGTCACTTTCTTTTGCTATTTTTTGAATGCTATGATATACTATTGTCACAAAGGAATAGGAGGAAAACGTTATGCCGACTCAGACTTTTTTTGACCTCAGCGAAGAAAAGCGGAACCGGATTCTTTCTGCGGCACGCAAGGTCTTTGCATTTGCACCCTATGAAAAAGTGACGATCCAATCCATTATTGAAGCGGCTGATATTCCTAGAGGTAGTTTCTATCAATACTTTACAGATAAAGATGATCTGTATCTCTATTGTCAAAAGGAAACGCTGAAAAAGACACTACGTATCACATATGGCGAGAATATGGACTATTTTTGGAATGTACTGCGCAGTGAGACTCCAGAAAAAAAAGAGGAGAGCTCCTGGTTTCTGGCGACACTGGAGCATATGAAACGGGAGATGAGCGACGATGAGTACCAGTTCGTAATGAATAGTGCAGCGCCTTCCGAAAATATTACACGCAGCATTTGCTCTGAAATGGCTTCGATTATATATCCTTATTTTCAGAAACATTTAGGCTCGGGGGATATCACGCACAGTCCGGAGAAGCAACAATTGCTGGCCTTTCAGTTCAGCCTCGGTGATCTTCTTATATCTGAATATGAAGGAATCTGCGGAGCCTCGCATGATGAGGCCTTGCACGCTATACGGATGATATACAGGGGACTTGTGGAAGTCTTTCGGGACAAAGGTTCCGACAAGTTGGCGGACTCACTGCAAACACTGTCCGTCCTCCGTTGCCTCTCGGATGCTGGGCTGAATCTGACCTGTGCTGTTGCACTAAATGCCCCCCCCACCGAAGGGGGTGAAAGCGTCACACCTTCAGTGCGTATTTTACGGATTCCGATCCAGCCAGACAGCCTATCAGGGCGGATTGCCTGCGATGCTACCCTGACAACAGACAGTCGGCACGGGGCTGATAAGGACAACTATCTGCGCATAGAGCTTGCCGGTAATCAGAGAGGCATGTGCGTGTTGACCGCTTCCGGAATAGAGTACCCTTTGGGAGAACAGGTAACTATCATCGGCACAACGCGGAAGGGCGAGAAGCTCTGCGTTATGGAAAACGGAGAATTTCTGTTGTGAGCAGCAGGTAACGGAAATAGAAAAGGCACCCATGCGGTTCAATGTGCATGGGTGCCTTTTCTTCATTGTGGTGTAGGCCTTTTATTCCGCATGGCCTTCCAGCTTTGCTTTTCTTGTAGCATGAACCTTTTCCATGGTTTTGCCATCTAACCGATAGAAAAGCATCAGCACAATACCAATCAGCGAGGCAATAATAGTTGGCCAGAACTGCATACTGTGAATTGCTTCAATCGCACTCTGAGGCTGTGTTACCGTATTCCCGCCAACACTTGAGATATAACCACCCATCTTTAGACCAAAGCCCATGATAGCGGTTCCAATTCCCATAGACATTTTGCTGACCAGTGTAAAACCCGTTAGCGACAACCCTTGACACTTAACGCCTGTCTTACACTCAACATAGTCTGCACAGTCCACTAAAATATTTGCTGCATTTCTTCATAGGAGCCTCCTTGGATGAGTTTAATCACAAATGACAGACATCATAGGGACGATTACATTCTACTTTAAAAATGACATTTGTCAACAAAACAAACGACAAACATCATTTTTATATTGACATTTTTTCATCTTGATGCTAGCATCGTTATATACAAACGTCATCTTTGGATCCTCAATTGGTTGTTGTTCATAAAAATAAACAAATCGCATCTATAATTGATAATAACATGACGTTTGTCATCTGAAACGGAAGTGGGACAAGAAAGGAGCGATAATGAAACCATGATCATTAAAAACGGAAATGTGTATTTGGGAAATGGCTTGTATAAGCAGGGGTGGGATATTCTCTGCAACGGGGAAAGAATCAAAGAAATTGGGCCTGAACTCTCGGCGAAAGAAGGCGAGGAGGTCATCGATGCTGCTGGTCGCGACGTCTATCCCGGATTGGTGCTGGGGCTCTGTTGTGTGGGAGCAATCTCTTTCAGCGAAATGATGAGTGGGCCAGACATGAACGAAACCACATCCCCTGTCGTTCCGCAGCTTGATATCCGGGATTCTTTTGATTTGCGGGAGTTGAATATGCAGCGTTTTGCACGTGCCGGTATCACTTCCTACGGCTTATGCCCTGGTGTCAACGCGCTGATTGGCGGACAGATTTCTCTAATCCACAGTCAAGGTCTGCATGCGGCCGATGTCTTTATCCGGGAACACATCGGCGTAAAAGGAAACTATACAAAAACAGTGAAGACTGTGTTCAGTCCCAAAAGTGTTTTTATGACTCGTATGGGTATGTATGCTTACCTGGATGAAGCTTTCCGGGGTGCTCAGGAATATATGGGAAAAGATGGGGTACCTTTTGATGCTGGGAGAGAAGTTCTCTGCCGCCTTCTGCGCAGAGAAATACCTTTTGTTGTTAGTGCAGAAAATTCCACAGAAATCGAAAGTGTTTTACATTTGGGCGAAAAATACAATTTGCGGCTGACGCTGACCGGCGGTTTTGGAGCGGCACCTTACTTAAAAACAATTATGGATCATGAATGGCATCTAATGCTGGGAGATACTGGCTTCATGATGGCAAACGGAACCTGCGGTGCAGACAGAACTGCTTTGGAAAAAATGATTGCCGCTTATCGAAAGGGGCTAAAGCTTTCTATCGCCGGTTCCGGGGATTTGGGATACCCTTGCGGTTATGAACAGCTTTTGTGGCAGGCAGCTCGCATGAGTGCAGTAGGCGCTTCTGGGGCAGAGATTATGGATATGATGACTGTAAAGCCCGCAGAGGCGCTAGGGGTGGCAGATCTGGTGGGAACGCTCGCACCGGGTGCTTACGCAGATGTTATGATTGCAAATGGCAACCCTGCGACTCGATTTGACAATTGCGCACAGCGGACGATCATTGCGGGGAGAACGGCATATGTACGGGAGGAATAATAACATGCTGGTGATCAAAAACACAACAGTCTATACTATGGAACAAAAGGAACCTCTTACCGATGCAGATATTCTCTGTGAGGACGGAAAAATAAAAGCCGTCGGCTGCGGACTTGCGAAGGATATAAGAGTTGACACATGCTCTGTAATCGATGGTAGGGGTTTTTATGTAACGCCAGGGCTGATCGATGCCCATTCCCATACCGGAATTGGCATTCTGGATGGAGAAAGCGGTCAAGATGGTAACGAAATGACCGCAGCAGTGACGCCGCAAATCAATATACTGCCGTCGCTGGACATCAACGCCAAAGACTTTCAGGCACTGCACAAGGAAGGCGTGACTTCAGTTTGCCTGATTCCGGGAAGCGGAAATGTCATCGGTGGTCAAGGTGTGGTTGTAAAGACAGCAGGTAAGGCTACAGTTCATGATCTGGTCGTCAAAAACCCAGCAGTTATGAAGTGTGCCATGGGAGGTAATCCGAAGACTTATCAAGGCGCAAAGGGAAGAATGCCAATGACGCGTATGGGCGTGGCTTTTGTGCTCCGAGATACCTTGCGCCAAGCGAAAGAGTATATGGAGAAAAAGTCCGCCTCTGATGGTGATGCAGAAAAAATGCCTCCTTATGATGCAAAAATGGAAGCATTGCTTCCTGTACTCCGGCGGGAGATTCCTCTGAAAGTTCACTGTGAACAGTTTGACATGGTGACATTAATTCGCATTGCGAAAGAATTTGGTTGTGATTACACGATTGAGCATGGCTGGGCGTGCAGTCTCTATGCAGACGAATTGGTAGAGGGTGGAGGCACTCTCTGCTTCGGCCCAATCGGAATCCCAGAGGGATATGGTGAACTTTGCGGCGGCGATGTTGCACAGGTGCGAGAACTGGACGAGCGTGGTCTCAATGTTTGTCTTGTTACGGATTATCCGTTGCTGGCGGACAATATTCTGCTGATTCAAGCAGGCGAGGCCGTCCGTTACGGTGTACCCCATGACCGTGCTCTGCGCATGATCACCATTAACGCAGCAAAGGGATTGGCTCTTGATAATCGCCTGGGATCGATCTCCGCGGGAAAAGATGCTGACTTAGTCGTCTGGAGCGCAATCCCGGCATTGGAGACCGCAGCAAAACCGCTATATACTATTATTGACGGGGAAATTGTTTATCAGGCATAATATCTGACAAAGGAACCGCTATCAAGAACGATAGTTTAAATATCACAGCGCCTATGAAGCAAAAAGAAACTGCTGCACTAAATGAGTACTTAGTGCAGCAGTTTCTTTTTATGTAATGGAATTAAAGCCAAATCATCGTTGATTATAATACAATTTCAATTTGCTGAAGTTGTTTTATGGTGCACTATCTTATACGCTGCCGGGCTGATAAGCGCCGAAGCCCTTGCCCAGTACCTCGTTGGCGTCGTACACGATGATAAATGCGTCAGGGTCTACTTGCTGCACCCGCTTTTTCAGGTCGATGATCTGATTCTTGGCAAAAGCGCACAGGATCACCTTATGAGCCTGATGGGTAAAGCCTCCCTCTCCGTCCAGCAGCGTGATGCCCCGGTGCATCTCCAGCAGCGCGGCGGTCAGCTCCTCGTGCCGATCGGAGATAATGCACGCTACCTTCGACTGCTTGCCGCCGTACACCACCCGATCCATGATGAGGGAGATGAGATACAGCGACGCCACCGCGTACAGACAATGGCTCAGGTTGCGGAAGGCGATGACATGCATCACCACAATCAGTCCGTCCAGCAGGCTGCACAGCGTGCCGATGGAGACCCGCTCCAGCCGCAGGCGCAGCAGCCGCGCCGCCAGATTGGTGCCGCCTACGGTGGCATTCTGCCGCAGCATCAGGCCGCAGCCAGCACCCACCAGCACCGCGCCATACACGCAGGCCAGAACCGGCTCGATGGCTTGGAACGTCACTGTTTTGTCCAGCAGGTCGATGAACAGTGAACTGACCACCATGGCATATAGCGAAGCGATGAACCAATCGCGGCCTACGCTTTTCCAAATCAGGAAAAACAGCGGCAGATTCATCAGCAATACCTGAACACCGATTGGGATCTGGGGCAGGAACAGGCTGATGACCTGTGCAAGGCCGGTAAAGCCGCCCATACAAAGCTGGTTGGGTGCGTAGAACCAGCAAAAGCCCAGTGCGTACAGGGCACACCCTAATGTGATCTGCGCATAGCGCAGGAATGTATGCTGCAATTTGTCCATGTGTTTTCTGCCTCCCGATAGGACGCTTTTTGCTGTCCAGAGGACATCCTATCAGGTATGCACGGACTTGTAAAATGGGCATTTTTCCCATCAGGCATGAATCTCATTCATGGCGATGCAAAAAAGAAAACGCGGGCGATGCCTGCGTTTTCTTTGCTATATGGAGGTGTGGAACATATCGGTGGTGTACCGGCAGAACAGCTCCGCTGCGGGGGACAGCCGCCGCTGCGGCAGCGTCGCCAGACAGATGGTGCGGGTGGGATGGCCCTCCAGATAGCGCAGTTGGATGCGCTGGTCGTCGTAGTCCCCCAGCAGCATCCGGGGCAGGATGGTCACGCCCCGTTCCTGTCCCACCAGTGTCAGGGCCGAGTAGTCGCTGTTGACGCTGGTGCTGTCTGTTACGGCACATCCGGCACGGCGGAGAATGTTTCCCACGTCGTAGTCGATGCCCTCGGCGGGGACGATGACCCGTTCCTCCCGCAGACGCGCCAACGGCACCTCCGCCAATTCGCACAGCGGATGGCCGCAGGGCAGCACCAGCAGCATATCATCCTCCACCAGCGGCGTCAGGCGGAAGGGCTGGCGGGTGGAGGCGGAGAGGAAGCCCACATCCACTTTCTTTTTCAGGATCCACTCCTCCACGGCCTCGTAATCACCGTCCTGAAACCGGATCTGTACGGAGGGATAACACGCGGCCATGCGCTCGATCAGCGCCGGGAGCCAGCGGATAGCGACACTGCTGATGCACCCTACCGATACCACGCCAGATACGCTGCCGCTGAGGTCTGCCGCCTTTTGCAGCAGTTGTTCCTGCGCAGCCAGCATGGTCTCCACATAGGGCAGCAGTTCCTTGCCATTTTCCGTCAGGCAGACACCCATATGCAGACGCTGCAAAAGCTGCGTTCCCAGATTTTGCTCCAGCCGCCGCAGGGCATGACTGGCGGCAGACTGCGTATATCCCAGCTCCGCTGCGGCGTGGGTGATATTGCCCAGTTCAGCGGCCCGAGCGAACAGTTTCAGATCGTTGATATCCATATGCGATTCCTGTCGGCTCCTGATCGTAACGTAAAGTATTGTAAAAAGTATACCATACTAGGGAGAAAGCCGCAATGTGAAGTCCCGACTAAAAGATGTCGCAGAGGCGGATTCCCCGCTTTATCCCCTGATAGCGGTAATCAAGAGCGATCATCCACCTCGAAGCCCGCGTTGTGCAAAGAGGAGAATATCTTCTGAATGTGAGCTTTGTCTCGGGTCTCCAGTGACAGTCGTACTACGCAGGAGCCAATGGCGGTCTGAGTATTGCGGCGTTCATGGTTTACGTCCAGCACATTGGCCCCCAGCGAAGACACCACCTCCAGGAATGATGCCAGCGCATGGGGCTGGTCGGGCAGCACGGTAGAAAATGTAACGATGCGGCCCTCTTTGGCAAGACCACGGGTGATAATGCGTTCCAGCATGGTGACGTCCACGTTGCCGCCTGACAGCAGGGCGCAGACGTTTTTGCCTTCGATGTTCGCCTTATGGTACATGGCGGCGGCGATGCCCACGGCACCGGCCCCCTCGGCTACCAGCTTCTGCTTTTCGAGTACCGTCAGGATGGCACTGGCAATCTCACCCTCCGTTACCGTCACCACATCGTCCACGTATTGACGGCACATGCCGAAGGTCAGATCACCGGGGGTCTTGACCTTAATGCCGTCAGCAATGGTATCCACACTGGAGAGGGTGATGATCTTGCCCTTTTTCAGGGACTCCGCCATACTGGGCGCACCCGCCGCCTGCACGCCGATGACGCGGCAGGAGGGCTTCAGGTTCTTCACGGCGTAGGCAAGACCTGCGATAAGCCCACCACCGCCGATAGGCACGAAGATCACGTCCACATCGGGCAACTGCTCCAGAATTTCAAGGCCGATGGTGCCCTGTCCGGCCATGATATGATAATCGTTAAAAGGGTGGATGAACGTCAGCCCTTGCTCATCCCGCAGGCGCACCGCCTCGGCGTAGGCGTCGTCATACACGCCGGGCACCAGCACCACATTGGCTCCGTAGCTGCGGGTAGCCTCAATCTTAGAGATGGGCGCACCCTCGGAGATGCAGATGGTAGCCTTGATGCCCATATCGCGGGCAGCGAAAGCTACGCCCTGCGCGTGGTTGCCAGCGGAGCAGGCGATGACGCCTCGTGCTTTCTCCTCGTCGGAGAGGGTGGCGATTTTGTAATACGCACCCCGGAGCTTGAAAGCACCGGTCTTTTGCAGGCAATCGGCCTTGAGATAGAAGTCGCAGCCAGGGACGATGCCCTTGGTGGGCACTACGGGGGTGCGGTTGATGACAGGGTCAAGCACCCGCTGGGCGTCGCGGAGCATATCCATTGAGATCATGGAAAAACCTCCTTCATGTCATAGAAACTGTCGGTGGTGTAAAACTCCACACCATTATACTTAAATTGCTCTCGTATATGTTTTAAGCCAGGCTTGCTCTTCGGGCGTCAGCTCCGGTGCCAGGGTATGATATACGGCCTGATGATAGTCGTTCAGCCGTTGGCGGTCAACCTCTGTCAATAGAGACGGATCAATGGCATCCAGGTCAATGGGAGCAAGGGTCAGACAGTCAAATCCCAGAAATCTACCGTATTCTGTGTTCTGCCTTTCTACACAGAGCAACTCATTTTCCAGACGAATACCATGACTTCCATCGATATATAGACCGGGTTCGTCTGTGGTGATCATGCCGGGTTTTAGAACCGTAGGCTGTGTTCCTTCACGAGTTTTCCAATAAAAATTGTTGGGGCCTTCATGGACATTCAGAAGATGACCAACACCGTGACCGGTACCATGACGGAAGTCCAAGCCACGCTCCCACAGGGGCAAACGAGCCAAAACATCCAAATTGTGGCAAAAAACACCCTCGGGAAACTGAGCATACATCAGGTTTAACATGCATCGCAGTACCAGAGCAAAATGCTCTTTTTCCGCCGGGGTCAGCGGCCCCAATGCGAACGTTCTTGTAATGTCTGTGGTACCTTCGTCGTAATGCCCACCGGAATCCACCAAGAACAGTCCGTGTGGAGCAAGGAAAATATTACTTTCTTCGCTGACTGCATAGTGGCAGATGGCCCCGTGTACGGAATAACTGGAGATCGTTGTAAAGCTGAGACCTCGGTTCCCGGGAATGTCTCTGCGCAACTGATCTAAATATGCAGCAGCGCTGGCTTCCGTCAACTGACCGCTGGGCACATTTTCCTTTAGCCATTTCATGAACCGGACAACTGCTGCGCCGTCTTTGATATGTGCGTATCGTGTATTGCTGATCTCCACTGGGTTTTTGACAGATTTCAATTCCATGCAGGGATTTGCCGCAATGACAATCTTCGCACCAGTCTGCTCAATGCCCTGATACAGTGTATAATTCAGCCGTTCCGGCATGACCATCACACTTCGGGTTGAATCGAGGTGACTAACGTATTCGTAGATCTCATTATAGGGATGGATTATGGTGTTGACCTGCTGCAATGCTTTGACAACTTCGGGAGAGAGCTTGCTGCTGTCAGCAAAAAGGTGGACTGCGTCTTTCTCAACAACGGCGTAGGATAAAAGTACAGGGTTATATGCTACATCAGCACCGCGGAAGTTAAACAGCCAGGCAATTTCATCCAGCATGCAGAGAATATGTGTGTCGGCATGATGTGCCTCCATGGCAGCGCGAACATCAGATAGCTTCTCGGTAGTAGAGCGTCCGGAGAATTGCTCTGCATATACGTGGGCAATGCTGTCAGCCATGGGCGGGCGGTTTTGCCAGACGTTTTCGGCTAGATCTGCCAAAGCAAGGGTAATACCCTTTGCAGTGAGGGCGCGAGACATCTGCATACCTGTGGCGGCGCTTATTGTGCGGCCATCCAGCGCGACTACATCTCCGGGAGATAATTCATCAGTCAGAAATTCCTCAATAGAAGGTACGCCGGATATTCCCATCCTATATAGATCGATGCCGGTTCCGGCAAGCTCATTTTCGGCCTGAAGGAAGTAGCGTCCGTCTGTCCATAGACCGGCCTTGCTCTTGAGAACGACCAGTGTTCCAGCCGATCCGGTGAAGCCAGAGAGCCATGCTCTGAACTTAAAATGATCTCCAACATACTCCGAGAGGTGATAGTCCGCAGTGGAAATATAGCAGGCAGAAAGGCCTTGTTGCATCATCGTGCTGCGGAGGTCCTTCAAACGATTTTGGATCACATCATTCACAACTAGCCCCCCTCTGTTATTCCATGCAGGTCAGGAATGCTTTATAACCACGGACGGCCTCATAGACATCGGCCTTGCTGGATATCTCCATCGGCGCATGCATACAAAGCAGAGCGAGGCCACAATCAATGACCTCCATACCATAATTGGCCATAATGTAGGCAATGGTGCCACCACCGCCAGCGTCTACCTTGCCGAGTTCAGCCACTTGGAAGGAAATGTGATTATCGTCCATAACGCGACGAATCTTGGCCATGTATTCAGCATTGGCATCATTGGAGCCGCTCTTGCCGCCAACACCTGTGTACTTATTGAAGACCACACCTTTCCCCAGATAAGCACTGTTTTTTGCCTCGAAAACGTCGGCAAACATAGGATCAAAGCCCGCGCTGACATCAGAGGACAGCATTTTGGAGTTCTGCAGACATCTTCTCAAGGAAAGCAAAGATTCATATCCGCAGAGAGCTAAAACCTCGGCGGTCATGTCCTCGAAGAAACGGGACTGCATACCGCTTGCTCCCATACTGCCAATCTCTTCCTTGTCTACGAGAATGCAGCAGGCGGTTCGGCTGGGCGTTTCAGTAAGGCCTAGCATAGCAAACAACGAGGTAAACGCACATATCCTGTCATCCTGCCCATAAGATAAGATCATGCTACGGTCAAAGCCAAGATCTCTTGCCTTTCCGACGGGTACGATTTCCAGTTCCGCAGAAAGGAAATCTTCTTCATCAATTCCATACTGAGCTTTCAGTAGGTCAAGGATTGCATGCTTAATAGGTTCCTTGTTCGCATCCTCTTCAACAGGATTTTGTGGGATACTGCCAATGAGAAGATCCAGACTTTCGCCTTCGATTACTTTGGCGGCCGGTTTTTCCAACTGCGCACGGGACAGATGGATCAGCAGATCCGAAATGGCAAAAACCGGATCTTCATCTTTCTCACCAATGCAGATATCTACTTTACTGCCATCTTTTTTTATCACGACACCGTGAAGGGACAGTGGGATCGTCTGCCATTGATACTTCTTGATACCGCCGTAATAATGGGTATCCAAGTAGGCGAATCCATTCGATTCATACAGGGGATTCGGCTTTACATCAATACGGGGTGAGTCGATGTGCGTACCCAGCAGATTCATTCCTTTCTCCGGTGATTCCGTGCCGATATGCCACATGACAACCGCCTTTTCGTTGTATACGGCATAGACCTTGTCACCCGCCGACAGATGACGTCCGTTGACAGTATAGCCAGACAGCGGCACATAACCTGCGGCTGTAGCCATATCGACTGCCATGCGAACACACTCCCGTTCGGTTTTAGCTGTATCCATGCAGGCTTTGTATCGCTCTGCAATTTCATTCATTTCTGTAAGCTGCGTAGGAGTATACAACTCCCAAAGTGTCTTTCGTTCCATAAGCAGACTATCTCCTTTTAGTGTTTTATATATCTGGAATGTAGCACAAAAAACGACGATTGTCAATGTGAATAATGACAAATGTCGCAAAAAGTATTGACAATAGTTATTTTACAAGATAGAATGACGACAGTGAATGACAAATATCATTTGCACTCGTACGTGGAGGTAGCTATCTATGAAAAAAAGCGACAGATCTTTTTATCGAAATTTGTTATCAATTGCGCTGGGTTCTATCGGCGGCCAGATTATGTTTGTATTTATGACCAACTATGCGTCGATCTTTTTTACAGACTTCTTGGGACTCAGTAGTGGAATTGTGGGCACGATTTTGCTGCTAAGCCGCATTTGGGACGGCATCAATGACCCGATGTGTGGTATTTTAATGGAGCGTTCTAATCCGCGACACGGTAAAATACAAACATGGATGCTGTGCGGAGGCGTTGTTGCGGCGATCGGACTTGTTATGATTTTTACTGTTCCCAATTTGGGAAATGCCGGTCGGGCAGCATGGGCTGCGATAGCGTATAACGTTATGGGCATGGGCTTTACGGCGGTTGTGACGGCGACAATGTTGCAGATTCCGCGCGGCGCTGCGCATCCGAATGAGCAGGTACCTTTGAGTACCGCATACAGCATCGCTGCGTCGGTGGCTGGTATCGTAGCGGGTTCCATTATTGTCAAGTTGATGGCAGCCTTTGGAACTGAAGATCCGGCTCACGGATATTGGATGTCCGGAATGGTCTTTGCAGTTTTCGGATTACTGTTCCTGACAGGGTCTGTCGTAACATTCCGTGATTTGTCAACGGCAAAAGTATCAGGTAGTGCGGAGGCGAAGCCCAAGGTTGGTGAGATGCTCCGAGCCATTGTCAAGGTACCTTCATTCTTTATTATTACTGTGGCTGTCTTATTTGGAAATATAGGTTTCGGCTTTTGCAGCGCGGACATGATGTATTACCTGACTTATGTATTGGAAAGGCCAGCAATGATGGCGATTATGCTGCCTGCCATGTATGTTGGCTTGCTGGGAGGAAGTACTGCCGCAGGTATCCTTGCAGGAAAGCTCGGACGGAAAGCCACTATGATCATAGGTTTTCTGCTCTATGTTGCAGGGCCAGCGCTTCGCATGGTATTGGGAGATAGCACAATAGCATTCAGTATTGGTATTGGCCTTATTTGTTTCGGTAGCGGCCTCATAACCACGTTGCTTATGCCCTGTTTGGCCGATTGCGCCGATTATGCAGAGCATCTTACAGGTGTACGCTGCCAAGCACTGACTATGACAGGGTTTACCATGGTCAGTAAATGGACAACAGGTGTCGCCGCCGTAGTGGTTGGCTTTGCTTTGGAACGTTCGGGGTACATCACCAGTACAGCAGGTGGCGCAATGCAGCCGCAAAGTGCTCTTGATGTAATTTACAGCTTACAGTTTTGGCCGACGATTATCATGGCGGTAATCGGTATCGTGATTTTGCTTTTCTATAAGCTGGATGACGCCACTATGGCAAAAATTCGCGCGGCGAAGAGTGAACGGGCTCAGGACGAGGATAGTATGACCTGACATGTGGTTGTAAAATAAAGATTGTCTTAACAAAAAGGCAAAGAGGTATTGCGCAAATGTATGATTTGATTATTAAAGACGGGCTGATTACAGATGGGACAGGACGCGATGCGTATTTGGCGGATATCGCTGTCAAGGATGGTAAAATTGCTGCAATCGGACGGCTACAAGAAGTCGCGGATCGCATTATTGATGCTACGGGTAAGTATGTAACTCCGGGATTTATTGATCCTCATTCTCACGCAGATCTCTCGCTGCTGGTTTGGCCTAAAAACGAGGCATATACGTTACAGGGTGTGACGACACAAATCTGCGGTAACTGCGGACTCGCACCGGCTCCTATCAACGATGAGCTGTGGGAGTTTTTCTGCTGGGAGTACAAGAGCGTGAACAGGGCATGCAAATCTGTGTTTGATATGTACACCTGGCAGTCCGATGCTGATGCCACGCGCAAGGCGCTAAAAGAGGACTACGACTTGAACGTGGACTGGCATACATTGGGTGAATTTATGGACATCGCCGAAAAGCATGGCTTTTCTTGTAATTATTATCCCATATCCGGACATAACCATATTCGGAATGCAGTTATGGGAAAAGCGTATCGCCCTGCCACAGATGAAGAGATTGAAAAGATGAAGGAAATTCTTCGAGATGATTTGGAGCATGGCAGTCAAGGCTTATCCACAGGCCTCGACTACATTCCGGGGCGCTTTGCAGAAACAAAAGAAATTGAGGCGTTGTTGAATATAGTGGCGGAATATGATGGCGTATATAATACCCACGTTAGAGGCTTTGACCCAAAGCATCCTGAGAAGTTGGATCGAATCTACGGGGTAAGAGAGGCGGTAGAGCTTTGCCGCCGTACCGGCGTTAAGACTGATCTTTCTCATATGTCTGCGCTATACAGTTTTTCTCCATCTGGAAGCGAAAAGCTAGAGCGTGCCGTTGCGGAGATTTCACGCGCTGAGATGGAAAAAGGCTGGAAAGAGGGGCTAAATATCATGTATGACGTGATTGCTAACCCATCCATGGGAGGTTCCACCATTCCTTATTTAGCGAATTTGGTCAGGCCTTGGCTCCTGATGTGCGGCTCAATGGATCATTTTTTGGAAATGTTGGAATTCCCGGATTTCGTACAAATGATGGCTGATCAGACTGCGGCCGGAAAATCGCCGCTTCTGCTGGAAATGGACGAGCTTGACATCAAGATCACCCGTTGCCTCCAAAGCAAATATGAGGATAAACTTTTGGCTGATATCGTAGAGGAGAATGGCTTTGCCTCTCGACTGGATGCTGTATTGACGATTCTGAAAGCCGATCCAAATACCGAAGTAACCCCACAGATCGCAGGGGGTGACACTGCGGTTAGTATTCTTTTAGATAGCCCTCGTGCTATGCCGTGTGCTGATGGCTTTGCAGTTGACTTGGACAGTGAAATGGACTATCCTGCCCCGTTGAACCGGAAACCGCATCCTAATAACTATTGTTATGCAATACGCTATCTGCTTCATTATGGCCCCCAACGTTTCGAGGATAAAGTCAAGCAGATGACCAGCGTACCTGCCCAGTGGTTTGGCATTGAGGGGCGTGGTGTTTTAGCTGAAGGGAATTGGGCGGATATCGTTGTTTTGGATAGGGAACGCCTCTGTGCTAATGAGGGCAATGGAAGCCCCGAAGGGGTGGACTATGTTATTATCAATGGGCAAATCGCTGCCGACCATCGAAAGCATACCGGTGTGCTGGCAGGAAAGGTTTTGAGAAAGGCGCGCCATTGATATGGAGAATAGATTACTTCCGTTGGCTCACATCAAGACAACTTTTGGTACGATAGACTTGGAACTGTATCCAGAAGAAGCGCCGAATGCAGTGGGGGCCTTTATCTGGGCAGCACAGCAGGAGCTATTCGACCAGAGAAAAATAAGCCGTGTCGTTCCGGGCTTTGTTTTGCAGCCTAGCTATACCTGCTTTGATGACCCTCGCTGTGATATTGAACTGAACGGTGAGTTTCGCGCAAACAATATAGAAAATGACGTACCCTTCTGTAAGGGGACGGTGGCAATGGGCGGCGTCGGTATGGTCGCATCGGGAACCTGTTTCTTTATCACGCTCAGCGATGAAGCTGGTCAAACATTGGATGGCCGTTTTGCGGCTTTTGGCAGTGTCATTGGTGGATGGGGAACGGTTGAAAAAATCGTCAATGCTCCTCTTCGTCCGGTGGAGAACGACATGGGTGTTGCAGTCAATGAACCGATAACACCGATTTATCTGGAGAAGGTAACGATAGAAACCTGGGGACGAAGCTATCCTTTTGAGCGGCTATAATTTATTATAGGAAAACGGGGCCGGCACATTGTGCGGCCCCGCTTCTTATCTGTCTTCCACTATCCCGGAAATGTTGTTTAACAGGCGGAAACGCAGATGTGGGTATCGAAAGCATTAAAAAGCACATAACCCAAAACGAACCACTTGCTTACGCTTTTACTGCGAAAAACATGCTAAGTAGTGCGATCATCCAAAAGTTGTCTGATGTTCTTTTGCAGAACATCCAGACAACTTTTCTTGTTAGAAAAGTATTTTCATAATTATTGATACTGACAATTTAAAAGCTTTGCTTGACTTGGCTAGGGATATCGACGTAGCAACGATTAAAGGCGGGAATTCGACAATTCCATACAAAAACCGTCACATTCGCGTAGACCATTGTAGAACGAATACATGACACAAACGGCCAAAAATCGTGTAAAATCAATATGTAAAAAGAACAGCAGACCATCGTGCTCAGCAAGAAGCCCACCGAGAATGACCGACAGATACCTTTTAAAATACACATGACAGGAGGAGTATCAGTGCCTTTCGTTTATTACGTTTCGGAACTTGAAAAAGACGTACCTTTGGACGCTGAACGTCTGCTGCGTCTCTTGGGTGTATCCGGAAAGCTGTCGGGATTCTACTTCGCGGTATATATGCTGGAGCAGGTACAGAAAAAGCCTGAGTACGTTCTGCTGATCACAAAGCGCCTATATCGGCAGACAGCGCAGCACTTCAATACAACGACCAGCTGTGTGGAGAGAAACCTGCGTACCCTTGTGCAAGCCTGCTGGAGACAGCCGGATCACAGTATGCTGGATCAGATCGCTGGATGTCCGCTGTCGCAGCCGCCAACCAATACGCAATTCATTGATATGCTGGCATCCTATCTCCGCAAAAGCGCCTAAAACGCCTCCCCCTGTTTCGCGGCGGCGGTGTGTTTTCCTTTCCGCACCGCCGCCGCGGTTTCCTCTTTGTGAGTGTGCATCAGCCATCAAAGGCTTGATGGCTGATGCAGGCTGATTAGGAGCCGATGTTGTACTTTGACAAAGGGTTGCTGCGGCAGCCCGGAATAGAGCAGACAGGTACGTTCGTGCCGGTGTGAGCCAGAGAACAGCGCCCGCCATGATCTCCTGCACGGGAGGGAGCGAAACAGACGCTATTCAGAAACAGAGCGGCACTCTGTTGGCCATGACCACCGGCACCCCTAACGATACTCCCGCATTGGACGCCCTCAAAGCATCGTGCGGCGCACCCATCAGCATGGGCCGGGGTGAAATTCCCGTGAGGCTGGCAGCCACCAGCCGCCTGTTTTGCTTGAGAGATAAGAAACAAAATGCAAAGCCGTGGAGCTTGCAGACAAGTGCTTGCCTGTATGCTCGACGGCTTTTTGGTTAAAGTTGGAAGAAATTGTTCATAATGGTAGCGGAGGTGGCGACACTTGAACGATAAGAACGAACAGCAGATCGGCGCGGCGACCTATGTGATCGAGCGCGTATTTACCGGCACAAAAACCATCCAGGAAGTGGTAACGGAGGAAATCATTTTCACCGGAAAACAGACCGCAAATTTTGACCGGCAGGATAGCCGCATGGTATAATGGAGCCGTAAATGAGTGGTTCCGGAAAGGAGGAAACATGAGGAACCACGTTCAGCTTGCAGACGCCTATTACCGCCTTTCCGATGAGGAACGGAAATACGGCGAATCTGCCAGTATTACCAACCAGCGTACCATTGTGCGGGAATATTGTGAAAAGCACGGCATCATTCTGGTAGAGGAGTTTGCTGATGATGGCTATTCCGGAGGCAACTTCGAGCGCCCCGGCTTCCGCGCCATGCTGGAGCATCTGAAAACCGGCAAGGTCAACATGGTCATTACAAAAGACTTGTCCCGTCTGGGCCGTGATATGACGGAATCCAGTCACTATGCGGAGCGCTATTTCCCCGAACACGGCATCCGCTATCTGGCCCCCGGTAGCAATTTTGACTCCGAGGAAGATAACCTGATGGCACCGTTCCAGTTTGCCATGAACGACGTCTACCTGCGGGATACGTCCCGCAAGGTCAAGCAGACGCTGAACACCAAGCGCAACAACGGCAAGTATGTGGCCTGCCCGCCCTACGGCTACCGGAAGGCAGAGCGCACCACCGATCAGCTTGTGCCGGACGAGAACACCGCGCCGGTCGTCAAGATGATCTTTGACATGGCCGCTTCCGGCCAGTCCTGCCGCAGCATCGCCATACGGCTCAACGAGGCGTGTATCATGCCGCCGCTGAAGTACCGTGTGGAGTGCCGCGACAACTTCACCGAGCGCGGCGCACAGCGGATGTCCGACCTGTGGAACTATACTACCGTGAAGCGCATCCTTCGCAATCGGGTCTACTTGGGTCATACTCTGCTGGGCAAGAGCCGCAAAGTCAGTGTAAAGTCCAAGAAGAAGGTCAAAGTGCCGGAGGAGGAATGGGTGTTCACAAAGAACACTCACGAGGCGCTGGTGTCACAGGAAAAATTCGATTTGGCCGCCCACTTCATGGGCGAGAACACCAAGGCCAACGGGGCAAACCCCGCGTTCCGCCACAGTATCTTCGGCGGCATCGCCTACTGTGCCTGCTGCGGCGCGGCCATGTGCTCTGGCGGTTCCGTCTACAACGGAGAACGGGCGAAGTACTGGTATCTGGTGTGCAACAACCTGAGCTCCAGAGCACAGACCCGCTGCCTGCATGGGGCGCGCATCCGCTATGATGACCTGATGGAAGTCGTCCGCTGTGACCTCAACAAGCTGCTGGCCTTTGGTGAGGACGAAATTCGTACCATCACGGAGAACGCTATCGAGCAGGCCAACGCCTCTTTGGGCGGAGAAGACCCCGCTACGCAGATCGAGAACATCGACAAGCAGACCGCCCGACTCAAGAAGATGATCGAGCGCTCCTACCGCGACAATATCGCAGGGATGCTCAGCGACGACATCCATGAGGAGATGGTCAAGAAGTTCGGTATTGAGATCGATGAGCTGGCCGTGCGCCGCAAGAAGCTGGTGGAGGGCGAGACCACGGCAAAGGAGATACGCAGCGCCTACGGATTGTTCTTCGACCTTGCCAAACGGTACACCTGCGTAGAAACGCTGGACAGAGATATACTGCACGCTTTCATCGAGCGTATTGAGATCGGTGAAAAGATACTGCCGGAGGGCAGAAAAGTTGCCGGGCCGCGTACCCCGTACCGGCAGAGCATCCGCATCTTCTACCGCTTTATCGGGGAAGTTTCAGGAAACAGCCTGCGCCAAGTGCAGGCAAATAGAGATCGTGACGAGGCCGCTTCTGTGGCAGGAATGTGACGAATGTCCACGACAAAGATACACTTGTTTCAAACAAGATGTTTCCACCTCAAAAACTGGTTTTTTCGGGAAAGGCGATTTTTCCTGTATTTAAGCCAAAAATCGAGGGTCGGAAAAATTCTTTGAGGTGGATACACATCCTCCTCAGAGGCGGCCTCCATCTTGAACTGATCCATAGCGGCCTTGGCTTCGGGGACATTCAGCTTGTTGCTGTTCTTGGTAGACATCGTTGTGTTCTCCTTTCATGTTGTGGGGCAAATGCCCTTGTTGGGTATCGCAACGGTAGTTTTGCCGCCCGACAGCGCGATATGCATGAAAAACAGTGGCAAATGCTGGATACGGCGCGCAAAAAGGATGGACAAACGGGCGTATTCATGGTATACTAAATTCACTTAACAGCGAGGGGGACCTTCTTTCAGGAAGGACCGAGCAGGGAGGAAGAGGAAAAAGCGCGGCAGCTGCCGCGCTTTTTCGCGTCCTGCGCCGGACAAAAAAGAGGGAGATGACAACACCATCTCCCTCTCCGCTATGTAAAAAATAAGTCGGAGCAAGCATACAAACCTGCTCCGACGTGGTCCGAGTGTCGAGATTCGAACTCGAGGCCTCTTGAACCCCATTCAAGCGCGATACCAAACTTCGCCACACCCGGATATTCTGTTGTGCCTCAAACAGCCCACTTAGAATACCACAGTTTTCGGCGGTTTGCAAGTCCTATTTTGAATTTTTTTCAAATTTCTTCCGAGGCTTTTTGTTGACAAAGGCGTCGGCGCATGGTAATATAATACTCGCGTTTGGCACGAGAGACGCTTTTGCGCACGGAGAGATGGCTGAGTGGTCGAAAGCACCGGTCTTGAAAACCGGCGATGTGAAAGCATCCGTGGGTTCGAATCCCACTCTCTCCGCCAGAAAATAAATATGTATGCGGAAGTACCCAAGTGGCCGAAGGGGCTCCCCTGCTAAGGGAGTAGGCCGTCAAAAGCGGCGCGAGGGTTCAAATCCCTCCTTCCGCGCCAGCAAAAAGAGACATCCTTTTGGATGTCTCTTTTTGCTTCACGCAGCTGATTTTGCCCTTCCCCCGTGAAACCACCCGTTGACAAACCCAATCAAACGGTTTATACTTATTGCCATCAAAAAGGCAGTGACGAAGAAGAAGCTGTTTTTCCGCGGCCAAAGAGAGGGGCGCCCCCGGCTGAAAGCACCCCGCCAAGGACACGGCCCGTACCACTTCCGAGCCGCCTGCGACGAGCAGGACGGGTATCGCCCGTTACAGCGATCGAAAGCGACGGCGTATGCCGGATCTCTTCCGCCGATACTGCGTTGCAGAAGCTTGAAATACAGACCGTATTCCTGCGCTCCTGCGCCTTGTCTCGACGAAAGATATCCCGCCATCCGCAGCGGACAGTAAAAACGCTGCGCAGGCCGTAAGCAGGGTGGAACCGTGGAGTAATGCCTATTACCTCACCCCTGATACCATTCAGGGGTGGGGATTTTTATTTATCCAGCCCCGATCACAAGGAGGAACAGACTATGAGCGAAGTCAACAAGGAATTTACGTTTGAAAATGAACAGTACCGCAAGACCTACTGGCACACCTGCTCCCACATCCTGGCCCAGGCTGTCAAGCGCCTGCACCCGGAGGTGAAGCTGGCCATCGGCCCCAGCATCGACAACGGCTTTTATTACGATCTGGACGCGCCCTTCGCCTTCACCCAGGACGACCTGGGCGAGATCGAGGCTGAAATGCGTAAGATCTGTAAAGAGAAGCTGAAGCTGGAGCGCTTCGAGCTGCCCCGCGCCGAGGCTGTCAAGTACATGGAGGAAAAGGAAGAGCCCTACAAGGTGGAACTCATCAACGACCTGCCCGAGGACGCCCACATCTCCTTCTACAAGCAGGGCGAGTTCGTGGACCTGTGCGCCGGTCCCCATGTGGACTCCACCGGCCGCATCAAGGGCAACGGCATCAAGCTTACCGCCTGCAACGCCGCTTACTGGCGCGGCGACTCCAACCGGCAGACCCTGCAGCGTATCTACGGCGTGGCCTTCCCCAGCAAGGACGAGCTGGATGCCTATCTGAAGGAGCGGGAGGAGGCCGTGAAGCGCGACCACAATAAGCTGGGACGCGAGCTGGAATATTTCACCACTGTGGACTGCATTGGCCAGGGCTTGCCCATCCTGCTGCCCAAGGGCGCCCGCGTTATCCAGCTGCTGCAGCGCTGGGTGGAGGACACCGAGCAGCAGCGTGGCTATCTGCTGACCAAGACGCCTCTGATGGCCAAGCGTGAGCTGTACAAGATCTCCGGTCACTGGGATCATTATCTGGACGGCATGTTCGTCATGGGCGATCCCGCGGATGAGACGAAGGAGTGCTTTGCCCTGCGTCCCATGACCTGCCCGTTCCAGTATCAGGTGTTCCTGAACCGCGGCCGCAGCTACCGCGACCTGCCCATGCGTCTGGGCGAGACATCCACCCTGTTCCGCAACGAGGACTCCGGTGAGATGCACGGCCTGATCCGCGTCCGCCAGTTCACCATCTCCGAGGGACATCTGGTGCTGCGCCCCGACCAGCTGGAGGAGGAGTTCAAGCAGTGCCTGGATCTGGCCAAGTACTGCCTGGGCACCGTGGGCCTGTTGGAAAAGTGCACGTTCCGCTTCTCCCAGTGGGACCCCGCCAACCCCAACAACAAGTACGAGGGCACGGCGGAGCAGTGGGACCACGCCCAGGCCGCCATGGAGCGCATCCTGAAGGATCTGAACGTGGACTACACCGTGGGCATTGACGAGGCCGCGTTCTACGGCCCCAAGCTGGACATCCAGTACAAGAATGTGTACGGCAAGGAGGATACCCTTGTCACCATCCAGATCGATATGCTGCTGGCGGAGCGCTTCGGCATGTACTATATCGATGAGAACGGCAACAAGGCCCTGCCCTATATCATCCACCGCACGTCTCTGGGCTGCTATGAGCGGACACTGGCCTACCTGATCGAGGAGTACGCCGGTGCGCTGCCCACCTGGATGATGCCCGAGCAGGTACGCTTCCTGCCCATCACTGACCGCGCTGCCGACTACTGCGTGCAGCAGGCCGCGGAGCTGCGCAAGCAGGGCTTCCGCGTGGAGGTGGATGCCCGCAACGAGAAGATCGGCAAGAAGATCCGCGAGGCTACCCTGGAGAAGATCCCCTTCATGCTGGTGGTTGGCGACCGCGACATGGAGAACGGCACCGTCTCCGTCCGTACCCGCAAGGGCGAGGACCTGGGCGCCATGACGCTGGAGGATTTCTCTGCCAAGCTGCGCCAGATCGTGGATGAGAAGCAGAAGATCTGACAAGTGCCATAAGTCATAAGGTAAGCGAGAGAGACAGGCGGAAGCCTGTCTCTTTTGCTGCAGTCAGACAAAAAACAGATTTCGCCAAAAGAAAAGTTTATTATAGCAAAACAGCAGGCTTCTGACAGAAAACCGCATGAAAAATACATGAAAATGATGCAAATGCGCCAAAAAATGTGGGAAAGTGTGTGGATGAAAAACAAGGAGATGCGCTATTGAACATCATTCAGAGACACAAATATGTTGACAGAGTGTGAACTTATCTGGTAAAATCAAATGGGTGCGCAGCACCCGAATGCATAGAAGAGGACAGGGCGCGCCCTGTTCGCTGTTTCCTTCTGGCGGAGGAAACAACAAACTATGGTAAAGGAATTAGGAGGTAAACATGAAAAAAGTAGTTTCTCTGCTGCTGGCTCTCATCATGGCGCTCTCCCTGGTCGCCTGCGGCGAAAAGAAGGGCGAGACCGATGATAACACCGTGCCCTACAAGATCGGCATCGTGACCGGCTCCGTCTCTCAGTCCGAGGATGACCGCCGCGGCGCCGAGGCCTTCCAGAAGGAGTATGGCGAGGATATGGTCCAGCTGGCCATCTATCCCGACAACTTCACCGAGGAGACCGAGACCACCATCCAGAGCATCGTGAACCTGTCCGCCGACCCCCTGATGAAGGCCATCATTGTCAATCAGGCTGTCCCCGGCACCACCGAGGCTTTCCGCAAGATCAAGGAGACCCGCCCTGACATCATCTGCATCGCAGGCGAGGCTCACGAGGATCTGCCCGAGATCAGCTCCGCTGCCGACCTGGTCACCAACAACGACTTCGTGTCCCGCGGCTATCTGATCATCCGCACCGCGCACGAGCTGGGCTGCGACACCTTCGTACATATCTCCTTCCCCCGCCACATGTCCTATGAGACCATGAGCCGCCGCGTGGCCATCATGAAGGCCGCTTGCGAGGAGTTCGGCATGAAGTTCGTCCTGGAGACGGCTCCCGATCCCACCTCTGACGTGGGCGTTTCCGGCGCTCAGGCCTACATTCTGGAGCAGGTGCCCGCATGGGTCGAGAAGTACGGCCAGAAGGCTGCTTACTTCTGCACCAACGATGCGCACACCGAGCCTCTGCTGAAGCGCCTGCTGGAGTGCGGCGGCTACTTCATCGAGGCCGACCTGCCCTCCCCCCTGATGGGCTATCCCGGCGCGCTGGGTATTGATCTGACCGAGGAAGCCGGTGATTTCGAGAAGATCCTGACCAAGGTCGAGTCCGCCATCGTTGAGAAGGGCGGCGCCGATCACTTCGGTACCTGGGCTTACTCCTACGGCTACACCCTGTCCGCCGGTCTTGCTCTGCACGCCAAGAACGTGCTGGACGGCAAGAGCGAGCTGAAGGACATGGACGATGTGGCTGCCGCGCTGCAGGTCTACTCTCCCAAGGCGGCCTGGAACGGCGCCAGCTACACCAACGCCACCACCGGTGCGAAGTCTGAAAACGTGTTCCTGATCTATCAGGATACCTATATCATGGGCGATCCCGGCCACTTCATGGGCAACGCTACCGTGGAGATCCCGGAAAAATACTTCACCATCAGCTGACGACAGGCTTTTGAAGCAACCATTAAAGCGGGGAGGGAGGGCATCCTCCCTCCTCGCTGCTATAGGTAGGGATGAATATGGAAAAGAACAATGCTCCGCTGCTTGAGATGCGGAATATCAAAAAGGGCTTTTTCGGCAATCAGGTGCTCACAGACATCAACTTCACCTTGAAAGAGGGCGAGGTGCTGGGTCTGGTGGGTGAAAACGGCGCCGGAAAGAGCACCTTGATGAAAATACTGTTTGGCATGGACGTGATCCGTGAGACGGGCGGCTACGAGGGGGATGTCCTGATCGACGGAGAAAAAGTGCAGTTCAACACCCCCTTTGATGCGCTGAAGGCCGGCATCGGCATGGTGCATCAGGAGTTCTCGCTGATCCCCGGCTTTACTGCCACGGAGAACATCCTCCTCAACCGCGAGCCCAAGAAAAAAAGCGTCATTTCAGAAGTGTTCGGCCCGCGTCTGGACACTCTCGACTATAAGGAAATGGATAACCGCGCCGCAAAAGCCATTGAGAAGATGGGCGTGGCTATCGACCAGAAGATGGTCATCAGCAGCATGCCCGTGGGGCACAAGCAGTTCACGGAGATCGCCCGCGAGCTGAGCAAGGAGAACCTGAAGCTGCTGATTCTGGATGAGCCCACCGCCGTGCTCACCGAGCAGGAGGCACAGGCCCTGCTGGACTCCATCCGCGGCATGGCCTCCCGGGGCATCGCCGTGATCTTTATTACCCACCGTCTGCAGGAGATCCTGTCGGTGTGCGATAAGGTGGTCATCATGCGGGACGGTTATGTGGTCAAGGACGTGGCCGCCCGCGAGACGGATGTCCGCGACATCACCCACTACATGGTGGGGCGCGAGGTGGCTGCCGGCGGCGCTGCCCACGACATCCGCGACCACTCCGATGCCCGCACCATTCTGTCCATCCGCAAGCTGTGGGTGGATATGCCCGGCGAGATCGTCCGCAACGTGGATCTGGACGTGAAGGAGGGCGAGATCCTGGGCATCGGCGGTCTGGCCGGCCAGGGCAAGCTGGGTATTCCCAACGGTGTGATGGGCCTGTACGAGGCGGGCGGCACCGTGGAATTCGACGGCAAGCCCATCGCGCTGAACAGCCCCCGGAAGTGTCTGGACTCCCAGCTGGCCTTCGTGTCCGAGGATCGGCGCGGCGTGGGTCTGCTGCTGGATGAGTCACTGGAGTGGAACGTGGCGTTCCCCGCCATGCAGGTGCAGAACAAGTTCCTGAAGAGAATGGGTTTCTTCACATGGCGCGACGAAAAGGCCATCCACACGGTGACGAACCGGTATATCGATGAATTGCAGATCAAGTGTACCGGCTCCGGCCAGAAGGCCAGAGAGCTGTCCGGCGGCAACCAGCAGAAGGTGTGTCTGGCCAAGGCGTTCGCGCTGGAGCCCCGCTTCCTCTTCGTGTCCGAGCCTACCCGCGGCATCGACGTGGGCGCCAAGGCGCTGGTGCTGGAGGCGCTGAAGAAATTTAACCGCGAATCCGGCGTCACGGTGGTGATGATCTCCTCCGAGCTGGAGGAGCTGCGCCAGATCTGCGACCGCATCGCCATCGTCTCCGGCGGCAGGGTCGCCGGTATCCTGCCTGCTGACCATTCCTCCGAGGAGTTCGGTATGCTCATGGTCAGTCAGGTGAAGTAAGGAGGAAGAAATGGGCAATACGACCACACTTGGAAACAAGTCAAAATTCCGAGAGCTGCTGGACAGCTTCGGCCTGCCGCGTCTGATCATCGCGTGCTTCCTGCTGCTGCTGCTCATCGCCGCGCCCTGCGTGGGGCTGGATTTCCCCACACAGATCACCAATATCATCACCCGTTTCAGCTGGAACGCCGTGATGGTGCTGGCCATGGTGCCCATGGTACACTCCGGCTGCGGCCTGAACTTCGGCCTGCCGCTGGGTATCGTGTCCGGACTGCTGGGTGCCACGCTGTCCATCGAGCTGGGCTACACCGGCTTTGCCAGCTTCCTTATGGCCATCCTCATCGCCACGCCCTTTGCCCTGCTGTTCGGCGGCGGCTATGGTTGGCTGCTGAACAAGATCAAGGGCGGCGAGATGATGATCGCCACCTATGTGGGCTTCTCGTCCGTGTCCTTCATGTGCATGATGTGGCTGCTGCTGCCGTATAAGCACCCTACCATGGTGTGGGGCTTCTCCGCCAGCGGCCTGCGTACCGTCATCTCGCTGGAGGGCTATTACGACAAGGCGCTGGCCAACATTCTGACCATCGACCTGAACAGCATCGGCATCAATCTGGTGATCCCCACCGGCACGCTGCTGTTCTTCGTGCTGATGGCCGTGCTGATGTGGGCGTTCCTGCACACCAAGACCGGCACCGCCATGACCGCTGTGGGCTCCAACCCTGCCTTTGCCCGCGCAGCGGGCATCAACGTGGACAAGATGCGGCTTATCTCCGTGATCATGTCCACCTGGCTGGGTGCTGTGGGTATTCTGGTGTATGAGCAGGGTTTCGGCTTCATACAGCTGTACAACGGCCCCTTCTGGATGGCCATGCCCGCCGTGGCCGCCATCCTTATCGGCGGCGCGTCGGTGAATAAGGCATCCATCGGCAATGTGATTATCGGTACGATCCTGTATCAGGGCGTGGTGACCATGACCCCCACCGTGATGAGCGCCGCCTTCCAGATGGATATGAGCGAGGTCATCCGTATCGTGGTATCCAACGGCATGATCCTCTATGCCCTGACCAGAAAGACGGAAAGGGGGCGCTGACATGAAGGGTAAGAGATTCGACGTAAAGCAATTCCTGGGCAAAAACTCAGTGCCCGTCCTGTTTATCATCATCTGCGCCGTGCTCATTCCCGTGTCCGGCCTGCCGGTGAGCTACATACTTAACGAGGCTATGACCCGTCTGGGGCGCAACGCCTTTTTGATCCTGAGCCTGCTGATCCCCATTATGGCCGGTATGGGTCTGAACTTTGCCATGACGCTGGGCGCTATGGCCGGCGAGATCGCGCTGATTTTGGTGGCGGACTGGCAGATCTGGGGTATCCCCGGTCTGGTGCTGGCAGCCATCCTGTCCATCCCCCTGTCCATTCTGCTGGGTCTTATGTGCGGCAGCATCCTGAACCGCGCCAAGGGCCGCGAGATGGTCACCAGCTACTTTATCGCCTACTGCATGACCGGTGTGTACCAGCTGGTGGTGCTGTATATGATGGGGCCCATCATCCCCATCCTCCACAACACACTGAAGCTGCCCCGCGGCTTCGGTATCCGCAACACAGTCAGCCTTCTGCAGATGCGGCAGAGCGTCGATAATGCGCTGGCCATCTACGTGGGCGGCGTGAAGATCCCCGTGCTGACGCTGATCATCATCGCATTGGCCTGCCTGTTCATCGTGTGGTTCCGCCGCACGAAGCTGGGACAGGACATGCGCGCGGTGGGCCAGGATATGAACGTGGCGCGTGACGCCGGCATCAATGTGGACCGCACCCGCCTGATCTCCATCGTCATGTCCACCGTGTTTGCGGGCTTCGGCATGATCATCTATCTGCAGAACATGGGCAACTTCCCCACCTATACGGCGCATACCAACGTCGGCATGTTCTGCATCGCCGCGCTGCTGGTGGGCGGCGCGTCCGTGGAAAAGGCATCCATCGGCAACGTGTTCCTGGGTGTGCTCCTGTTCCATACCATGTTCATCGTGGCGCCGGCCGCCGGAACCAAGATCACCGGCGACTCCATGATCGGCGAGTACTTCCGCGTGTTCGTGTCCTACGCCGTTATCACCGTGGCACTGGTCATGTACGAGGCCAAGAAGCGCAAGGAGAACCGCACGCTGGGTCAGCAGCTGGCCATTGAGCAGAAGGCCGAGGAGGAGGGGAGAACCGCATGAAAACGACGAAACGCTCGTGGCTCATCCGTATCGCCTTTATCCTGGTGCTGGTGCTCGTCGCCGTGCTGATGCTGCGCATCGGCCGCGGCCACACCGTCTATTTCGACAACCGCGCAGTGGACAAGGGCGGCCAGTCTGTGGAGGCACCCTATAAGATCACTGTGTATGTGAACGGCGAGCAGATCTCCAAGCTGTACGAAAAGGAGCGCTGCTTGACCACCGTCATCGGCGACAAGCTGGAGCTGACCGTGGAGGTCATGCAGCAGAAGGGCGGCAGCGAGACAACAGAAACGTACCAAATGACACTGCCCCATAACATCGACGGCATCATCATCAACCTGCCGGCGTATATGGCTGGTCTGCCGGAGGAGGCCTATCTGGAGGAATTCATCCCCGCGCCTCCCACCGAGGAGGACGACGAGGAAGCGCCCAACACCGAGGACGATATGGGCCTGGGCGACTTCTGATAATGTGTGCTGCATACACAGCCCATGCGAAAGCATGGGCTGTGGGCACATAGGGACTTGCTTGCGGGCGGCAGGCGGATATGCTATACTGAATGGGCGGCGCGGAGACCGCGGCCGCATGGGAAAGGAGTATCAAAATGGCTGTTTTGAAAGGCTTGAAGCCAGAAAAGGTGTTCGCATATTTTGAAAAGCTGTGCTCGGTGCCCCACGGCAGCGGCAACACGAAGATCATCAGCGATCTGTGCGTGGACTTTGCCAAGGAACTGGGACTGAAGTACCGGCAGGAGCCGTGCAACAACGTGGTGATCTGGAAGCCGGCATCTCCCGGCCATGAGAGCGCCGAGCCGATCATCCTGCAGGGACACATCGACATGGTGTGCGCCAAGACCGACGACTGCACCAAGGACATGACCCGCGAGGGACTTGACCTGATGACCGACGGGGAGTGGATCTGGGCGGACAAGACGTCGCTGGGCGGCGACAACTGCATTGCCGTGGCCATGATCCTGGCGATCCTGTCGGATGATACGCTGGTACATCCGCCCATCGAGGCGGTGTTCACCGTGGACGAGGAGGTGGGCATGGACGGCGCCTTTGCGCTGGACTGCTCTGACCTGAAGGGCAAAAAGCTGCTGAATTTGGACTCCGAGCTGGAGGGCGTGTTCACCGTGTCCTGCGCAGGCGGCATGCGCTCCGATTGCCTGCTGCCCGCAGCGCTGACCGATGCGGCGGGCATGGAGGGCTTCGGCATCACCGTGGCCGGCTTGCGGGGCGGTCACTCCGGTGCGGACATCCATCTGGGACGCGGCAGCGGCAACCGCCTCATGGGACGGGTACTGGCCACAGCGCTGGAGAAGTTCCCCGGTCTGCGGCTGGCAGCCTTCTCCGGCGGGCAGTTCGACAACGTGATCTGCTCCCGCTGCGATGCGGTCGTAGCGCTGCCCAAGGGCAGCGGCCGGGCGTTCGAAGCGTTTATTCGGGAGCTTGAGGGGGTGCTGAAGAACGAGTACGCCGTCACCGACCCCGATGTGACGCTGACCTGCGCGGCGGCGGAGACGGCAAAAGCCGTGTCCGCAGAGCGCACCGTGACGCTGGTGCAGGCGCTGACGGCCATGCCGCAGGGCGTGGAGGCTATGGACACGGATTTCCCCGGTCTGGTGCAGACATCCCTGAATATGGGCGTGGTGAAGCTGGACGGCGACGGACTGCACATCGCGTTCTCCATCCGGTCGTCCATCGCGTCCCGGAAGCTGATGCTGGCGCAGCGCGTGCGGGCTGTGGCGGCGCTGGCGGGCGGCACTGTGGCAGAGAGGGGCGTGTACCCCGGCTGGCAGTACAAGAGGGAGTCGCAGTTCCGGGATACGCTGCTGGCGGCGTATAAGGATCTTACCGGTAAGGACGGCGTGGTGGAGGCCACCCACGGCGGTCTGGAGTGCGGATTGCTGATGGAGAAGATCCCCGGTCTGGACGCGGTGTCCATGGGGCCGGAGCTGCACGATGTACACTCCGTGCGGGAGCGGCTAAGCGTGCCCTCCACGGAGCGCACCTATGAACTGGTATGCGAGCTGCTGCGGCGCAGCTGTTGAATGTGACAGAAAGCTGAGAGGCGGGGCTTTGCCCCGCCTCTGTTATTTTGCAGGATTGCCCAGCAGAAAATGCACTTCTTGCGGGGCGTTCCTGCATAAAACAATTTAGCATTATGAATAGACCACCGCTAAAAAGTACCATGATACAGACAAAATTACGGATTTGCCGAAAGAAATGCCGACTAAGAAAAGCGGAATGTCCGCACGGACGGGAAAATCGTTCCGCAGAAAAATGAAATTTTCCGCATTTAGATATTGCAAAAAGTTTACGCCTGCGATATAATGGCACCGTTGAACACCGCCGTGCCCGACCGGCCGGCGGAAAAAGCTGTTTTTCAGGAAGAGGAAAACAATTTATCTATCAATAAGGAGAAAGAACATGAAAAAGTTTTTTGCACTGGTTTTGGCGCTGGTCATGGCGCTGAGCCTGGTCGCCTGCGGCGACAAGAAGGACGACGGCGGCGATGTGACCGCTGAGCATACCGACACCACCACCGTGGCCGTGGGCGCGGTGATCCTGGCCCGCGACGACGTGTCCAGCGACGACGTGTACAAGTTCGTGGCGGACATCTTCGACAACGCCGCGTCCCTGACCACCAGCCACGCCAAGTACGGCGAGCTGAGTCTGGAGTACGGCGCTTCCATCACCTCCGTGCCCTATCACCCCGGCGCTGCCAAGTACTTCGCCGAGAAGGGCTTTGAGGTCGCCGCCGTCAAGGACGGCGCCGGCAACACCGACTCCCGCAACCTGCGCTTCGTCACCGGCGGCGAGTCCGGCACCTACTACGCCTTCGGCTCCGTCATCGCCCAGCACGCCACCAACAACGCCGGCGTCAACGTCGTGGGTCTGGTGGGCAACGGCTCTCAGGCCAACGTGCAGGAGCTGGTGGACGGCACCGCTGACTTCGCCTTCTGCCAGTCCGACGTGATGGCCTACGCCTACAACGGCACCAACCTGTTCGAGAGCAAGGTCGAGGGCTTCTCCACTGTGGCCGCCCTGTACATGGAGCAGGTGCAGATCGTCACCACCAACGCCAGCATCAAGACCGTGGCTGACCTGGCCGGCAAGTCCGTGTCCATCGGCGCTCCCGGTTCCGGCGTGTACTTCAACGCCATTGACGTCCTGGGCGCTTACGGGCTGACCGAGGACGACATCAAGCCCACCTACCAGTCCTTCAGCGACAGCGCCGACGCTCTGAAGAACGGCCAGATCGACGCCGCCTTCATCGTGGCCGGTGCCCCCACCACCGCTGTGACCGACCTGGCCACCACCAAGGATACCTACCTGGTCAGCCTGGACAGCGAGCACATCGCCAAGCTGCTGGAGACCTCCGACTATTACACCGAGACGGTCATCGCCAAGGACGTGTACTTCGGCGACTAAATCCTTAGCAGAAAATTGACGCTTTTCGAGGCTACGGCGGGGTTTCCCGCCGTAGTCCTCGCGCTATTCTGTAATCTTCAGGGAGAGAAACGACTATGAGCATCGACAAGAAAAAACCGGATACCGACCCGGCCGACGGCGTCAATACCGCCGCGGACGAGGCCCCGGATCTGGACGCGGTCATGCGTAAATATGACCGTGAATCCGCCACCCGCCTGTGGGAGGGTACGCCCCAGCTGATCATCCGCATCCTCATGGCCGCGTTCGGTCTGTTCTGCATCGGCATGACCCTGTTTTCCAAGGCCATGCCCGAGATCCGGCTCACCATGTTCGTGGGCTGCATCATTATCATCGGCTTCCTGACCTACCCCGCCAGCAAGCACCACGTCAGGGTCAACTACCTGCCCTGGTACGATATCGTGCTGATGGTGGTGGGCGCGGCCTGCTTCTTCTACTTCGCGCTGAACGCCATGACGCTGGTGCGCCTGTCCACCCGTATCGAGACGGTCCACGTCATCATCGGCGTGGTGGGTATCCTGATCCTGATGGAGCTGTGCCGCCGCTGCGTGGGCCTGCCTATTCTGTGCGTGGCCGGCGTGCTGATCGTGTACGCGTTCATCAACCAGCTGAGCTACGCCGGCGCGGTGAACGGTGCCACCCTGTATGACGCGCTGAAAACCATCATCTACAAGCTGTTCTACACCACCTCCGGCGTCATCGGCACGCCCATCAACGTGTGCTATACCTACATCGTTCTGTTCATCATCTTCGGCGCGTTCCTGGAGCGCACCGGCATCGCCAACTTCTTCATCAGCTTTGCCAACCGTCTGGCTGGCTGGTCCAGCGGCGGCCCGGCGAAGGTGGCTGTTATCAGCTCCGCCCTGTGCGGCATGGTGTCCGGCTCCTCCGTGGGCAACACCGTCACCACCGGTTCCTTCACCATCCCCATGATGAAGAAGACCGGCTACAAGCCCGAGTTCGCCGGCGCCGTCGAGGCCGCGGCCTCCACCGGCGGCCAGATCATGCCCCCCATCATGGGTGCGGCAGCCTTCCTCATGGCCGAGTACATGAAGCTGCCCTACGCCCAGGTGGCCGTCAAGGCCATCCTGCCCGCGCTACTGTACTTCACCGGGATCTTCATCGCCGTCCATCTGGAGGCCAAGAAGCTGGGCCTGAAGGGCGTTCCCCGCGAGGAGCTGCCTGCGTGGCGTCTGCTGGCCCGTGACTGCTACCTGATCATTCCTCTGATCCTGCTGGTGTGGCTGGTGTCCTCCGGCAGCAAGACCATGTCCCACTCCGCGGCCTATTCCATTCTGGCCGCCATTGCCGTGGGCTTCGTCAATTTCTTCCTGCAGGGCAAGCGCGGTGAGGGCGACACCCAGCCCATGACAACCGGTAAGGCGCTGGGTAATGCCGGCAAGCGCTCCGTCTTCTCTGCGGTGGAGTCTCTGGAAGCCGGTTCCCGCGGCGCTATCACCGTGGCCGTGGCCTGCAGCATGGCGGGCATCATCGCCGGCTGTATCACCGTCACCGGCCTGGCCTCCATCCTCATCAACGCCATCGTCCAGCTGGCGGGCAACGCCACCATCGTCGGCCTGGTGCTGACCATGCTGTGCTGCATCGTCCTGGGCATGGGCGTGCCCACCACGGCCAACTACTGCATCATGGCCTCCACCTGCGCGCCCATCCTCATTCAGCTGGGCTTCCCGCTGGTGGCCGCCCACTTCTTCGTGTTCTACTTCGGCATCGTGGCGGATATCACGCCCCCTGTGGCTCTGGCGGCCTACGCCGGCTCGGCCATCGCCAAGTCCGACCCCATGAAGACCGGCATCAACGCCACCAAGCTGGCCATTGCGGCCTTTATCGTGCCGTACATCTTCGCCTACAGTCCGGCCCTGCTGTTTGAGAACATCTCCGGCTGGTGGGAGGTGGCGCAGATCTGCGTCAGTGCCCTGTTGGGCATCTTTGCCATCGCGGCGTCCCTCAACGGCTTCCTGTATAAGAAGATCCACCCCGTGCTGCGCATCGTGCTGGCCATCGGTGGTCTGGGCATGATGATCCCCGGCACCCTCACCGACGTGGCCGGCCTGGTGCTGGTGGCGGCGGTCGTCGCCTACCAGAAGATCAGCGCCAAGAAGCACGGCGGCCCCGTGGTGACGGCCTGACCCCATTTGAAGCAAAAGCATCTCCGCACACCGTGCGGGGATGCTTTTTTACACCATGTTCATACATTTCCGCGCATTTTGCCTAAAGTGCATAGTACGGGCATCTTGCAAAAACTGTCTGAATTTGGTATGATACAGGCGGTAAGGCAGTTTTTGCACAAAGAGAGGAGCATGGACATGGCACAGACCACAAAAAACGCCATTCGCAAGGGCTTTCTGGACCTGCTGGAGCAGCGGCCGCTGGATAAGATCTCCGTGGTGGACATTGCAGATCACTGCGGCGTGAACCGGAATACGTTTTATTACTACTACTGCGACATCTACGCCCTGGTGCGCGAGGTGCTGGAGACGGAGCTGGACCGCGTCCTCAACGCACCACCCCTCTGCACCAGCTGGTACCAGCTGATGATGCGGGTGACGGCGTTCATGCGCGCCAACCGCCGCGCGGTCTACCACCTGTACCAGTCCAGCCAGCGCGACCTGCTGGAGCGCGAGTATTACCAGGTGGTCTACGGTGCCGTGGAGGATCTGGTGCGCCGCACGGCGGAGGACCTGCCGGTGGCGGAGACGGATGTGCAGTCCATCGCGGCGCTGTATACGGCCACACTGGTGGGCCTGCTGCAAAGCTGGCTGCACTACGGCATGAAGCACGATGAGGAGCAGTTCGTGGAGCGCGTCACCCGCCTGACGGAGGGCACGCTGCGCCACGCGCTGGAGCGCAGCTGCGGGGTGGAGAAGGCGTGAGCGGCTTCTGGAAATGCGTCCTGTACGCGGCGGCGCTGGCCCTGCTGGCGCACCCGCTGGGTCAGGCGATCCCCGGTCCCTTTGACCCGGAGAAGCGGCTCTTCCGCAGCCGGAAATGGGAGCAGAACGGCCGCATCTACACCAAATTGGCCATCGATAAGTGGAAGAAGCTGGTGCCGGACATGAGCCGCATCCTGCCGGACATGGTGAAGAAGGAACTGCCCGGCAGCGGCGCCGTGACGGCGGATCAGGCCGCGGCGCTGGTGCAGGAGACGTGCCGCGCGGAGCTGGTCCACGGGGCCTCCTGTTTGCTGGGCCTGGCGTTTCTGTGGCTGTGGCCCGGCTGGGGCGGCGCAATCGTGCTGGCGGTGTGGGTGCTGCTGGCCAATCTGCCCTTTATTCTGATACAACGCTACAACCGCCCCCGGCTCATGCGCCTGGCGGCGCTGCTGCGAAAGCGAGCGCAGCGGAAAGGAGAGCAAAATGCGCGTACTGATCCTGACCTGTAACACCGGCGGCGGGCACAACGCCGTAGCCGCCGCCCTGCGTGACAGCCTCCAACGCTGCGGCGCGTCCTGCGACGTGATGGACGGCTTGGGCTTCATCTCCAAAAAGGCATCCAAATTCGTTTCCAAGTGGCACACCCGGTTCTACCGCCGGTATCCCAGGCTCTACAAGGCGGGCTATATGTCCGCCGAGGGCGACAAGGAGATGGACCGGCGCGACGGCCCGGTGTACCGCTACATTGCCCGCGGGGCTCGCCGTCTGGGCCGCACGCTGCAAAGCGGCGGCTACGATGCCGTTGTCTGTGTCCACGTGATCCCCGCCATGATGATGACGGCGCTGAAGCAGGCGTGGAGCGCCTGTCCGGTGTTCTGCTTCGTGGCCACGGACTATACCTGCAGCCCCACGGTGGGTGCCTGCACCCCGGATATCTGCGTCATTCCCCATCAGGAGCTGGCCGACGAGTTCGTCAGCTGCGGCATCGCCCGCGATACCCTTCTGCCCGCCGGCATCCCCGTGCGTTCCGCCTTCCGCCAGCGCGGTGACAGGGCCGCGGCACGGAGAGCTCTGGGCCTGCCGGAGACCGGCCGCCACATCGTCCTCATGTCCGGCAGCATCGGCTGCGGCCCCATGGGCGACGTGGCGGAGGACCTGGATATGCGTATGGCCGACGGCGACTTTGCCACGGTGCTGTGCGGCAGCAACAAGCAGATGCGCTATGCCCTGGAGCTGCGCCGCCTGTACCGCGTGGAGGCTGTGGGCTTTACCACCCAGGTGCAGCTGTACATGGACAGCGCGGACGTGCTGGTCAGCAAGCCCGGCGGCATCAGCATCACCGAGGCCGGCACCCGCGGCGTGCCGCTGCTGCTGGCGGATATGGTGGGCGGCTGCGAAACGCGGAACGAGGCGTTCTTCACCGCCCACGGCTGGGCGGCCTCCTGCCCGCCGGACAACATGGCCGCGTCGGCCCTGGCCTTTCTGGAGGACGAACAGCAGCGTCAGGCCATCACCGCTGCCCAGAGCCGCGATTTCGACGGCCTGGCCGCCGACCGTGTGGCCGCCGCCGTCCTCGCCCGCTGCAAGAAATGACCCCAGCGCCCACGGCGGCAGCCGTGGGCGCCTTCTTTGCGCTTTTTGTACGGCGTCCCTCTTGCATTTCGCGCAAACTGTCGGTATACTTGTTAAAGAAATATCGATTTGTTCACAGGCAGGTCATATTCATATAGTAGGATGAAACTGCGGTCCCGGACGTGGGCTGCGGCCGAAAGGAGGGCGTCTGCCCATGATGATCGAAAAAAGCGGCACCATCCGCCTGCGGGACATTCCCACCGCCGCGGGCCTTTCCCCGAAGGACCAGGAGCTGGCGGCGGGCATGGTGCGGGTGACGCACCTGTACCGCAGTGCGCTGAAGGTAGCCGTAACGCAGATGGAGATCCTGGACGAGGAGTTCGCCCGTCTGTATGACCACTCGCCCATCCACCACATCGAATACCGTATCAAGACGCTGGACAGCATCATCGACAAGCTGCGCCGCCGGGGCCTGGAGGTCAGCATCGACAACATCTATGCCCACATCCAGGACGTGGCCGGTATCCGCGTCATCTGCAACTATCTGGATGATATCTACTACCTGCGCTCCCTGCTCACCCGCAGCGAGTCCTATACCGTCCTCCGCGAGGTGGACTATATCAAGGAGCCCAAGGACACCGGTTACCGCAGCCTGCACCTGATCGTCAACGTGCCCATCGTCATCAGCGAGGGCACCATGGTCCTGCCGGTGGAGATCCAGCTCCGCACCATCGCCATGGATATGTGGGCCAGTCTGGAGCACGAGCTGCGGTATAAATCCGACCGCAAATTCACCCAGCAGGATGCCGCCCGCCTGCGCCTGTGCTCCGACGCCATCAGCGAGATTGACCGGGAGATGCAGGATATCTACCAGGGCAACGAACCCCAATACCACGCCTGAACACAAAAGACCGGCCCCGCCGGTCTTTTTTCGTCCCCAGCCAAGGCCCATAACTTCCTCTAATGCCTCCCACACCGATTTTTTATGCCAATATCTGGATATTCCCGTTGCCTTTCGCGACACTTTCTGGTAAGATGGTCGTACAAC
>ERZ1106943.239-NODE-239-length-76798-cov-8.565980_pt1 | contig 76798 bp, 63 predicted proteins | sample MGYA00403671_ERZ1106943 | MGnify/ENA primary metagenome ERZ1106943 (study PRJEB35170, sample SAMEA104062427) | human gut metagenome | biome: human gut; feature: human-associated habitat; material: faeces | place: Denmark | collected 2012-06-14 ...
CAAAAGTGTCCCAGTCTGCTCCGGCGCACTGTCCCAGTCTGCTCCGGTTTTTCCATATGCATCAGAATCACAATCATTAGATCAGGCAAAAGAAATCTCACTTCAAAGAGCAAAAATCCAAATCATTGCAGACGAATTTGGTACCATTGTAAGCCAAACAAACTTCACCACTCTATCCAATTCAAGTGATAAATCTACTATCGATTTCCAATTAGTTGGCATGAGTGATTTAAGAGGTGAATGGATAGAAACTATAGGTGAACCAACTTATAAGATTTTTTATTCCGATGGCTTATTATGTGTAAATGTAAAGGTTAAAGGTACAATCCGTCAAATTAGTTCAGATTATGCGAAATTAAACACCAAACTTCTTCGAAATAGTACAGACCTTAAATTTGAGAGTGCAGAGTTTCATAATAAAGATGATTTATTCCTTTATTTTGCATCTCCCGTTAACGGATTTTTATTAGTTTATCTTATTGATAATAAGGATAATGCATTTTGTCTTCTGCCATATGCACGGCAACCAGAGGGTGTATTTGAAGTTGAAGCAAATAAAGAATATATCTTCTTTAGTAAAAAAAATTCTACATTTCAAGATAAGACAATTGTTGATGAATATATTATGACATGTGACGATAATATAGAGTATAACCGAATTGCTATCATATTTTCTGAAAATCGCTTCATTAAATCTGCAGATTTCGGTACGTCAGAGAACATACCTCGAACGTTACCGACTAAGGACCTCAATATATGGATCTCCAAAACTCGTTGTAGGGATTTAAAGATGCAATATTATGAAATTCCTTTTTCCATTAAACCATAAGAATATGAAAAAAAATCTATCTTCTCAAATGAAGATTATATCAACCGGCATACAATCTTTCCGCCGAATAATGTTTATACTATTCACGCCAGTTAAGCAAACTGTTTAAAAACTGAAATACTCGAAAAGCAATGAAGAAATATCTTATTATCTTGTTTTGTTTGTTATTTGGGAAATCTATATCCTTCGCAGATAGTTGGTCTCAGGCATACGATCGTATAGAGAAATTGTATGGAGAGGGCTCATACGATGCTGCTTTAGAAATAGCTCTGCCATTTGCACAAAGAGGCAATGTAAATGCTCAAAATCTTGTGGGGTGTCTGCTGCTAGATAAAAAAGAAATTGTCAAAGCGCGAACATGGTTTGATAAGGCTATAAAACAAGGAAATGTTCGTGCTATGTATAATATGGGATTGTCCTATGATGGTGTTAACACGCGTCGAATGTTCGAAGAAAGTTGGGTACCTGTAGCCCTGCAAGACGCCTATAAAGCAAAATCATATTACAGGATGGCCATGGATTCTCCAGATAATTCTGAAAAATCCAAGTTTGATGCATACATGAATTATGCGGCAATATTATATAGAAAAGAAGATAAAAAACAAGAGGCCGTAGAATTGCTACAGTCTTGTCTTCGTTCTACAGAATATGGGGCTATTCGGAGACAATTAGGAGGAATGTACGAAGAAATGGGAAGGCCAAGTAATGCATTTAGAATGTATCGAATCGGGGCCGAATATGGCGATATGAATGCGCTATATACCTTAGGAGTAGCATACATGAATCCGTCTACTATAAAAGATCTTTCTATGCCACAAGATAAAAAGGCCGCAATTGAATGCTTTACTAAAATTGCTGAGATAAACGATCCCTCGTTTAATGACTCTTTTGGATCCCGAACAGGTCGAGCTTTACGATACTTGAACTCACTTTATGCTGATTTATATTATGAAACCTATGACGAGAACTATCTAAATCAAAGTATCAGATGGGGGAGCCGCTATATAGATGATATTTTCGTTGATGATGAATTACACAAAATCTACCAAGAAGGATTATCTGACTCTAAAAAATTTAACACCTATGAGGCTTGGTTAAAACATATAGAGAAAAAATATGCTGTTGATTCTGACATTGATATAGATGTTCCTGTAACTAAAAGCAACCGCAAGGATACGTATGTGCTAATTGTCGCAAATGAGAATTACGAATATGAAGCTAAAGTTCCTTTTGCCAGTAGAGATGGTAACATATTTTTTAAATACGTCAATCAGGCATTAGGCATTCCTAAAGAGAATATAAGATTACTTACTGACGTCACTCTAAACAAATTAAAATTTGAATTAACTTGGCTTAAAGATGAACTTGATTCTCATCCGGGTTCCAATGCCATAGTTTATTATGCCGGACATGGGCTTCCCTCTGAGGACTGTTCAACTTCATACCTGCTTCCTACAGATGGATACGCTAAAAATGTCAACTCGGGTTTAGATATTAACGATGTTATTGCACCCATATCAGAATACAGTAATAAAACAGTCATAATTTTTGATGCTTGTTTTTCTGGTGCTAAAAGAGACGGGAAAATGATAACTTCTGCAAGAGGTGTCGCAATAAAACAATCGGAACCTGTTATTAAAAACAGCACCATTGTTTTTTCAGCATGTAGTGGTACAGAAACAGCATATTCATATGATGAACAGCAACATGGATTATTTACCTATTACCTATTAAAATCTCTCAAAGATGGTGGTGGTATTATCACATTCGGAGAATTGGCAGATAAAGTAATATCTGAAGTAAAAAGGACTTCGGTAGACGTGAATAAAAAAATCCAGACACCCAACATTGTTGTAAGTGATGATATAAAATTTACATGGCGAAATAATGTTTTTTAAGGCAGAAGTATTGTTTATGCGTCAAATTTTATTCCTTTTATTTCTAACATGCTTCCTTTCTTGTCTGCCACAGCGATATCTTGATATCGACAAGAATAATCTTATGCTGCATGTTATCGAACAAACTGATACGGTTGCCTCGTTTCCTATTTGTGTCGGGAAAAACCTTGGTCAAAAAATTAAATCAGGAGATCATAAAACTCCGGAAGGTAAATTCACTATTTCAAAGATTCAAAATTCATCCTCATGGAAACATGATTTTAAGGATGGGAAAGGCCTTACAAAAGGTGCTTATGGACCATGGTTTTTTAGATTAAAAACGCCTATGAGTAATCATATCGGTATTCATGGAACATGTTTCCCGGAATCTATCGGTAAGCGTGAAAGTGAAGGTTGTATCAGGCTCAAAAATGAAGATTTATATGAGTTATATAAATTTGTATATGTCGGTATGACTGTTTTCATCCGAAAAGATTCTATCAAATGAAACCTGTTTCAATTTTATTTTTAATCGTGTTATTTAACTCATCTGTTTGGGCAAAAGCAGATGAGTTAACAGATATATATAATAAGTTTAAAAACGAGTCTTCGGAAAAGTATCATACATTTCGAAATAAAGCGAATCAGAAGTATTCTGATTGGATGAAGGAAACTTGGACAGAATTCCAGGCTTTACCAATTATTCAAAAGCCGAAAGATGAAACCAAACCTCCCGTAATATTTGATAATAGTCTCAACGAACCTATCAAAAGTACACCCCTTCCCATTGAGGAAGTTCCTGTTCCTATATTTGAACCACAACCTTTACCAACATATCCTATTGGGGAAGTTCCTAATCCTCAACCTGCATTTTGTAAATTTTCATTTTATGGGCTAGAGTGTGAAATTAGATTTGATGACTCACAATTATTCAATCTTTCAGTTATATCTAATGAAATTATTGCTGATAGTTGGTGCTTTTTAGCATCAGAATTATATAATAATACAATACGGGATTGTCTTGAATTTATACTTTCCTATAACCTATGTGATTGGGCATATATTCAATTTCTGGATAAATTTTCTTCATCCTTATTTCAGGGTTCGAATGAGCGTAACTTGCTGACAGCCTTTTTGCTTTGTCAAACAGGATATAAGATTAGATTAGCAAAATCAAATGATAAATTGTATTTTTTATATGCTAGTCCGCATTATCTGTATGATTTACCGACATTTAAAATTGACAACGTCTTTTATTACGGTTATAATTGTTCTGAGACTAAATTAGAGATATTTAATATACCTTTCCCTAACGAACAATTAATGTCTTTTTGGATACCAAAATCTCAGCAATTAGGGGATAAGTTATCTGAAAATAGGATAATTTCGTCTAAACGCTATCCTGAGATAAAAGTATCTGTAAATGTAAATACTGATTTGGTTGAGTTTTTTAACACTTATCCGACTTCTGTTATTGACGATAACCTTATGACTCGGTGGGCAATGTATGCCAATACACCCATTTCTAGAAACATAAGAGAAAATATATATCCTCAACTTAGAAAACTTTTGGGAGATAATGGTCAAATAGAATCGGTAAATAAACTACTAAATTTAATTCAAACTGGTTTGGTATATGAATATGATGATAAGGTATGGGGACACGACAGAGCATTTTTCGCGGAAGAAACTTTGTATTATCCATTCTGTGACTGTGAAGACCGGTCAATTCTATTTTCAAGACTTGTCCGTGATTTATTAGGATTGGATGTAATTCTGGTATTCTATCCTGGCCATTTGGCTACGGCAGTTGCCATTACAGAGAATGTGACAGGTGACTATATATTATATGATAATAAGCGTTTTGTGATATCCGATCCAACATATATTGGAGCCCCCGTCGGTATGACAATGCCTGACATGGATAATAAAACTGCAAAAGTCATATTATTAGACAAATGACACCAAACTCTCACAAAAAATGGCAACGTCTAAACATTCGTTGGATGTACATTTGTTTAGTTGTATTTAGTGTTAATTGTAATCTGTATTATTTAGCTATTTGGTATAGAATTCCACACAAGGAAGTTTGTTACAATGCCAAAGTTGCAGGTTGCATAGGAAATCCAAGTTGTACAGTATTTTTAGGAATGGATTACAGTGATTGTGATGTTAGTAACAATGAGCAACTTGGTGCAATTCTACATATAAAGCATCCCTTCAGAAAACACTCACCATTTTTATTTGTGGGAGTTATGGATCACATATTTATGGAAAGCCGAAAGGCAAGATATAAGGAGTATTACGAACCCTTAGCACAATATGATTCTCTATTATGCAGCAGAATTTCTACCGTCTATGCCACTCGTTTAGATATAACATCCAATTTATATGATGGGGTTGATTCCAATGATGCAGAAACGTGGACCAATGACCAATTACTAACCATACGAAAATTTAAATCTAAAAACTTAAAAAGCAATGGGATTAGTTCTGAAAATTGGTATTATCTTCAAAGATTACCTAATTCGTTCCCATGTGATTGTGGATTTGTAATCATCCAATCAAAGTTATATGATTCATTTGATAATTTTAAGCCTTCATTATTATCTAAAGGTGACATTTCTAAACTAGATTGTAAAATTCAATTGAATATAGATTCACGTATTTCTTGCGATACGATTATTATAAATAGTGTTGGTCCAATTGATTTAATCTCAGTCAATGTTGTGCCAGACAACAAATCGTTTAATCAAATTGAGTATTACGATAAAAATAAGATTTTGCAGATAAGGAAAAACGGATTGAGATTTTACAGTGAATTTCCAGAAGCACAAAAGGGTCAAAATGTTCGCATTGCTGTTCTTATATTAATCTTACCATTTTGGCTTACATTATTGCTCAGATTATTAAGTAAAGAAGTTCAGTTGTCTATAGTTGCCTTACATAATTGGTATAGAAATACACACCGTTAATAAAATACACACTGTAAATATACGTGGATATGTGTCGTAAAACCTTAATTGGATTTAGAAGCGATTTTATTGGGGAGGGTGTGACATTTGTCACAGGTTTTGTCGTTTTTAGTCCGTAACCTTGCGGTCTGTCTTGATGGCTTTGCCACCGCGTACCGGCTGCGCCGACGTTCGCTTCAAGCAGACTCGCGAGTATTTCATAGTTGCGGAATATATTTGTAGTGTATTATTATGGCTTTGCAGTTTGATTCTTATATTGATAATATTGACACTGGCTTTTGGGAGGGGCAAAAGTCGGGGTCAACACAGGCGTTATGATAAAGGTGAGGAGTTTATCACGGCGGGGGAGGTCGGGCGCTATATCGGGTATGTCGAATCGGGCGCGCTGAAGTATGTATGCTTTTCGTCTGACGGGACTCAACATGTTGTGGGTCTTGAGTTTGCCGGCTATTTTGTCTGCGACTTTCCCGGGTCGCTTTACAGGCAGAGGTCGCGGTGCTCAGTCATTGCAACTGTTCCAAGCGAAACCTATTGCATCCCGTCGGCCGAGCTAGCGGAACTGATGCGGACAGACGAAAGAGTGCTCCGGGTTGTCGAAGCCACAACCTGCGAAATTTTTTATACACTCTATGACAGGCATGTTGACCTCTATTGCAAATCAGCGCGGCAACGCTACGACGAGTTGCTCAGCCGTGACTCGAACCTTTTCCAACTGTTTTCACTCAAGGACATTGCCTCGCTGCTGAACATTACGCCCACGCACCTGAGCCGATTCCGCATGAAATGATTATTTAATCCGCATGTCTCAACATTTGTTGAGAGTAAAGTCGTTTATTTTGCGTATTTTTGCAGAAATTATAAACAGGAATATGAAGATAAGACTTGTCACTATATTGCTTATTTCATTTGCATCTATTGTGCTAAGTGCCAAGAAGAAGCCACAGGATTATCCACTGGCTGAAATCAAGGTGGAGTATAATTATCGTTATAAGTTTCTGCGTGGCGAGGATGGTGTGATAGAAAAGGATACACCGTTTCTATTGCTTGTCAATCAGAATCGGAGTAAGTTTTATTGTCCGAGTACCGAGTTCAAGGATTCGCTCGAATCGACACCTTCGGGTCGCACAAAAGCCAAGCAGATGCGTGATGCTGCTGTTAAGGCATATGTTCAAAGTCGAGATGAAAGTGATATGGACGCTGTGGTTTATCACTCACGGTTGTATGTTCTTAAAGATAATGCTAAATCCGTTTCAACTACCTACGATCAAGCCGGAATGGGTGAATATGGCTATTACGATGAGCCTTTCTCTGAAATCGACTGGGTAATAGACGAAGACAGCACCAAGACGATCTTAGACTATCAGTGCATCATGGCGACAACTGATTATCACGGTCGCAAATGGACAGTTTGGTTTACTCCTGAAATCCCGATACAAGACGGACCATGGAAGTTTTGCGGACTACCGGGACTTATAATGAAGGCAAGTGAACCGTCAGGACAACATAGCTTTACTGTAACAGGAATTGAGACAAGCTCACAGCCTATTTACCCTGTTTTCAATACAGAGTATCAGAAAATGGATCGAATTGGTATGCTCAGGGCTTTAAGGCATTATAGAGAAAACAGTAATGCGATGTTCAAGGCTGCAACTGGAACTGAACTTGGAGGTGTAGATGCTCCCGTAACCGAAGAAACCCGTAAATACGACTACCTCGAAACCGATTATCACGAATGAAACGGTTCGTCACATATCTGTTATGTCTGTTTGTTGCGGCAAGTGCTGTGGCGCAGGTAAATGTGACCGGTAGAGTGATTGACAGGGAGAAGGATAAGCCTCTTGTCGGAGCATCGGTCATTGTCAAGGGAGCAGACGGCAAGATAAAGAAATTTGCGTCCTCGAAGGCTGACGGAGGTTTCGCTATCACAATGCCGTCGGTAAACGGTTGCCGTCTGGAAGTTACGATGATGAGTTTCGCCAAGCAGTCGATACCACTTGACAGCGTGAGTTTTCCGATAACCGTCTATTTGGAGCCGGGGACCACCTTACTCAAAGAGGTGACAGTCAAGGCTGACCGTATACGGGAACAAGGCGACACCATCACCTATAATGTCGGAGGTTTCGCGCAGCAACAGGACCGCTCAATCGGCGATGTGCTGAAACGTATGCCCGGCATCAACGTGGAGAGTTCCGGCAAGATACAGTATCAGGGTGAGGACATAAACAAGTTCTATATCGAAGGTTCCGACCTGCTTGGCGGCAAATACGGCATAGCCACCAACGGCATAAGCCATGAGGATGTGGGTGCGGTCGAGGTCATGGAAAACCATCAGCCGATGCAGGTGCTGTCCGGCATATCGTTTTCCGACAAGGCGGCTATCAACCTCAAATTGAAAAACAAGGCGAAAGCGACATGGTCTTTCCATGGCGATGCCGGAGGGGGCTGGTCGTGGCAACCCGAAGGCGCGATATGGGACGGCGAACTGTTCGCCATGGCAGTGATGCCAGGGTTCCAGAACATCACCACTCTGCGCACCAACAATACCGGCGAGAATCTTTCATCGTCAAGTACCGATTTCTTCGCCGACCGTCGGCAAACAGGACTCAACCAATATGTAGGCGTGGGTCTGCCCGGAGTGCCGTCATTAAGCGACAAACGTACACTGTTCAACCGCTCCTTCCTGGTATCGACCAACAGTCTTTGGAAGTTGAAAAACGGCGAGTTTAAGGCCAATATCGACTATTCATTCAATCGTGTGACAGCCGATGCCTCTAACATTACTACTTATTTTCTTGACGATGGTAACCGCATAATTACCGAAAACCGAAGTGGTACGGAACACAGCCATTCCCTGAGCGGCAAGTTCATCTATGAGCTTAACCAAAAGACGGCGTTCATCAACAATACACTCCAGACAAACATAGACTGGAATGATGTCAGCCTCGCCACGACGGGATCTTTACCCAACGGACAGTCTGCAAAACTGCCTGATTACTATGTAAGCAACCGATTCAAGATGATAAAACGCTTCAAGGGCAAACACCTTGTGACATTCCAGAGCGTGAACGAATGGGAATCGCTTCCTCAGACGCTGGATCTCGACATGAACGATGATGCGTTTCGTCAGCACATTTCCGACCATGCCTTCTATACTCATGAGAGTGCGGCTTACGCCTTCAATATGAAAGGCGTGACGCTGAGCCTTGAAGGTGGAATAAAGGGTTATCTCCGCTCGATGGAGTCGCAGATGCCCGAATTGCCGGAGGAACTTCCGGGGCTGACTGAAAACGTGGTAAACACAAACTATCTTACCGTATATGCGACACCCAAGTTTGAATATTGGGTGCGACGGGTAAACCTATCGCTCAACCTGCCCGTGAGTTACGCCCATTATTCTTTTGACAAGGCAATCGCCAACCATGACGAAGTTTATTTCTCTCCGTCGCTGAGTCTAAACTGGAAACCGAACAACCGCTTCTCAGGCACCTTGCGCGGTGGTCTCGGACGCTCGCCGATGAATCTCAACCTTATCCATCCCGGACTCATAATGACCAACTACCGCACCTTGAAAAACGGTGTGGATGATTTCTACAACTCGTCATCGCAGAACGTGTCAGCAAGCGTCAGCTACAAGCACACCCGCCACGGTCTGTTTGCCAACGGCATGGTGATGCACTCATGGAGCCACGTTCCATGTACTATGGCGCAGCAGCTTTACGGCGATTATGTCGTCTACAGTTATGCAGATGCCAGGAACGACGGCAAATCGCTTACTGCGATGGGCAACGTCGGCAAGACCCTCGACTTCATGCGCGGAAGCGCCAATGTCAACGGATCTTTCAGTCGCAGCGAGTCGCATCTTCTCTCGCAACAGCAATCAGTAAATTCGGTCAGCACCGGCTGGAGCGTCGGGGGTAAAATCAATGGAAATCCCTGTCGCTGGTTCAGTTTCGACTACCGTATAGACTATTCCGACAGCCGCCTGACGATGAATGGCATGAGCGAATCGTGGCTCTCGACGATAGAGAATGAGTTGAGCCTGACCTTCATTCCTCATCGCAAATGGCAATGGACCGTCAGTGGCGAACATTACCGCAACGAACTTACCGAGCATAAATATAAAAACATAGTGATGCTTGACACCAGACTGACCTTTCAGCTCAACAAGAAGATAGAGTTTGCTGCGTCACTCAACAACATACTCAACAAACGAAGCTACAACTACACCACTTACTCACAGCTCTCATCATTTGAGAGCCAGCGTCAGCTCCGTGGCCGCCAGCTTCTATTCTCGATAACAATAAGAAAATAAATATTTTAGACATGAACAGACTAATCACATCAATCATTATGTGCCTTGCGGCGATAGCTGCTACGGCGCAAAACAAAGCTGAAATCATTGTCAGCTACGACTATACCAGTTCTAACAAATACAATAAAGCAATTACGTCCAAAATGACGTTGCTTGCTTCTCCGTCAGAGGCAAAGTATTTCAATGACGTCAGTCTTTGGGTTGACTCGTTGAAATCGACACCTGAAGGCAAGGCACAATATATGGAGATTCTTAAAAAGGCGTGCATGACCGTTGAGCCTGATGGCTCGATGTCATGGGATCTCAGCAAAGGCCCGGTAAAGAAGTCCTATACCTATGTGTTTACTAATCCTGCAGATGAGACACTTACGCATTATGGTAAATATGGTGAGGACCTCGGTTACTATATAGAACCTCTAACAGAAATGGAGTGGAAGATAGTTGAGGATTCAACCGCAAATATTCTCGGCTATGAGTGTGTGATGGCAGAGACGGATTATCACGGCCGTCACTGGAACGTGTGGTTCTCGCCTGAAATTCCATTGCCTTTCGGCCCGTGGAAACTTCATGGACTCCCCGGCCTTATACTCAAAGCGGAAGCCAATGGCGGTTTTTCATTCATGGCAACCGGGATTGAACACACAGACCGCCCGATTACTCCCATGTATCTTCAGAAAGACTACGCTAAGATAGACAGAAAAAAGGCTCTTGAAAATGCCGAATACTTCGTCAATAATGAAGAAAACATTCTGAAAGCACAAGGGCAGAATGTGACGATTTATTCAGTGGATGAAAATGGAAATAAGGTTGAGGTACCAAAGTATGACGGCCTAAAACATAGTCTGGAGCCTGACTACAAAATGAAATGAGGAAAGATTCACTTACTTGATGGTAATAAGGACGTATCTCTGGGTGCCGAGGCCCAAGTGTTCGGCGTAGTCGAGAAGGTGGGTGCCGTTGCGCTCAGCGATACGCTGCTCCATGTGGATTTTGCCGTGGTCGGGCGAGTTGTGGATTGCGTCAACACAGGCACGGTCGAGTGCTACGGGGTCGAGTGAAGCGAAGATGCCTATATCCGCCATCTGTACCGGAGCGGGATGTGCCACGCAGTCGCAGTCGACGGAAAGGTTGTTGGCGACGGAGATGTAAAGGATTCTGTCGCCGGCGTGGTCGATGATTGCTTTGGAGGATTCTGCCATTGATTCAAGAAAATCGTCCTGTGCGGCACGGTCAGCCCACCAGTTGTCGGCATCGTGGTTCTTGCCTGCGGTATGTACCCATGCCTTGCCATTGCTTGACTGCATACCTATTGCCATGTTCTTCAGTGCTCCGCCGAATCCTCCGCTCGGATGACCTTTGAAATGCGACAGCACTATCGTGAAGTCGTAATCAAGCCAGTCCTTACCGATATAGGCGAAGTTGAGATGCCTGCCGCCTATGACGGGCAAAGCGGTCTCACCATTGTTATCCATTATGTCTATAGGTGCGATTGCCGTAAATCCGTGTTCCTCGGCAGTTTTCAGATGATCGGATGAATGACGCCTTGAACTCTGATAAGCAGTGTTGCACTCTACGAGTGTGGCATTCAATCCTTGCACAAGAGGGGCAATCAACGAGGGCGCGAGATGATTGGGATTTCCGCTCTCGCCGAAAGAAAGTTTCACACAAACTTTGCCTGTGGCCCGACGGTCGAGTGCATCATAAATCTTCAGGAGATTTTCGGGAGTTATCTCCTTGATGAAATATACTGTGGCGACTGAATCCGATGTGGTCGTGGCTACCTGCTGGGCTTTTATCTGTCCAAATGAAAAGACTGCCATCAGCGCAGTGAGAATAATTTTGAGTTTATTTAGATGTGGTATCATATAAGTTCATTTTATTCCGGGCAAGGTATCGAATATATGCGTTTTACCTCGTCTACTTTATTATAATCGAATATCAGGGGCTTACGGGTATCCAAACCGGTAATGAGCGACATTTCATCTTCCGAAAGGCTGAAATCAAAAATCTCAGAGTTTTCGACTATGCGCTCATGTCTTACTGATTTGGGAATGACAACCACACCCCTCTGTATGTTCCAGCGGAGTATGACCTGTCCGATTGTTTTCCCATGAGAACGGGCGATATCACACAAGAGCGGATTGTTGAAAATTTCATTTTTCCCTTCCGCAAACGGTGCCCATGCCTCCAGTTGTATATCAGCTTTCCTGCAAAGGTCAAGCATACCGGCTTGTTGAGTGAATGGGTGACACTCAACCTGATTCACCATAGGTTTGACTTCCGATGAAAGACAGAGGTCAATAAGGTGTGCTTCGGAGAAATTGCATACTCCGATGCTGCGGATGCGACCTTCATGGTAAAGTCGTTCCATAGCACGCCAAGTTCCGGAGACATCTCCGTATGGCATGTGGATGAGATATAAGTCGATATAATCCTGTCCGAGCCGTTTGAGCGAATTTTCAAATGCTCTCATAGTCCGGTCATAGCCCATCTGACTTGTCCAGACCTTTGTGGTGAGGAATATCTCACTCCTGTCGATACCGGATTCATTTATGGCTTGACCGACAGCGACTTCGTTATCATAGACAGAAGCAGTGTCTATCAAGCAGTAGCCGGTTTTAAGAGCATATCCGACAACATCAAGGCATTGAGCCGCATCAGGAATCTGGAATACTCCAAATCCCTCGATGGGCATCAACACTCCGTTGTTAAGTTTTACTTTAACAATATTCATTTACCGCTTGTTTCGGATTCATCGTCTTTCCAGACATTCTTGGCAAGATTGAACGCCGCCCATGCCTTGGGCCAGCCTGCATAAAAGGCTATGTGGGTTATGATTTCAGCAGCCTCGCTGCGGGTTATGCCGTTCTTTTTAGCTTCCTGAAGGTGGTAAGTCAGCGAATTGTCGGTGATGCCCTGAGATATGAGCGAGGTGATAGTGACGAGACTGCGGTCACGCAGTGAAAGGAGGTCGTTGCGGCTCCATACCTCACCGAAAAGTATGTCGTCGTTGAGATGGGCAAACTCAGGGGCGAAATCACCAAGTTGCTGCCGTCCGGCAGTCTGAATAATTTTCTGTGCCATATTGTTTTGTGATTTGATATAATTTACAACTTTATTGGAAGGGTTAAGTTCAGTCTGGTCAAGAAGCTGAAGATTCTTGACCATGTGAAGTGTTCCATGTTTGTATTTCTGGAAGTGAGCAGATGCTATGTGTGAGCGGTACGACTCCTGTGAGGCATACGTTTCGAGAATTGTTATGTTGCAGGGATTGTCCTTCTCCTGCAAGGCATACATGGTAAGCACTCCGGGTTCTGTGCGCAAGGATATTTCGCCGACTTCGGTAGCATACTTCATATATTCGTCGAGATATGCAGGATTGACTTCGATCTTAGAGAGGCGGATTATACCATCGGACGACATTGGTAACTTTTCGCATACTGCCAGTTCTTTTTCTGTTTTTGTTGATAATCCGTATTCCTCATCAGTCACGGGTCGCAACTGCACGACATGACCGTCAACAGCATGTTCAGTTACTGTCATGCAAACCAATGCCTTATTGGGTGTCGCGCCATTCCAGTGACGTACATTTGCTTTGGAAACAATCACGTCGCCTTTCTTTATGACACGTTTTTCTTCACCTTCCTCCTGATAGAAGCCTTCACCGTCCAGTACGAGAAGTGTCTGTTCGGCATTCGGGTGATAATGCCAGAAATTACGGCTCCCCGGAGAAAAATAGAAATTGGTTATCATCGTGTTGCCACCGTCTTTCAATATTGACAGATGGACCTCTCCGGTATTGCACTCCGAAGATGCTATGTTGTCCGCAGGGAAAATAAGTTGGGGGGTATATATTTTATTCTGTGCAGTCATGTGAAAGGACATTGAAATCGCAAATAAGGCAGCCCAGACGATTGATTTGACTTTCATGTTACAATATTATCTTTTTGGTGCCCTGGGTGCTTTTTACGATATATACGCCTTGGGGGAGGTTTTCTTTGCCTGAGACCTTTTGCCCGGAAAGGGTATAGACGGTGGTGTTATCGGGGGAGTCTATCTCTGCGGTAATGTCGTTTATCCCGCTTGAACCGACAGCCGAAAGCGTGACTGTGACGTCTCCATCGCCTAATATCGATTTAAGTTGCGGGCCAGTGTAATTACCATTTATTTTGCCAAGACGGGTGAAGTTATAGGAATTGTTATCATAATAAATCACAAACTGGTTGCCGAGATACAATACGAGGTCTCCTGGTTCGGTAGAGAAGTAGGTATCGTTGCGTGGCAGAGACTCGGGCAGGCTTCCGACTTTCTCCATATTGGCATAGTCGTGCATATCTACTTTAACGGGGCCAGTCTCGAGCAGTTTCAGCAATGCTCTTGCTGATGAGTTGTCGGAAAGAGTAGCAGTGAGTGTAATGCCTCCGGCAACTGCTATGTTAATCTGGGTCTTTGTCATATCGGGAATGTTTAATGATGAATAATCTATTGTCTTCAGCCAGTCTGAAATCAGTGATGCGGCGTTTGAGGTCTGCGATGACCTTATCCATAGACTCGGAGTAAGAAATTTTCCGTCAGGGATGAGGCGCCTGGCATCGCTTTCGACTCCGCTGATTCCACTGCTGGCACTCGAAACAATGAGGCCGATGTTCTTGCCTGCCATTCTGGAGCCGTTCTGAAACAGAAATGTCTGCAAGGGCGCAGCCATGTTGCTCCACCACAAAGGCGCACCAATGATGATGGTGTCGTATTCGTCAAGGTTTACGCTGAGGGGATCGATTGCAGGATACGAGGCGGGGTCATTGGGTTTGTTACGAATTGCGGCAATCAAAGCACTGCCGACTGCATAGTTGTTGGCGGCATAGTCGAGACCTTTTTCAGCAGGTTCCACTCGCACCACGTCTGCCTTGATTTGTGAGCAGAGTTCAGTTACTATTCTGTTTACGTTGTTGGTGTAACTGTAATATACAACCAATGTCTTGGCCTGTGCGACAGTCACAGAGGCCAGCAAAATGAGGGCTAATAGTAATTTTTTCATATTTTATGGTTTATACCGCAAAATTAGATAGTCTCGATTTAATTATATGTCCAATTTCTTGGGTATGCATATCAAAATCCCGGAATCTATCGGAAGTCTCATATCTTATTGTTAACTTTGCTCCTGGCAATCAATCCAGTGCGCATATGGCAAAAATACTTAAGGTCAACAGGCCTTCCGACTTCAGTAGTTATCATGGAGTATATGACAGACATCCACTGATTACTGTAATTGACTTTTCTGAAATCTCACCGATACGACATAGTCTGAACAGATATGAAGTGTATGGCGTGTTCGTACAAGAGAACAATGACCTTGACCTGACTTACGGATGCGGAAGATATGATTATAGGGATGGCTCGCTTATATGCGTGGCACCGGGACAGATAGGCGGCAAGGAAGACAATGGCGAAAGGGCTTCGATTGGAGGCTGGGCGTTACTGTTCCATCCTGACCTTATACATGGCACACAACTTGAAAAAGACATCCGACACTATTCTTTCTTTGACTATAGTGTCAACGAGGCCCTCCATATGAATGAGATTGAGCGCGAGATTGTGGTATCAATAATCAAGAGAATCAAATCGGAAGTCGATAATCCCCGGGATGAAATACAGGATGATATAGTGATAAGTTACATATCCTTGCTTCTCAAATACTGTCAGCGCTTCTATAACCGTCAGTTCATCACGAGAAAGTTGTCCAACAACGATGTGCTTTCACGATTTGACAGTTTTCTGAAAGGATATTTTGCCGAAGGCTTACAGGCATCAAAGGGGCTTCCTACGGTAGGCGTGTGTGCAGACCATCTCTGTATGTCGGTCAATTATTTCAGTGACTTAATAAAAAAGATGACGGGAGAGAGTCCCGGACGAATGATCCGGCAGTTTGTGGTCAGGCAGATAAAAAACGAACTTGCCTCGGGGCTTACGGTTGCCGAGGTTGCGTATAAACTCGGTTTTGAATATCCGGCCCATCTCAGCCGAATGTTCAAGAAGGAGACAGGACTGACTCCGACCGATTACATACAACTGCGCAAAAAGTAAGGGTGAGGGTAAAACAGAAAGGCGGTGTGCCGGGTTGGGGCACACCGCCTTGGGTTGTCGTGATTGTGGGGGTATGTGGCTTATTCAGCGGGGTCGAGGATGATGGTGTGAACGTTCTTCTGACCCAGAAGGGCTTTCATGTAGTCCATGATGTCCCGGGTGGTGAGGGCGTTGATTGCCTCCAGCTGGCCGTTGAATGTGTCGACGCCGTTGAGCTGGATTGCGGCGATGGTCGATGCCCATGCCTGGTTCTCCTCGAGGTTCGAGTTGTATTCCTTGGCCATGAACTCCTTGATGGGGTTGAGTTCCTCGTCAGTGACCTCCTTGGTCATGTTCTCGAGCATGAGGTTGATTTCCTTGAGTACCTCAGCCTTCATCTCGGGCTTCATTGGGAAGGGAATCTGGAGAACAGCATTCTGGTTGCCGAGGCGGCTGAGGGCGCCGGCAGCGCCGATAGAGTAGACTGCACCCATTTCCTCACGGATCTTGTTGAGTAGCCGTTTGGAGAGAATCTGCGCTGCGGCCGAAGCCACCAGACGGTTCTTGAGGGTGTAGGGAAGGCTGGCGTTGGCACCGATGAAGGCCCAGGTCTGGGGAGTCTCCATCTTTGTGGTGAAGGTGTTGTCGGTGGTGCCGGTGATCAGTTCGAACTCGGGTGCGGGCTGCAGTTTGATGGAAGCGCCTTTCTTGGCGGCGGGGAGGGTGCCGATGTACTGCGAGGCGAGCTGGGTGAATGTCTCGGGATCGATGTCGCCGACAAAAACGAATGTGTAGTCGGAAGGTGCGGCAAGCATCCTGTGGATGATGTCGAGAGTCTGGTCGAGGGTTGCTGCTTCGATGGCACCTACACTGATGGCCTGACCCTGGGGAGACTTATATAGTACCTTGGTGAGGTCACGCTGGAAGATGTACTGGGGATTGGCCTCCTGGTTGGCGAGAACACCCTTGAACTTGTTCTGGCTGCCGGCGAACTCATCGGGAGTGATGTTGTAGGCGGTGAAGGCAGAATAGATGAGTTCCATGAGAGTCTGGAGATTCTTGGCTGTAGTGGTGCCTTCGAGTTCACGGGAGTAGTTGTCAAAACTGAGGTTGAGTGAAGTCTGTTTGCCCGAGAGGTATTTCTGCAGGTCTGAGTTGGTGTAGTCACCGAGACCGTATGTGGTCATGGCGTAGGGCAGGAAGATGACAGAGTTGGCCTGTGCGTCGGGGATTATAGAGGTGCCACCGGCGGCGTTTGCGTCGAATACAATCTCGCCTTCCTTAAGTTTTGTAGGTTTGTAGATGACGCGGACGCCATTGGGGAAGGTTAGTTCGGTTGCGTCGAACTGGGCGAGTTTCTGAGTCCTGGAGGGAGCGACGGCCTTGGGCAGGCTGGGGATGAGGGGCTCGGCCTTGGTCTCTTCCTTGTAGGGTTCGATGGTCTCTGCGTCAACCTTGTCGATGACAGCCTGAAGAGATGCGGGGGTGGGGTCTGCGACACCTTCCTTGTCGGGGTACATGACCACAAAAGCGCGGTTGTCCTTGCCGACCATTTCGGGAAGCATGGCATTGATCATCTGAGGATTCGACAGCATGGGAGCCATCTGCTTCATCATGTTGTACTCGAGTTCAATGCCTGGGATGGGGTCGCCGTTGGTGAAGTTCCTGGCGTATTCGCGAGCGTAGACGGTGTTGTCTACCTTGGCACGCTGCTCGTATGCCTTCTCGAGGTTGGAGAGGTATTTGGTCTGGGCACGCTCGATCTCGGTGACGGTGAAACCGCCGCGGACGGCGCGGAGAAGTTCGCGGTAAGCGGCCTCGATTGCGGGAGCGATGTCATCTCCCTTACCTACAACCTGAAGAGATACGGCATCCTTGGTCTTGGAGATGAAGAAGTCGCCGATTTCAACACTTGCATGCGCGAAGGGAGCGTCGGGCTTATTGGCAATCTCGTCGAGACGGTCATTGAGCATTCCGGAGATGAGATTGGTCATATAGTTCACGATGTAGAATGCCTGAGTGTTTTTGGCAGCATCGGGAATCATTTTCTCGGACTGCTTGAACATGAGCAGGGCGACATTGTTTGTCATTTCCTTGTCCTTGCCGATGGCCCAGATTGTGCCGTCGGTGTCCTCGACGGGGAAGTAGACGCGCTCCTTGGGATTCTGGGGCATCTTGACGGGCGAGAAAATCTCCTTGATCTTCCCTTCAATATACTGGGGGTCGATGTCGCCGACAACGATGATGGCCTGGTTGTCGGGACGGTACCAGGCCTCATAGTAGTCGCGGATGGCCTGGGGAGGGAAGTTGTCGACTACCTCCATGGTACCGATGGGCAGACGCTGGCCGTAACGGTTGTTGGGGTATACAACGGGAAGGAGGTTCTCGAGGATACGCATCTGGCCGGTCATCGAGCGACGCCATTCCTGATGGATGACGCCGCGCTCCTTGTCAATCTCCTTGGGGTCGAGCAGAAGACCGTCGGCCCAGTCGTGGAGTATGAGCAGGCAGGAATCCTGGACGCCTGTGCGGGCTACGGGAACAGACGAGATGTTGTAGACGGTCTCGTCAATGCTGGTATATGCATTGAGGTTCTGGCCGAACTTCACGCCGACAGTCTCGAGCCAGTCGATGAGGCTGTTGCCGGGAAAATTTTCCGTGCCGTTGAAGCACATGTGCTCGAGGAAGTGGGCGAGACCGCGCTGGTTTTCCTCCTCGAGTGCAGAACCGACCTTCTGGGCTATGAAGAAATCAGCCTGACCCTTTGGGGTCTCGTTGTGGCGAATGTAGTAGGTCATGCCGTTGTCAAGTTTGCCGACTATGACCTGGGGGTCGGTAGGCAGGGCAGGCAACTGTGGCATCTGGGGATCCTGAGCCATGGCAGGGATTGCGGCAAACCACAGTGCGACTGCGGACAGGACCTTGGTAAACAGTTTTTTCATTGTGATGCTGTTTGGTTTATAATAGAAGAAATTTTAGATTTCAGAATTGTCTGAACTTTAAGGTGAATTTAAAATATGTTTGGATTTATTTATCCAAACATATTCTTAGACGCCGTGTTATACAAAAAGTTACGGAATGCGATGTTAAAGAAAGTTAAGCAAGAGTGCGTGACCTATTCGAGTTCGAGGTCGGAAAGACGGAAGAGGTCAATGCCGAAGGGAGTGAGTTGTGCGAGGAGTTCATAGGGGTCGAATGCCACGTTGATGAATCCCTGGGCATAGGATGCGATCTCGTAGGGCTGATAGACGAACACGATCTGACCTTCGGAAGATATGAAGAAATTGCCGTCCTGGGGAAGTCCCTCGACAGATGTGGGGCCGATGACGTCGGACATGTCCTGGGCGCGCTCGGCAATCAGGTCGGGAAGTTCCTTCAGCCCCTTTGGAGTGAATATGTCGTTAAGGGAGAGAATGCGTCCCTGTTTGTGCGACAATATATAATAGTTGATGTAGCGCTTGGAGGTCATGCCGTGGGCAGCCCCAGGGTCATAGGTCTCGGCAGACACGCAATAAACAAGCATCTCGGGATTGAGATAAACGACAAAACCGCTTGTGTAGGAGAATCCGTCGGGGTCGGCGACAGGACGTGAACGTCGTATCTTGTATCCAAGTTCTGAGGCCGTGGAGTCAAGGCTTGCCTTGATTGCCTTTGCCATGTCCGTTACATCGGTATTGCCGAGAACGAAAGACGTAATCGAGTCGCGGAGTGTGGAAATGTCTATGTCGTAGATTCTCGAGGGCATTGTCAGCGATACGGAATCGCTGAAAGAGATGTCGCGGTCGGTCTGGAACAGGTCGGCGGTGTTAAGAAGAGTATAAGTCGCTCCGACAGTGTAAGTGTCGAATTTGATGGTGTCCGATTCGGGAACCTCATTTTTTACCTCAGAGCATGAAGCGAGCGTGAGTGCGGAGAGGACAATAGCAAAAGCCTTTGTTTTCATTGAAATATCAGTCTGCGATAAATTGTTGTATATTTTTCAGCAAATGGATTGAAATAATCCTGATTAGTTAAAGTTTTAACGTCTGTCACTAGTGGAAAGTTGAGGTTAAATGATTAGATTTTAGTTGAATGATTGTTTTTTTATGGAGTGGGGAGAGCCTTGTAGATCTGGCGGTAAAGTTCGGGGCGGACATAAAGGTTGTTGAAGATCGGGGTGTCGCGCGTAGGATTGACTCGGTTGGTGAGGAAGACAAGGATTATGTCGTTCTTCGGATCGACCCAGAAGACGGTACCCGTGAAACCGAGATGTCCGAAAGTCTCTGGTGATGCCTCGCCGCAAGTCGGTGACCAAGCGGGATTGACCTTGTCGGGCTTGTCGAATCCGAGACCTCGCCGGCATGTAGGACTCTTGTCTGTTGTGAAAAGGCGGACAGTCTCCTCGGATAGGATGCGGTCGCCTCCGTAAGTTCCGCCGTTAAGCCACATCTGGCACATCTTGGCTATGTCATCGGCATTGGAGAAGAGTCCTGCGTTGCCCTGGACTCCACCTGAGAAAGCGGCGGTCTCGTCGTGTACGTAACCGTGGACGGTCTGACGGCGGAGATAGGTGTCGTTTTCTGTCGGAGCAATCTCCGACTTGCTGTGCGAGAGAGTAGGACGGTATGACATAGTAGAGGTGCCGAGTTTCTTCCATAGGTTGTCGCCGACGAAGCGGTCGTGGGACTGACCGGTGACATGTTGCTCGGCATCCATAAGAAGGCAGAAATTCAGGCAGGAGTATGTATAGCCGTTGGAATACCTGAGAGGAATGTTGTATATGGTAGACATGACAGTGTCGTATGCGGCCTTGCCGACCCATATGCCTTCGGCAGCCTCGACCTCGAATCCCGGCTTGCGGACCCTCGAGGTGATGTCGGTGCGGAGGCGCCCGGTGTTGTTGCCGTATGCTCCCTCGGAAATCCTGATTGAGTGGTCGGCATCGGGCTTGCCAGTTATGAGCCGCCCGGTGTATGAGGTCGAGTCAATCATGAGGTTGAACATATTCAGGGATGGCGGCATTCCCGACTCGTGGTAGAGCAACTGGCGGACAGTGATGCTGTCCTTGCCTGTTCCACGCAGACCGGGAATGTATTCGGCGGCGGTCTTGTCGAGGTCAATGAGACCGCGGTCATAGGCGAGCATTATGCCCGGAAGAGTTCCGATGGCTTTTGAGACAGATGCGAGGTCGTATATGGTATTGGCGTCAACCGAGTCACCACCGGCAGTGAGCAGCCCGTATGACCTGTCGAGGACGATGTCTCCGTCATGGGCGACGATGACCTGGGCGCCGGGCATCGCCTGACGAATTATTGCGTCCTCACAGATTGAGTCGATACTGTCGGTGAGCGAGGCACGCAGACCTGTCATCTCGGGTGTTGTGTAACCTAGACGGACCTTGGCTGTGCTTATGCCGGTACCCATGGGGTAGAGACCTTTCAGGTCTACGGGCAGTTTGCCCGAGGTGCTGATGCCTCCGAAAACGGCCTGGGCGGCATAGTCGCGGCTGAGCGGCTTGTCATCGTAAGCGAGGAGGACGGCGTCGGCCTTCTTGACGATGGCGCCGAATTTGGCCATCTTGTATGGATTGATCATGAAGACCTCGACAAGGTCCCTGACACCGGACAAAGCCTTGAGTGAGACGATTTCGGACGATTTGTTGTCGAAGACAGCGGCGATGACTGTATTATGCTTCTTGATCGCGGCAAGTTGTCCGGCCGAAAGTGAGCCTTCGGGTGCGGCATAAACAGTTACGGGGGCATAGCGGCGGCAACGCTCGGCGAACTCATTGTCTGACTTTGCGCCGAGCAGGACGACTGCAATTGATCGTGTGTCAAGTCCTTTCAGGGGAAGAATGTTACCGTTGTTCTGAAGCAGGGTCATGGAAGCCGCAGTCAGATAGCGGTCGGTATTTGATGCAGAACGTGTGTTCAGACTTGAATCAAGTCCGTCGAGGCTGATGGGCTGAGGACGGTGATTCAGGCCGAGAGCAAATTTATAGGCGAGGACACGCCTGACACGCTCCTCGATTAGAGTCTTGCTGAGTTTGCCTTTGCGGACAGCGGTCTGTATTGCATCGATGGAGGCAGGTATGTCAGTCGGGCAGAGCAGTATGTCGGCGCCGGCCTTAAGTGCCTCGACACAGTTGTTTTTCTTTTTGAGTTGAGCGCCCTGCATTCCGAGGGCATCGGTATAGATAAGGCCCTCGAAACCGAGGTTCTTGCGAAGGAGACCGGTGATTTTGGGAGAGAGAGACGCGGGAGTACCGGATTTGTCAAGCGAGGGGACAGAAATATGTCCGGTCATAATGCCCGAGCAGCCGGCATCAATGAAAGCACGGAAAGGAACGAGTTCGGTTTCCTCAAGTTGTTTCATGTTCTTTTTGACGACCGGGAGAGTCTTGTGGGAGTCGCTGTTGGTGTCGCCGTGTCCGGGAAAATGCTTTGCTACAGCCTGTATTCCGGTCTCCTCAAGTCCCTGCGAGTATGCGGTCACAAGCCTGGCCACATGCTCCGGGTTCTCGCCGAAAGAACGGTAACCTATGACAGGATTCGAGGGATTGGAGTTGACATCGGCATCGGGAGCGAAATTCACCTGGATTCCTAGCGCGCGGCACTGTCGTCCGACCTCGCGTCCGTATTCACGGGCAAGTTCAGGATTTGACATGGCTCCGAGAGCCATGTTCGTGGGAAATTTGGTGGTGCCTGAAACGCGCATGGCGAGTCCCCATTCTCCGTCAAGAGTCATCAGCAGGGGGACTTTGGCCGCCTCCTGGGCGGCATTTGTGCACAGGGCGAACTGGTTGATGGTACCTTCGGTAAACAGAAGGCCACCGACCTGATTCTTGCGTACAAATGCGGCGATTTCCGAAGGCTCGCGGGTAGGTACGACTTTGGCGACAATCAGTTGAGCGATACGCTGACGCTCGTCAAGACTGTTATACACAGAGTCTACCCAACGGTTCATGGCAGCCTTGTCGACACGACGCATGATGTTTGGCTTCACGGCTTCTGAAGCGACAGCGGTGAGGACAAGGGAGAAGATAATTAAGGTTTTCTTAAACATTATTACAGAAGGATTATTGCAGTTGCGGGATGATTGGTCCGGGATGTGCCAGCGTCTTATTCCGGTTTCATGCGGACAGTCGGCGAGGGGTTGATTTTTTTCTTTTTGTAATTATTACGTAGATAAGAGATGAGGTCATCGAAGAGGACGCTGTCGCTGTTTGCAACCGGAGTGGAGTTGAGGAATCCGGTCATGTAGTCGCCGCCGTGGGCGAGATAGTCGATGGTGGCGACGCGGTATGTCGCATCGGGGTCGAGAGGCTTGCCGTCGACAGAGGCGGAAACCATGCTCCCGGTGGAAGGATTGTAGGTGACAAGCATCTCGGATGATACGCCGTCCCCACCGCGAGAAGCCATTGTGTCAAGGAGCGTAATCACGTCACGACCCTTTATGTCGACCACTTGGGTACGGTTGGCAAAGGGCATCATTGTGATGATCATTCCTTCGGATATGTTGCCTTTGGGAAGCGAGCGACGAAGGCCACCCTTGTTGATTATGGCAAAATCGACATTCTGCTTGCCGGGAGCCTTTTTGTCACGCAGGACCTTGTTGCCGTTGTCGCGAATGAAGTCGGCGACAAAGTTCAGCAGTGCGGGACCCGTGTTGGGAAGTTCGACGGCACTGCGGACAAGAGGCGTAGTCATCAGCGAGTCGACACCTTTGCGATACGGGACAAGCGATGCAGATAGACCCGGATCGACGCGGTTGTCGAGACGTTTGTCTATAGGTATGACCTTATAGGCGACGTGTCCGTTGTCAAGGTCGATTTCGGATACTCCGACATATTTTCCACCCTTGCCTACCTGGGTAATGGTAACGGTATCACCGAGTGCATTGATGGCATAATCCTTGAGTTTGCCAGCATCAGGCCGGATGAGATCGTGAGTATGACCGCCGATGACGAGGTCGATGTCCTTGGATCTTTCGACCAGAGGGACGTCGGCGATGACAGTGTTCTCGGGCTCATAGCCAATGTGGGTGACGGCTACCACGTAGTCGCAGGTATCGACATGCTTGAGATACCAGGCCATGGAGTTCGCGGCATCGTATGGGTCAAGGAAACGGACACCATCATAGTTGCCTTCGGCAATCATTCCCTTCGGGTCAAGGTTGATGGCAATGAAGCCGACCTTCTTGTCTCCGAAACGGCGCGTGGTGTATGGCTTGAACTCCCGGGCAAGCGGCGAGCCGGTCATGTCGTAGTTTGTGGAAAGCAGCTCGGCCTTGGCATCGGCAAGGTTGGCGGCAAGCTCGTCGACACCGTTGTCGAACTCATGGTTGCCGAGAATGCGGATATCGTAGCCGAGGTCGTTCATGAGTTTGTTCTCGACCTCACCCTTGTAAAGATTGAAGTATAGTGTGCCCTGAACAACATCACCCGCATCTATTAGCATCACGTTGGGATTGTTGGCCCTGACGGAATCGATGACAACCTTGCGGCGAAGGATGCCGCCCATTCCGGTTGCTTCGTCAGGGTCAATCTGCGAGTGAGTGTCGTTGGTATGTACAATGACGAGTTTCTCGGCTGAAGCCGGAAAGACCAATGCGCCTGCCACTGCAATTACAGCCGAGGCGATGAGTATGTTTTTTCGGTGGGTCATCTTATGTTTCATGTTAAGTCATATAAGGGGGCTATCGACACGTCTGGGTTTGGCGGAAGCATACAATCGAACGGATTACTATACGAAAGGTGCCTATTATATAAATGGAAAATATAAGACAAATGGTTGAGGATTAACTTTTTTTATATCAAGTATGCAGGCCGGGCCCGAAAGTTGAGCTAGATTCCGACTTTTCAAAGCAAAGGTACTACTTTTTTACTGCAGAGGGATAAAAAAACGTTGTGAAAATTTAAGTCTGATATTAAAAATTTGTAAATTTGTGAGTCACATAAAACACTATCCGGGTGAAAGTAAAAAATCATCTGCTCACCGCATGGCCTGCGGCAGCGGTATTTGTAAGCATATCCATGGTCTACGGCCTGTTTTCGTACTGGATGCCGTATGTACTGGATGACCTTCTTTTCCAGGGTCTATATCTTGAGCACAATGGTGGAGAAAGCAGTTTTTCGCTGAACGCGCTGATAGATTTCAGCGCTGATGTGCGTGCATGCGATAACGGAAGACTATCAAATATACTGTCACCTATAGCGACACTGATGGTGCCTCGATGGCTGTTTTCGATTCTGACCGGGGTAGGGTGTGCCTCCATGTTTGCGATGATGTGCTCACTTGCAGGGTTCAGAAAGCAAACCGTGGCAGAGGCAATGCTTGTGCTCTGGGTCTGCTCGCTCGTGCTGCTGCCGTGGCGAAACAGCATTATGGTCAATGACTATCTGCTGAACTACCTGTATCCTTCGCTGGCATGCATGGGTTTCGTGACAGTGATGGGAAAAGAGAAGGACTTCGTGCGCCCGCGGGTGCTGTTTATTGTCGGAGCCATTGCCCTGGCTGTACCTTCGGGATGGTTTCATGAAGGTTTCTCAGTGCCTCTGTGTGCCGGTTTTGCCGTTTATGGGCTGATGCGTAAAGGGAGACTGTCTGTGGCATGGTGGAGCGTGATGGCCATTTTCGTTGCGACAAGCATGCTGACAGCATTGGCCCCCGGATTACTACTTAGGGTAGGACGGGAGTTGAATGGCTATTCGGCGGGGGAGAAAATCGGACTGCTGTGCACAACGCTTGGTGCGGTCGTCATAATGGCGTGTGCCGGAATACCGGCAATCTGGTCAGCGCGGTTCAGGAATGCATGGCGTGACACTCTGTCTGACGGCAGGATGGCGATACTTGCAACGGCAAGCATAATGTCTGCAATAATTGTCCTGCTGACACATTCGGATGCGAGAGCAGGCTGGCCGGCCTGTCTGTTCGCTATGGTTGTCATAGCATCACTCATACGTAACCTCCTGGTTGAATGCGGATGTAGAATTGGCCGAAAGGTGGTGACAAGGTGGATGATGGCCTTGTATGTAATTGTCTGCCTGCTCTTCGCGAATGTCCTGCGCTGGCAGTACAGACTCAACGAAGAGCATAACCTCGTTCTGGAAATGATGGAAGAATCGAATAACGGAACAGTATATTACGATCTGATAAATCCCCTTGACATACGGCATCAGACTCTGTATCTGGCCATGAGATACTCGTGGATATTACCATGGAACCTCTATCTGCTGAACCAGGGAGAGACATCCACTGGAAGATATAAGTCTGTCGTTCCCAAAGCGCTTGAGGAATATGACGGCACGGGAGCGAGAGTCATAGCCGGCACCGGAGGCGTTGAGGAATATCACGGAGTGCTGTTATTGCCCAAGGTTTCGGACGAAATCCATCAGCAGTATATGGACGGTCATTCCGAGGTCACACATTACCGCATAGAGACAACAGACGGTAATGTGTATGAGAACGAGATGTGCGAGAAAATACGGTTTTTCGACAAGAAAGGGAATGTGAGATGGCATGTCATTCCCTTACGCGAAAGAATCGAAGGAAAAGTGGCCCGAATAGATTATGTCAGCGGGCAATGAGTTTCGTGGCGTTGCCTTTCTCGACAATGATGTAGAAACCTGCCGAAGGAAGAGCGATGTGGCCCCGGCCGGAAGCAACAAGCATACCGGTAGCATTGTAGACCTCAATCTGTTCGGGCGCGGAAATACTGCGTCCGGTTATCTGCCATGACTGCGCATAGTCAGGTGTAATGTCGTCAGTACCGGCAGTGTCGGTGACGTAAAGTGTCTTGGTAGTCGGGTCGAGTGTAAGGAAGACATTGTACAATGGCTGATTGTCCTTGACTGTAATATTCTTGCCTCGGTCCTTTAACTGATAGGGCTTGTTGAGTTCGAGGGGAGTGTCATCGCCTCCAAGGTCAACGGTTTTCCAGTCGGATGTGGCAAGTTTGAAGGCGTCGGTGATATCAATGTTGTCAAGGAAAAAGGTCCCGTTTGAGGAATTCCACTGTAATGGCTGGGAAGTGTTCCATGAATTCTGAGTTCCACGGAAATAGACGCTATATTCCGGATAGTCGGGAATAGGTGTGGTGCCCCATTGCTTCCCGAGCCAGTTGATTTTGAAATCCATCAGGGACTTTATCTTGGCGACACTGTTGGAGATGTCAGAATTGCCATACTGTGGCCAGCGGGAATGACTGCTTTCAGCGGCAGCCGTGATACGCGCGGCCTCAGCGTCGATGAAGTTGTGGAGACCGGGATAGCCGCTTGTGCAGAATTCCTTCCATATCTCCTTGACACGTTCCTGGAAACGGGGAAATTTGTAAATCTCGCCGATCCATGTCTGGTTAAAGGCCGGGCGGTCCCATATGAAACGGGTTGATGCTCCGCGCTGGTATGCGTTGCCGAAATCCCAGACAGGACCGAAGATCCATTTCTTATCCTTGCCCTTGTCGCGATAGATGTAGCATGAGCCGTGGAAGGACTCGCAGTCATCCATGATTTCCTGAACAATGTAGTAGCGTGCGAGGGCATCGATGTCGACGAGTTGTTCCCATTCGGAGGAAGTCTTGTCGGAGGAATATATGGCACGGTTGATGGCCAGCATCTGTTCACGCAGGTAAGACTCCTGCTCGGGAGACAGTTCTTCGGGGGTCTTGTATGTAAAGACTATTCTGGCCCCGTTGCCCTCGGTGATTGAGACATGGGGGTCGGTGTCGTAGTTGTCGATCTCGACAAGCCATCCTCCGGTGATTGCCTCGGGGTCGGTGGCGAGGTCAGGCTGTTCGACGATGTTGACACGTTTCTTGTCAACGCGGATGAGTTCGGTGGCGAAGTATAGTCCGAGATAGTCGTTGTTGAGAATCAGTTCGACAGGTTCGGCGGCCGGAGTCCATGCAAGCCCGAGACGTCGGCTTAGTTCGAACCCAAGTATGTTGCGCATGAAACCGAGATTGTCATCTGTATGGGCAAGGAGGCCGAAATGCTTGCTTTTCTCCATTCCGAGCAATGCGGCCTTCTCGTCGAGTTTCAGGCGGTAGGGCTTCTTGTCAAAGCCGACCCATGTGTAATTGCCGCGACCCTTGATCTGGAGGGGCAGAGGCTCGGATTCGCTGCCGATAGCCTTGATGCCGTCCGCACCATTCGGATTGAGCCAGTATGTGCCACGGAGATATGTTTCTTTTGAGGTGACCGGAGTGCCATTCTCGGTATTTATTGTTATGACGGGAAGGGTTCCGGAGGGAACTGCGGCTGAAGCGGAAAAGGAAGCGGCGGCAAATATAATAGCCGTAAAGCCGCGGAGTGCTTTATGGATGTTTAACATACGGAATGAAATTCTCGGCAAAGTTCCGGTCTGGATCAGGGCCGATGTGTCGTGGTAATGACAGGTTAGAAGTTAAAAAATACGCAAAGATAACATCGATGAGGCATGAAGTGGTCCTCATTTGTGTTATCCTTGCAAAGTTATGTATTTTTTGCCATTAAAGCAAATATCAGTTCATAGGGCGTTATTGTTTTTCGGGAATGGAGCCGGAAGTATTGAAAGATACCGTGGCATTGTGGCTGATGGCCCCTGCTCCGGAGGCATTGTCCTGAATCTCACTTTCTCGGATGGCCCTGGGGGTCACAACGGTATGCCTGCCTCCGAAATGAATACGGTTGGTATCGGCGGCCGTCAGCACCTGGTCATCGGGAGAGAGCATCTGTCTGACCATGTCTAGATTAATCTTTGCTTTGGGTTTTCTCATGATTTCGTGTGTTTCAAGGCCGGGAATCCGGGCTGCGGGAGAGAATGAATGCGTCTACACGGTTTAGCAGGCACACAGCGCCGATATATGCGGCTGCAAGAATGAAGAAACCATTCAAAGGCATATGGACACGTCCAAACATTCCGCTGAGGAGGTTTACGGCGAAAACAGACCACAGGAGGGCCTGTACCGTGAGACAGAGCGTGCACCAGTGTCTGGCGCGTATCTTCTGGTACCATATGCTCCAGAATGCGTACGGCAGGCAGAAACAGTTACAGACCGCAAGCCAGCCCCACATATCGGGGAACATCAGCAGGACGCAAAGGGAGACGGTGAAGTAGCCCATGCCGATTTCGCTCCATGCTATCAGTCCAAGCAATCTGGAGGCTCCGGATGAAAGGACGTGGTCACATCCTCCGGCCTGGATCACGCCGCATACGGCATCGGCTGCGGCGGATTTGACTTTAAGCGTCTTCTGCAACAGGAGGAATGATATGTATATCCCGGCGACGCAAAGCACTGCGTCGGCAGTCGCTCCCCAGTGTCTCCATAGTCCGTTGATGACAAAAGCGTATACGAAGAGGAAGGTCAGCGCGCCGGTCAGGACGAGGTCGCGGCATATTGCGGCCATTTCCGTCAAAAGATTCTTGCGATAGCCGGGTTCGGCAGCATCCTCACCGGGAGAGGCGACAAGTACTATTCCATTGATTCCTTTTACAAAATCCTCCCGGGAGATTGTCTGTGGAACTCCTTCAGAAAGATAGCATACGCTATCCTTGCCGATTGAGGTGACAATTACAAAAACGCCGAGACGCGTCTGACACAGCATGGGCACGGGCATGTCGAGCGCCCGCGCGTTATCGGCGAGCCGGACAGCTAGGCTGTCGACTCCATACTCCCTGAGCAGATGTGTAAGGCCGAACAGAGAGTTGAAGTCCATCCGGCTGAAGCGCTTGTCCGAATATTCCTTTGTGTGAGGGACACCAAGGACATTGAGGAAGTCAGTGAAGATAGTATGTTCTTTTTGCATGTGCTACTCTTCCCCGGGAATAATCATTTCATGTATTCTTCGACTTTGGCAAGGAGATCGTTTGCTTCGATTTCGCCGCTATGGCGCCATACCTCGGTCGAATTCCTGTAAAGAATAAATGTGGGCACAGACTGGACATTCTGTTCGTCGGCGTATTCCTGGTTACGGTCAATGTCGAGTTGGTAGACTTTGGCGCGGCCTTCGACAAGTTCGCTGACTTGCTCGACGATAGGAGCCATCCGTCTGCAGTGAGGGCACCATGTGGCGAAAAATTCAACCAGAACAACATTAGCGGTAGAAATCATGTCATTGTAATCCATAGTAATACAAGCGGTTTAGGTGTGTTAGTAAATCATTCGAATATAGAACGCAATAAAATGCAGAAAAGTTCTGAAAGTCATTGTGGTGAATGATACTGAAGTGAAAAACAGGTGGATATAAAAAAGACCCCCGAAGATTATCTTCGGGAGTCTTTGGTAGCGCGTCCGGGATTCGAACCCGAGTCTCCGCCTTGAGAGGGCGGCGTGCTAGGCCTCTACACTAATGCGCCAAGCGTCGTTTGCGAGTGCAAAGTAACAACATTTTTTTGACACTGCCAAATTTCCAGGCTAAAAATCTAAAAAAACTTTTTGAGTGTTATTCCAATTACGGTTTATTTGCCTGATGCATTGGCTATCTGGTTGCGTGCAACGGAAAGGCGGCGCTCCAGAGCCTCGCGGTCGATTCTCGCCTGACGGAGTTCGGCGCGGGCATGCGCAAGTTGGTAACTGCGTACGATGGCCTGCGTGTCTTTGGCGGAGAGGGTGATTGTCTGATTTTTCTTACCGCCGGAGATGACAAGTTTCAGGTTGGGGGCCGAAGGGTTATTTACTAGGGCTTTGGCGATAACGTCGGCGATCTCGGGACCAACAACCAGTGATACTGGAGAATCAGGACCGAAACTTTCTGATTCAGGAGCGGTTACGGAAGCCAGAGTCGTAGCCCCGGAAACTAGATGTATGGTGCCGGGTATAAAACCGCCGGGAACACGAATCATTAGCATCCATGGCATATCCTCGTTGCCTACACGAGGCTGGACGGCGAGACTTGCTGAGGAAAGTTCCATGGGATTCAAAGATTTGTCGAGGAGGTAGGAACCTGTTGCGGCCGAAACCACAATTTTCTTGAAAAAGGAAGTCAGGGAGTCGACACACAATTGTGATGATGCGAGATATGCGTCTGCCTGAGGTATGTCCTGCAGGCATTGTGCCTCGGCAATCGAGGCACGTTGGGTTATTGTCTTGCGTCGGAGATCGGCGCTGTCGGGAAATTTGGCGTTAAGTGAGTCGCAAAGAGCCTCGGCCTTCTCAAGATTGCCGTTGGCGATGGCCTTGTCGATGGCGTTGCTCATGTCGGTGGCCGGAGTAGTGCTTTCGTTGTCCGTTATTCCGGAGCAAGAGCAGAGAGAGGCTGCTAGGGCGAGGTATATAAATTTATGTTTCATGTCAGACTGGATTTGGAGATAATGAATTGCTTATGGGTAAATTGTCAATGCGAGCGCTCGACTTCCTTGACACCCTTGACGGTCTTGATCTTGCGGATAAGTTCACGTAGTGACGCCTGGTCGGGCACGCCGACGATTACATATCCCTGGAAAAGACCGTCGTTTGAATCGACGGCGATGTTCCGCAGACTCACACCTTTCTCTTTGGTTATTATGGATGTGATGTTGGTGATTATGCCGATGTCGTCGTAACCGAGTATGCGCAAGGTCGCTCCCATCTGTCCGCCGACCTTTCCGCTCCATCGTGTGCGGATGATGCGGTAAGGGTAGCGTTCCGAGATGTTTCGGGCATTGGGGCAGTCGGTACGGTGAATCTTGATGACACCCTCGGCAGAGATGAAACCGAAGACGTCGTCACCGTATATGGGGTTACAGCAACGGGCGAGACGGTAGTTCATGCCCTTGACATCGCCTGAACCTATGACAAGGATATCATTGCTGGCCTCGGTCTCGTTATCCTTGTTTGTCTGTAAGACGAATTCACTTGCAGAGACAGCGGCCTCGGCCTCGGCCGTCTTTTTAACCTGTGTTTCGTACTTATCCACGATCGAGCCGGCGTCGATTGAGTCGGCGGCAATGGCGCTGTAGAATTCAGTGGCGGTCTTGAATCCAAGTTTCTTGATCAGTTTCATCAACTGCGACTCGTCGGCCTCGACCTTGCGGTTCTTGAAGCGGCGCTGGAGCGTCTCCTTGCCGAGTTCGGCGGCCCTGCTCTCCTGTTCCTTGAGCGTTACGCGAATCTTGTTACGGGCTTTGGACGTGACAGCGAAATTCAGCCAGTCCTGCTTTGGTGTCTGGGTAGGAGAGGTTGATATCTCGACTGTGTCGCCGCTCTGCAATTTATAGTTGATCTTGCGATTCTTGCCGTTGACCTTTCCTCCGACGCACTGGCAGCCCAGCCGCGAGTGTATGGCGAAGGCAAAATCGAGGACCGAAGCACCCAGAGGGAGACGGTGAAGGTCACCTTTGGGAGTGAACACGAACACCTCCTTGTTGTAGATGTCCATGGTCATGTTTTTCATCAGTTCCATAGGACCGGTCTCGGCAGTCTCGAGTATGTCGCGGACGTTCTTCATCCAGTCGTCGAGATTTTCCTCTGACTTGATTCCCTTGTAGCGCCAGTGGGCGGCAAGACCTTTTTCAGCAACCTGATCCATGCGACGTGTGCGAATCTGAACCTCGACCCAGCGCTCGTCGGGCCCGTAGACAGTTATATGCAGGGACTCGTAGCCGTTGGCTTTGGGTATTGAAATCCAGTCCTTCATTCGCGCCGGATTGGGCCGGAACATGTCCGTGATGAGCGAGTAGGTCAGCCAGCAGTCCTGCTTCTCGCGTTCGGCGGGAGCGTCGATTATGATACGTATGGCGAACAGGTCGTAGATGCCGTCGATGTCGTTTTTTTGTTTTTTCATCTTATTCCATATGGAATAGATGGATTTCGTGCGGCCCTTGATGTCGAACTTCAGGCCTTCGGCCTCGAGTTTGGCCTTGACGGGAGCGATGAAGTTGGCTATGTATGCGTCGCGCTTGACTTTGGTCTCGTTGAGTTTGTGTGCGATGGAGGTATAGATTCCACGGTCGGTATACTTCAGTGACATGTCCTCGAGTTCGGACTTGATGGCGTAAAGTCCGAGGCGATGGGCCAGTGGAGCGTAGAGGTATGCTGCCTCGCCGGCGACACGTCGCACGGCATCCTCGTCTGGGTGATGGTTGATGGAACGCATCAGGGCGAGGCGGGCGGCAATCATTATTATGATTACACGAATGTCCTCGGCAAAGGTCAGAAGCAGACGCTTGAAGTTTTCGTCCTGGACTGTAGCATTACGTTTGTAAAGGGAAGCGGCCCGAATGAGACGGCTGACGGTTAGGGCTACATCATCGCCCCATACACCGGCGAGTTCTGACTGTGACAGGAATCCGGTTTCCACCAGGGGGCGCATGAGGATTGTCAGGCACATAGTGCGGTCAGGTGCGACTTTCTCGCATAGCACGAGACAGGTGTCAAGGCTGCGGGACAGAGGATGAAGGCCGAAGTTGTCGCGCACGAAGATGTCGGCCTCTATCGCGCGACGCAGGAGATCGAGCACACGCTCACGGTCACCGTCCTGCAGCAGTGGCTCTAGAGTGTCGGCAAGGGCATCGAAGCCCTCGCGCAGTTTCTTGAGTTCCGATACTGACAGGGGAGTCTTGTCAGGTTCGGGCTGAAGCGAGTTGTTGGTGTTTTCGGTCATAATCTGTGCCAGTGGAAATGTGAATCGTAAATATTTGAAACTGTATTGTTGAGATGCAGTGCGATGTGCCAAAATTACGAATAATTTTCGACACATCGCAAAAATAGGGCTTAAAAGTTGTTTTTGCTGAGAACCGTGGTTTGTAAAAGTGCGGCAGCTTAATCGCAGATTTCCAACGGCAGACGGTTCAACTCCTCGATGTAATCAAGAATCTGCTGCCGTCCGCGTCGATCGATACTTGATGTGCGGAATACCGGAGGAAGTTCCTCCCATGTCTCAAGCAAGGTCTCGCAGTATTTGGCGGTCGCAATCTTGGCGGCATTGGAACTAAGTTTGTCAAGTTTAGTGAACACAATGGCGAAAGGCACACCGTTCTCGCCCAGCCACTGCATGAATTCCATGTCAATTTTCTGTGGCTGATGGCGCCCGTCGATCAGCAGGAAGAGATTGGTCATCTGCTCGCGGTTGAGAATATAGTCCTTGATCATGGCCTCTAGGCGAGTGCGGTCGGCTTTGGAACGCTGGGCATAGCCATAGCCGGGAAGGTCGACAATCTGCCATTCGTCATTGACTATGAAGTGGTTGATAAGCATTGTCTTGCCGGGTGTAGACGAAGTCATTGCGAGGCCTTTCTGTCCGGTTAGCATGTTTATCAGCGAGGACTTGCCGACATTGGATCGACCTATGAATGCATATTCGTGCATTGAGGACTTGGGACATTTGTCGTATGAAGGTGCCGAGGTTACGAAGCGTGCGGTGTTTATGATCATATTCCTGCTTGTCTTATGTAGTTTTCAGTGTTGTGAATTAGTGTTCAATCGTATGAGGTGAGAACATATGTCAGTCTAACGCATCGGGTGCCGGTTTGGTTTGCGCCCCTTTGCGGCATGTGCGGTATACGGCCCAGAGACACAGTGCGCTTAACAGTACGGAAGCGATGATATATATAATGTCAATAGTATTGCCTGGAGCCTGTGCGGAAATGTTTTCCGGACTCATTCCGTGGCGGAGACCCATCCAGCGTACAACGACGAATAAGGTGTTGTTCATCATGTGGGCTATCACGGGAAGCCATAACGAGCCGCTCCACCAGAGCAGGTAGCCGAAGAATGCGCCAAGCAGGAGGCGGGGTACAAAACCGTAGAACTGGAAGTGCATGGCACTGAACAGGATTGCTGAAATCCAGATTGCCATATGCGCGTTACGTATCCAGGCGTAAAGTATTCTCTGAAGTGCGCCACGGAAGAGAAGTTCCTCGCTGAGTCCGGCCAGGACACCGACAATCAGGATGCTGACAATAAGCGAGCCGACATCCTTGCCTCCGAGCACGAGGTTGATGCTGGATGTCGCCGACTGTTCGGCGTTACGCATCCAGTTCTCGATTGCGCTCATGGATTCAGGCAACTGCAGGCTATTGTTCCATTGCACTATCCATTCCATTGCCGGAGTCGAGAAAAAGAGTGCGAATACGGCATAAAACACAGTCCTGAGACGAGGCTGGCAGTCGATGGCCAGCAGGGTGGCCGGAAGGCGTGTTGACAGCATGGCTGTCGCTAATGCCGGGAGTATGAACAGAATCAGGTCCTGAAGCACAGAACCGATTCGCAACGCCTTCTCGGGACTTGGAAATCTCGACAGCACAAAGGTGTATAAGGCGCTGATGAGCAGGTAGCATACAAGCCATATGCAGAACAGCAGCAAAAGCGACTTTGCGGGTTCGATGGCAAGGAGGCCTGCGGGGGATTTGCCGGCAGGACGGCTTAGGTATTGTGGAGATGGGCTGGTCATGGGGTCAGAAGTTAAGGTAGAAATCGCGTGTCAGGGAACGATATTCTACGCTATGATTGTTTGAGGAGTCTCTTATTTCAAGACCGGTAATCTGGGGTGTGGTATCATGTCGTCCGAGTTCGACAAGTATTCGTAATGGGGGCCGTCCCTCAAGCGTGCTTACACGGCACAGGCGATGAAGTTTCATCCGGTTCATCTCTGCGGTGAATATGACGTCGTCTTCGCAATCAGCGGGGAGAATCATACTCAGGATTCCATTATCAGTCAGCATCTCGTCAGCGCGTCTTATCAGAGATGTGTAACTGAATCCGGAGTCGATATGCCGGGCGAGGGCTCTTGCTGAATCAGTGGAACGCAGCGTTGAGCTGAAGAACGGAGGGTTGCTGACAACTGCATCGAATCTGTCATCCGGCGTCCAGTCGGCGAAATCCATGCATCTGACGGAAATCCTTTCGGTCCATGGTGAATTCGAGATATTGTATTCGGCATCCTTACAGGCTTCTGGATCGATTTCCAGAGCAGTGATACGGACATCCGGGAAACGTTGGGCAATCATCAGGGAAACGAGTCCGGAGCCGGCGCCTAAATCAGCGACTTTCGAACCGTAACATTCTGCCCAGGCGCCAAGCAATACGCCGTCGGTGGAAATTTTCATGCCACAGCGCGAGTCGTCGCAATGGAATTTTTTAAAACTGAAGGCCATGTGGTCTGCGCTTTTCTACGGATAATAATCGTCAGGCTATGAAATCTATGGCTGGCGGTTTGATAAAAAAGTCTGCCCCGAAGCGAAAATGCTTACCCGAGGGCAGACTATGCAAGCTGAGATTTGGGTCTTGGATTATTTGCCTTGGTGCTCGTACTGGAGAGTGAGCGAAGGCTGGTCGCATACCTCGGAGGGACCGAAGTACTGGATTGGACCGGGATAGATATAGCATGTGTTCATGGCCCAGTCGTGACGCTGACGCGCGAATTTGCGGAATGGAGCGCCGTCAAGACGGACGAGTGCCTTCTGGATAACGGGTTTGAGTTTGCCGTTACGCTGTTCCATGTTCATCATCATGGTGATGGGAATACCGCCGGCAACCCACTGAACCGCAGGTTTCACGAGATTGCGGACAGAAGACATGTAACCGGTCACTCCGGCCTGAATCAGACATGCGGCATTGAAGCCAAGCGCGTAGCAGTAGTCGGCGTCGAAGTTCGACGGATCGGCGCAACGTCCTTCGTAACCGAAGAAGTGGTGCATCGGAGTGAATTTGCCGTTGTATTTGCCTTCGGCGCGTAGAACCTCGAGGCGACGGCTTACCATCTCGCTGAGCAGTTTCTCGGTCTCGATGAGTGAAACCTGGACATTTCCGTGAGGATCGCGGTCGAGGGTCAGCTGACGTGCCACGCCAAGAGGCAGAGACTCGTATGTCGCGGCGTTCGCTGCGCAGAGTTTTGCAAGGACGAATGCGCGTTTGTCCTCGGAGGCGGCGAATTCATCGGCATTTTTGGCGATGATGTCGTTGAGTTCGGCTATTAGGCGTCCTACGGCAGGGATGAACTCAATCAGGCCTTCAGGGATGAGTACTGTGCCGAAGTTGTTTCCTTCGGCTGCGCGTGCGGCAACTACATCGGCGAGTTGGTTGACGATATCCTGCAGGGTGAGGTTCTTCTCCTCGATTTCTTCGGAGATGATGCATACGTTGGGCTGGCACTGTAGCGCGCATTCAAGCGCGATATGGCTTGCGGAGCGGCCCATGAGTTTGATGAAGTGCCAGTATTTCTTTGACGAGTTGCAGTCACGTTGTATATTGCCTATTACCTCGCTGTAGACTTTTGTGGCTGTGTCGAAGCCGAAGGATGTCTCGATTAGGTCGTTCTTCAGGTCGCCGTCAATGGTCTTGGGGCAGCCTAATACCTGTACTCCTGCGTTGATCGACTGGTAATACTCGGCCAGTACGGCGGCGTTGGTGTTCGAGTCGTCGCCTCCGATGATGACCAGGGCGGAGATTCCGAGTTCCTTGAGAATCTCAAGGCCTTTGTCGAACTGCTCCTTGGTCTCGAGTTTTGTACGGCCTGAGCCGATGATGTCGAATCCGCCGGTGTTGCGGTATTCGTCGATGATGGCGGACGTAAGTTCGATATATTTATGGTCCACGAGACCGCCGGGGCCCATGACGAAGCCGAACAGGCGCGAGTCGCGGTGGATTTTCTTAATGCCGTCAAAAAGTCCGGATATGACATTGTGTCCGCCGGGTGCCTGACCGCCTGAAAGAATAACACCGACGTTGACAGGTTTGCCGACAGTCGGAGTCATGTTCTTCTCGAAGTGGAGTTCGGGAAGACCGTAGGTGTTGGGGAAGAGTGCTTTGATTTCGTCCTGGTCGGCCACGGATTGTGTGGGTTTGCCGAGAACTGCCTTCACGGGACCGGTCAGCGCGATGGGAAGTTTAGGCTGATAGGCTGCGCGGGCTTTCTGAAGAGCGCTTTTTTTCATTGAGCGTAAGGGTGTTATAGTTTTAGAAAAATGTTTTTTACCTAACTGGCGCATGATGTGGGCGTGCATGTACCTTATAAGACAAGTGCAAAGTAAACTAAAAAATCCGATATGGACAAATAAATTTAATTTCACTGGCCGACTATGTTTTAAGTCCATGTTTTTAAGTGATTTTTGTTGAAATTTATTTTTTTTGAGGGAGCGAAAGAAAATTTATTATAACTTTGCGAACCTTAAACCTCCGGCATGGCCGGGGTGTTATAAAAAGGAATTGTTTCAGAATAATTAACAGATACACATGACATACCATGAAAAAATCGTTACTCCTATCTCTGATGGCGGCCATTTGTGGCTTGCTTCCGGTGTGTTCGAAAGCCGATATTCCGATGGCCTATTACAGTTCGCTCGACGGTAAATGTGGTGAGGAACTGAAAACCGCTATCCATAATCTTGTATCAAAAAATGTCTCCATGCTGTCCTACGGATCGGGTACAGACAGGACCTGGTGGGGCTTCTATGTCACCGATTACCAGATGGACGGTTCACGCAGGCAGGTGATTGACCGTTATAGCAATGACATACGTTATTTCACTAACCGCGGCTCATCTGTCTCCGGCATGAACATTGAGCATTCATTCCCGAAATCGTGGTGGGGCGGCTCGGAGACAAATGCATACAAGGATCTCTATAACCTGATGCCGTGCGAGCAGAAAATCAATTCGTCAAAGTCCAATTACGGCATGGGCGTGGTAACCAATGTCAAGACTACCAACGGATGTACCAAGGTCGGCACAGGTGCCAACGGATATAATTATTGGGAGCCTGCCGACAAATGGAAGGGAGAGTTTTCCCGGGGATACATGTATATGGCTACGGCATATCAGGACTACAACTGGACAGGCGAGGGCCTGAAGTCTCTGGAGAAAGGCAACTGGCCTACGTTGCGGCAGTGGGCATACACTCTTTACATAAAATGGGCCAAGGGAGATCCGGTAAATAAGATGGAAGTGGATCGTAATCAGGCTGTCGCTGAAATTCAAGGCAACCGCAATCCCTATGTCGATTTTCCAAACCTGATGGAGTATGTATGGGGCGATTCGATCACTGTGCCGTTCAATCTTGCAACAACGGTCAAGTCAAGCGATGTCACGGGAGAAATCGTTCCGCCTTCTCCTGGAGACGAAAAAGTCATATACGAGAAAAGTTTCCTTGGCAACAACGGTTCGTTCACAGCCTCGGGCACTCCGGGTATATGGAAAGTGGACAGCAAGTACGGCTGGGTTGGAACCGGCTTCTATGATAATATCCGCCATGCGGCGGATGCATCGATCGAGTCTCCCGAACTTGACCTGCGTGAGTTCGCCGAAGCCAGAATGGAATTTAGTCATGCCGCGAACTTCTTTAACGGCGAATCTCCGGAAAACTATCTGTCGGTCGGTGTAAGTGTAGACGGGAACTCGCCGGAATATATCACAGGCGGTATCACGTGGCCTGAGGGCAGCGACTGGAAGTTTATTTCATCCGGTACCGTTGACCTCAGCCAGTATGCAGGACATAAGATTAAAATCGTTTTCCGTTACACCTCTACGACTTCGTTGGCCGGGACATGGGAAATCGACCGTCTCAGCGTGACGGCCTCGGGTGTCAATGCGGTTGAAGACATTATCATCGACTGCGAGGATGAGAACGCACCGGTTGAATATTACTCGATAGACGGACGCCTCCTCGATGCCGATTCCGCCCGCGGTATCGTCATCATCCGTCAGGGACGGAAAGTGACGAAGAAAATAATTCCATAAATTTCTTATTTCAGAATAATATGGAATAAAACCCATCGACAAAATAATTTCACAAAAAGGGCAAAAGATGTTTTTTAGAATTTTCTAAAAAGAACTTTTGTCCTTTTGTGTCTTAATTTTGTTATTTTGTCACATGGTTGATCCGGTATGCGTTTTTACCGGCATGGAAATTAAGTTTTGACGGTAAGCGGAAAATTTGTAATTTTGTCGGTCATGCGTTGTCCCTGACACCGCATGTGCCTGAAAGAATATCATGATGGACCAGTTCCTGCATATTATGCCGCGAGGCCTGCTTATCGGTATACTCATATCGGCTCCCATGGGGCCTATCGGTATGCTGATCATCCAGCGTACGCTCTCGAAGGGCCGCTGGCCGGCGTTCTTTACAGGTATAGGTGCCGCTCTGTCAGATCTTTTCTACTGTCTCCTTACCGGTCTCGGCATAAGTTTCATCACGGACTTCATAGAGAGCCACCAGTTCATGCTTCAGGTCGTGGGCAGTGTGGTCCTGGCATGTTTCGGCGCTTATCTTTTCCGCAAGAATCCGACACGCTCGCTGAAGCCAACCTCCGATGTGTCCAACAACTACTGGAGCGATATTGTAACCGGCTTCCTGCTGACATTCTCGAATCCTCTGATACTTTTCTTTATCATCGGCCTTTTCGGCAGTTTCAATTTCATTCTGCCTGAATACGGGCCTCACCACTATATCGCCGGATATATGATGATTTTCACCGGCGCGCTTCTGTGGTGGTATCTTGTCACTATGCTTGTCAACAAACTGCGTCGGCGCTTTAATGTTCGGTCGCTATGGCTGGTAAACCGCATTATCGGCGGCATACTTATACTTATGGCGGTAGTCGGTCTGGTTTACTCGCTCCGGGCAGAATACTTTGCCTGATTCCTTCACCAATTCACCAAGTAACGATGAATCTACATCTTCCTTATATCCCTGAACTTGATACGTGTACCACCGCTGACGAAATCAGCACATTGCTCGAGAACCGCGGGCAGCGTCAGTCCATAGCCTCGCTCAACTGGCCTGATCTGTACGACTACATGCCTCTGACATCGTTCACGGCTGCACATTCGGGCCGATTCATATATATCGACTTCTTTGTACGATGCAATTATCTCCGCGCCGAGAATTATACACCGCTATCTCCTGTCAGCCAGGATTCATGCGTGGAATTTTTTGTGTCGCCCACATCGGACAATCATTATTGGAATTTCGAGTTCAACTGCATTGGCGCCATCAATGCCTCGCACAGAAGCGAGCGCAGCAATCCCACGCGTCTGACTCCCGAAGAACTCGGAACTATCCGTGTGTCACCTTCGTGCGGCACACGCCCGTTCCGCGAGATGGAAGGCATTTTTTCATGGAATCTTCTTGTGGCTATACCTCTTGAACTGATAGGGGTCGAATACAAGGGAGAACCAATAGAGATGACAGCTAATTTCAACAAATGCGCATCGGCCACATCCGCGCCGCATTACCTCAGTTGGAATCCTATCGATTCCGAAAAGCCGGATTTCCATCGTCCCGACTGTTTCGGGCATATCACACTTGACTGATTAACCTTAAAAATATTTGCTATGAAATTTAAGTTTTTGATTCTGCCACTGGCACTTATCGCGCTACTCGTTTCGTGCCGCCCGTCTGATTCTTCTGATTCATATGATGACGAGGGCGATGATGAGGAGACAACCGAAGAGGTAGACAGAGGTTCAAGACACAGGAAGTCCAGAGAATCAAGGGAGTCCCGGGACATGCTTGTAGGCACATGGAGTCTACAGGATGGTGACACTAAGGTCGAGATAGAATTTCAGGCCAATCACAAGATTACGCTGACACAGACAAATCTGAAAAAGCAGAGAAGGCAGATTGAGAGAAATTTTGCCGACTGGGAACACAAAGGCGATAAAATCATAATAAGTCGTGACGGACAGGTTGGTGAACTCGAGATAGTTTCTCTTGACAAGAGTTCTCTCTGTATCAGGGATAACGGTAAAGTCGAGTGCTATAAAAGAGAATAACGCCCTGAAGGTCAGTCATGATGATAAGGTTCACCGCGTAATATTGTCATTGCGCGGTAGATTTGTTCTGTGAAGAACAGGCGCACCATCTCGTGTGTCATCGTCATGCGCGTCAGCGACAGCATTGCGTTGGCACGCTGATACATTGCCTGTGAGAATCCGTAAGGGCCGCCGATGACAAATATCAGGTCGCGCTGAAGGGTGGTCATGAGTCTGCCGATGTCGTTGGCGAACTCTCGCGAGGTCATTTCCTTGCCGCGTTCGTCAAGCAGCACAAGACGGTCCGAAGGCGATATCTGGGCCAGAAAGCGCTCTCCCTCGAGTTCCTTCTGCCTTTCCTCACTTGTTGATTTCGTTACCTTGACATCCGGCAGGGTCTTCATCTCGAACGGAGTATAATGGCCGATACGTCTGACATATTTATCAATGGCGTCGCGCATCATCCTGTCGTGAGTCTCTCCTATGGTGAGCAGTCGTATCTTCATGGCGCAAAGTTAACGATATTCCGAGGATTATTCGTAATTTTGCATCCAAAGAATATAAATTCTCATTAGAACCCGAAACAATCCACAACAAGATATGAAGACCAAGAAAGAACTCGTAGACGAACTGATTGACCTGGCATTCGCCGAGGACGTAGGTGACGGCGATCACACAACTCTTTCAACCATTCCTGCCGAGGCGATGGGCAGGCAGCAACTCATCATAAAGGAACACGGTATAATTGCAGGTGTTGAGGTTGCCCGCGAAGTTTTCAGACGCTTTGACCCGAGCCTGAAAATGACGGTGTACATCAACGATGGCACAGAGGTGAACCCCGGTGACGTGGCGTTTGTTGTCGAGGGACCAGTGCGCTCACTTCTGCAGACCGAGCGTCTGATGCTCAACATCATGCAGCGCATGAGCGGCATAGCCACGACCACACACCGCTATCAGGAACAACTCAAGGGCACGGGTGCGCGCGTCCTTGATACGCGAAAGACTACTCCGGGAATGCGTATGCTCGAGAAGGATGCCGTGGCCATCGGCGGCGGCACGAACCACCGCATCGGCCTGTTCGACATGATTCTCATCAAGGACAATCATGTGGACTTTGCCGGTGGCATCCATCAGGCCGTGACAGCGGCCAAGGAATACTGCAAAACCAACAACAAGGACCTGAAAATAGAACTCGAGGTTCGAAATCTTGACGAAATCGACCAGGCGCTTGCCGAGGGCGTCGACCGCATTATGCTCGACAACTTCACTCCCGGGCGCACGGCAGAGGCTGTCAGGCATATCCGCGCAGTCAATCCCTCTGTCGAGATTGAATCATCTGGAGGCATCACGTTTGACACGCTCGCGGAATATGGGCGATGTGGCGTGGACTTTATTTCTGTCGGCGCCCTGACTCATTCCGTAAAGAGCCTCGACATGTCATTCAAAGCCGTTAAATGAAGCATACGGAGATATTATTCAAGGACAAAAGACAGGGAAACTCATCACCCTGTCTTTTTTGTTTTTATTTCCAAGGGGATGTCGGGGCAGGGTAAGGGTCAGAACCATCTGATTCTTTTCAGCCACAGAAACACGATTACGGTAAGTACTCCCGCTATGGCCATTATTATCCAGAATCCGGCATCACCCACCGGAAACGTAATCGGGACATTCATGCCGTAGAAACTGGCAATCAGGGTTGGTATCATCAGGACTATCGTCACCGATGTCATGCGTTTCATCACCATGTTCAGATTGTTGGATATGACCGAGGCATATGTGTCAAGTGTGCCTGACAGAATCTGCGAGTAGACCTCGACGGTGTTAAGCGCCTGTTTAAGTTCAATCTCTACGTCTTCGAGGAAGTCAAGGTCGAAATCATCGGTGAATACCTGCCTGAGGCGGTTTATGAGGCTCTCGTCGCCTGTCAGCGACGTGTTGAAATAAACCAGCGTGTTCTGTAATCGCATGAGAGTCATGAGATCCGAGTTGCGGACCGAATTTTCCAGTTGTCTTGTTGACTCGTTGACTCGTGCAGAGATTTTCTTAAGGTATTCCAGAAACCAGAATGCGGCGGAGTAGATGATGTGCAGGATGAATGAGCTTCGGGACTCGACGCAGAGGCATCGTGTGTGCGAGTGGTCAATGAAATCGTCGATCATGTGGTTCTGGAAGAAACATATCGTCACTGTCACCGTGGGGTTGCAGATGATTGCTATGGGTACAGTGTGATAATCCATTTCTTCGCTGCATGAGTCGGTGGGTATGCGCAGGATTGTCATTACCCAGTCATCGTCAAGTTCGATACGGGGGCGTTCGTCCTTGTCGCTCGCATAGGTAAGTATGTCCTCAGGCACATTCAGTGTCTTTGTCAGGAATTCGAAATCGCTCCGGTCGGGCGAGACAACGTCTACCCAGCATCCGTCCTGCCAGGTGTCGAGTTCAGCGAAGCTGTTGGTAATGTCGATAAATTTGCGCATGATAATATATAACATGCCGGCAGGCCGGGTGGTTCGCATGAATTAATGCACGGACTGAGGGTAGGGTGTAAAAAGAACCGGCGGCGCATCTCGAAAATGATGTGCCGCCGGTTGTGGCTTATGTCCGTTGATACGGACGTGATGTTGTTGTGTCAGTGGATTACTTTACAACGACTTTGCTGACCTTTGAGCCCTGACGCTTGATGTAGAGGCCGTTTGCGGGTTCGCTGACCTTTACGCCCTGGAGGTTGAAGTACTCGACGGGAGCGTTCTCGTCAGTAACGATGGTGTTGACAGCGCCTTCAGTGCCCTTTACGAGCTGGACGAAGACTGCGGGCTGCTTGCCGGAGTTCTTGAAGTAGAAAGTGCCGCTTACAGCCTTTGAGAGAGAAGCCTCGACTTTGGGCATGTCCTCGAGGGTCATGGGTTTGAAGTCGTCACGGCTTACATTGGGAACGAACTGGCCTTCGACATCTATTGCGCCTTCGTATACGGCAGCCTTTTCGCTGTCATAGACCTGGAATGCGGATGTTGAGCCGGCAGTGTTGCAATAGCCGTAGAAGATGATCTTGTCGCAGATGAAACCTTCGGGGAGGATTACCTGGTTGTAGGCACCGTTGGAGAACTTGATGGGTTTGCCGAATGTGTCGTTGGAGTTACCGCCGCTGTAGGATTTGTCTTCCTTAAGACACCACATTTTAACGCCGTTCTCGAAAGTCCATCCCTGTACGCTGATGACCTCGCCTGCGAAGTCGGGCATTTCGGCACTGATATCCATCGTACCGGTAGCAGAGAGCCAGAGGTCACCATGATCGGCACCGGGAGTTCCATCCTGGGCATTGGCGGAGATAGCCATAGCGGCTACAGCAAAAAGAGTAAAAATTTTCTTCATGTGAAAAATTTTAGTGGTTAAATAATAATGTTTGGTTATTTTTAAGAATATGAGATATCAAGTATTATCAGGTATGTCGTAAGAGCAAAAATTCGTTGCAAAATTAGCAAAAAAATTAGTAAATAAAAGCGTTTGATGATTTTTTTTGACTCGATTTCACAAAATAATTGTTTAAAAATGAGCATGGCTGCTTCCGTGATGGAGCAGCCATGCTTCATGATACGTATAATCGGATTATTTTACGACAACTTTGCTGACCTTTGAGCCCTGGCGCTTGATGTAGAGGCCGTTTGCGGGTTCGCTGACCTTTACGCCCTGAAGGTTGAAATACTCTACAGTTGCGTTTTCATCAGTAGCGATGGTGTTGACTGCGGAAGTACCCGATTTATCCTTTACCAACTGGATGAATACGCAGGGCTGTTTGCCGGAGTTCTTGAAATAGAAAGTACCGCTGACAGCCTTTGAGAGTGTAGCCTCAACTTTGGGCATATCCTCGAGGGTCATGGGTGAGAAATCACCTTTGGCAACATAGGGGAGGAACTCGCCTTCAACATTGTCTGCACCTTTGTAAACGGAAGTCTTCTCTGTATCGAATACTTCGAAGGCAGATGTCGCACCATTAGAATTGCAGTAACCGTAGAAGATGATCTTGCTGCAGGAGAAACCTTCGGGAAGTTCTACCATGTTGTATGCGCCGTTGGAAAGTTTGATAGGCTTGCCATAGGCTTTGTTGGAATTACCGCCGCTGAAAGTTTTAGTATCTTTAAGAAGGTACATTGTGACACCGTTGTTGAATGTCCACTTATCTGCAGTAACGTTACCGGTACCTTCAAAGCTAGATTCGGATACAGATTCCTGAGTGTAGTCGGCGGCAGCCAGCCAGAGGTCACCATTTTCTGCACCGGGAGTTTGAGCGTTGGCGGAGATAGCCATAGCGGCTACGGCTACAAGAGTAAAGATTTTCTTCATGTGAATAAATTTTGAGGTTAGTAATAATGTTTGGTTATGCTATAAGGTATTGAAATTTGGTGAGTAGAGGAGAATCATAGAGAGCAAATATATTTTTTGCAAATTTACTAATTATTTTATTAATAAATGCTTTTGCCGGAATATTTTTTGTCCATATACAACCGTGTAATTGTTTAAAAATGAGCAGGACTGCTTCTGTGATGGAGCAGCCCTGCTTTAGGGAGGTGTCTCGGGCTATGCGTTATGCCTAGTCGGGAGTGGGAATTGTCGTGGGATTACTGACGCCAGCGTGGATCGCCTACGTTCTTGGTGTAGATCTCGTGGTTGTGTACAGCGGATGTGTTCTTGTACTTGAGATCTTCAAGAATGTTGCGGGGACCGGCATGGTAGTCTTTGTTGGCCTCGGCGGCGGTTGCTGCCTTGTAGATGGGGTTGGGGTTGACGAAGAGGTCAGTAGCCTTGAGAGGTGTGGAGCCGACTTTGACAACCAGGCTCTCGCGATTGGGAACGAATGCGCCGAGCGAGCGGTTGGTTGCGGAGAAGGCCGCACCGGTGAAGATGCCGTCATCCTTCATGTGGGCGTCGAGGCAGCCTGCCGAGTAGTTGTCCTCGAATTCTACTGTAACGACACCTGTGCCGTTGATGTTGCGGATGTCGCATGCGGTGTTGTAGAGTTCGCGGTTATCACCCTCGGACTTGGCAAGAACGAAGAGGTTGCGCTTGAGGGTGAACTTCGAACCACCGGGGATATAGCGTAACTGGAAGATGTTACGGCCGGATGTACGTGTCGAGAGGTTGATGAATGTATTGTTCTCGAGGGTGATGTTGAAGTGGATGTTGTCGTTGAACAGACAGTCGTTGTCGCGGGTCACGAACATGGCTGTGCGGGGCGAGTCGTAGAATGTGGAGTTGCGGACGGTGAAGTCGGTGAAGAAGTTACCCTTCGGATCGCGGGGGTTGGTGTCGTCGTGGAACCAGCCGTAGCCGCGGCCGTTGTTGTCATAGTAACCGTTGTTGTAGAACAGACAGCCGTCGATGACCACTTTCTTGAAGACCTTGGTCTTGGAACCCTGCAGGCGGATGAAGCCGCGGATGAAATGCTGGAACGAGCAGTCGTACATTTCGAGGGACTCGAACTCAACGGCCATGCCGGTGCTGTACATGTTGGCGAAGTAGTTGCCGGTACCGTTGGCGCCTTTGACACCGTAGTTCTCGGCTAGCGGGCAGTCGAAGTCGATTCCCTTGAATACGATGGACTCGACCTGGATGGGAGCGTCAGCCTCGCCGTCTTCCTTGGTACGGCCGAACATGAAGTTGTTGGTGACGGGAGATGTGCCGTTCATGCGGATGCCGCCGAGGAATACGGTTGCACGTTTGCCCTGGGCGAGGTCCTCGGGGTTGGTCTCCAGACGGAAGCCCTTGCAGAGGGTGGTGTTGCCCTCGAGGTAGTAGTTCTTGCCGCCTTCGAGGTAGAATGCCTGGCCCTCGGCGAGGTTGATGTCGCGGGTGTAGTTGAGGATGATTGTGTCGAGACGGCAGGCGTTGTATTCGACAGCGCCGGGAATCGTATCGGCGGGATCAACATAGTGGGGAACGAGGATAGGCTCGCCGGGATCACCCTTGGTACGGATGGTCATGGTGTTGTAGGCTGCGTCTACGGTTACAGGCTTGCCTGTGCGGGGGTCATTGAAGATCTTGTTGCTGTTGATGAGGTTTACAACGTATACCGAGTTGGGCGACAGGCCTTCGACACGTACCTGGCCGGCGGCGATGTCCTCGGGAGTGAGTTTGTAGTCGGCCCATTTTGCGGGAACGGCTGCGTCGGGGTTGGTCGGGGAAGCGACAACCTGGATGCGGTCGGCCACGTATTTGCCGTCCACTACCTCGAAGTTCTCGGTGAAGTTGTTTATGGAGTTGTCGCCCGATGAGGCATAGTCAAGGTTGATGAACACCGTGAATGCCTCGTAGTCCTTCTCGCCGGTGTTGATGACGCCGGGAGTCGCATAGCGGTTGAGTGTCTTGATGGAGCATACGTCATCCCACTGGTGGAGGTTGCCGTAGCCGTACCACAGCGAGTGGTGGCCTTCGCCCAGAGGCGAGAGGACGCGGATGGCGAAACTGTACTGGGTGTCGTACTCAAGGTTCTGGATGCTGATTTCAGTGGCTTCCGGACCGACAGTGAGGATTTCCTTCATCTGGCTGTCATCGTTCCACTGGTCCATGTTGCCGCCCTGGCCTACGCAGTATTTGATCTGGTAGCCAGCGGCGCCCTGGATGCCGAGCCAGCGCAGGTGGATAGTGTTCAGTTCCTTCTCGTCAGCCTGGCAACGATAGGGGTCAGAGTTGTCTTTGTCTGCATAGCCTGTGTTGCCGCCGCGGCGGAACATGGTCATAGGCATGCGGTCAAGGTCTTCGGGCCCGTTGAACTCAATCTCGTCCTTACAGGAGGTCGAGCTTGCGGCCATGAGGGCTGTCAGTGCATATAAAAGATATTTTTTCATTTTCTGTTTTTGCTATGATTTTAGTGGAATACAGATTATCTGTAGCCGTACTGGTTCTTGTATGCGCCGTACGAGCGGGTGATGACAGTACGGGGTATGGGAAGGATGTAGCGGATGACGGGCAGAGACTCAACCGTAGGATTGGATGTGGGGCGGGGAGCCGACACATAAGTACCGTTGTTGTTGATTACGATATTGCCGGTCACGTTGTCGCCGTGGATGTAGCCGAAGAACGAGTAGAGGATGTTGTCGTTGGGCATACTGGTGTTCTCGTTGAACCAGTACAGGGGGTTGTTGTCCGAAGCCTTGAATTTGGGGTTGGCCAGCAGCAGGGGATCGTCGGCACGCATCTTGGTGTAGGGATTGAGAATCTTGACGATGTTGAGTTCCGAGTTGGGGAACTGTGCCTCGGTGAGTGCGGCGACACCTTCGTTGGCTTCGTTGGTCAGGACGTACATCATGGTGGGGAGGTTGTCCGAATCCCAGCGGCCCGGATCGCCGAAGTCGAACTGTGATACAGCCTCGGTATCTTCGCCGTCATCATCGTTGCCGCGCTGATACAGGCGCCAGAACGAGTAGAACACCTGCTGGTTGAGGAGGTTGTTGCGGACGAGGTCGCGCCAGCGCATGTTCTCGCCTGCGAACTCGAACTTACGCTCGTCGAGGATCTGTTTCAGGATTTCCTCTTTCGAGCCGGTGAGGTCTTTGACCTTGTCCATGTTGCCGTTGAAGGCACGTGTGCGGACTTCCTTGTAGGCAAGCTGTGCTGCTGCGCCGTGTGCGCCGCCCATGCCGTTCTCGACTTCGTTGACAGCCTCGCAGAACATCAGCAGGACGTCGGCATAGCGCATGAGGGGATAGTTGATGCCGGTCTGCTCGGACGACTGGTTGCCCATGCCGCTCTTGTTCCAGAGTTTGGACCATTTGCCGTTGTAGACCGACGCGCCTGTGTTGAGGGTGGGTTTGCCGTCGGTAGCGTAGTAGAACAGCTGGTTCACGTAGTCGCGGCGTGCGTCGCCTTCCTCGAACATGAAACGGTACATGGGGTTGAGGGTAGCGCCACCGTTGGCCTTGCCGAACTTGTGTACTGTCACACCGTCGGTATCCTGGCAGCGGGGACCGTGGATGTAGCCGATGCGGCCGGTCGACTCGCTTCCGAAGGGAATCTCGAAGATGGGGTCGTCGTTGTTGTTGACAATGAAGTTGCACTCGTCGACGAATACCTGGTAGTAGGGTTTCGAGAGGCTGTGTGTGCCCGACTCGATGACCTTGCCGGCATATTCCATTGCAGTCTTGTAGAAGTCGAGATAGTTGTCGGGACGTACCATTTTGCCGTAGGTGTCTCCGTCAGGACGCAGGGTGTAGCCGCCGGCGGTGAGGGCCATTCGGGCAATCATGGCCCATGCCATTTCCTTGCCTATGTGCTCTACGCCACCTGCCTCGGCAGCGAACTTCATGGTTTCCGAGCATTCCTTGAGGTCGTCGATCAGGGTCTGGAGGATTTCAACGCGGTCCTTGATGGGAATTATTGCGGACTCGGTGTTGTAGGAGGGTTCCATGGAGAAGGGAACGTCACCGAACATCCAGATCAGGTCGTGGTAGAAGATGGCGCGGAGAACTTTTGCCTCGCCGAGCATCTGGTGCATGTCCTCGCCGTGTTCCTTCGAGTCGAATATCTCTGACTTGGGAATCTGGTCGATGACAATGTTCGCGCGCTCGATGCCGAGGTACTGCTGCGACCATGCGCTAAGAAGGTGGCTGCCGTCGGCATCGCAGTCATAGCGCTTGTAGTTGGTCGATGTGGCGTAGGATGTCGACGATGTGCCGAAGTCTACGTCGGTATTGAGCTGGAAGGTGTTCAGGAAGTTGCTGCCGTATGTGTTGTTCGAGAGCATGGCGGCATATACTCCATCGAGAGCCCTCTGCACTTCGCCTTTATCGGAGAAGACGTAATCCGTCTCGTTTTTCGAGGGGGCGTCCACGTCGAGGTAGTCGGAGCACGAGGTCAGTGCCATTACTGACATTCCGAGAACGAATATGTTTTTTAATTTCATATCTTGGTGATAATAATAGGTAAGGTAATGTATTAGAAGGTGAGGTTCAGACCGATGACGTAGCCGCGGCTACGGGGATAACGGTTGAAGTCGTAGTTGGGAGTCAGGCCGCTCTGGATGTCAACCTCGGGGTCATAGCCGCTGTACTTGGTTATGATGAAGGGGTTGGTGAGAGAAGCGTAGAAACGGAGTTTCTGGAGGTGGGCACGGTTGACGAGTTTGGTGGGAAGAGTGTAACCGATGGTGATGTCGTTGCAGCGGAGGAACGAGCCGTCCTCGACAAACTGGCTTGCGGTGACCTCCTGGTTCATGTCCATGGGGTTGTGGCGTGTCTGGCCGGCGTTGATTTCCTCGTAACGGTCTTTTGCTGTTGTGGGACCGTCCCAGTAGGTGGCGCGGTAAACTCCCTCAACACCGTCGAGGTAGGTCCAGCGGTTGGTGAAATCGTTCAGGACATTGTAGAACTTGTTGTCGTTGTTGATGGATGACGACAGATAGTAGGCGGTTGCGTTGTAGACGTCGAAGTCAAGGAAGAAGGTGAAGTTGGTCGAGAAGTCGAAGTCCTTCCACTGGCCGGAGAGGCCGAAACCGCCCTGGATCTTGGGAGTGGTGCGGCCGATGACGGTGCGGTCCCTGTCATCGATGATACCGTTGTTGTCAAGGTCTTTGTATTTGATCTTGCCGGGGTTGGTGGCATCGCCCGACTGGCTGCTCTTGTAGATGCCGTTCATGTCGACAGTGCCTTCTTTGGCAACATATTCGTTGCGGGCTACGTCCCAGGTGAATTCGTCGAGGCTGTAGAGGCCGTCGTATACGAAACCGTAAATCAGACCTACCTCGCCGCCTACCTCGAGTCGGTAGTTGCTGTCGAAGATATCTTTGGAGCGGCTGTGTTTCTGCTCCTCGTATGTACGGTCGCCGGTGAGTTTGTCTACCTTCATCTTGTTGGCGCCGAGGTTGAAGTTTGCGGAGAGGACGTAGTCGCGTCCGCGGAGGATGTCGCCGTTGACGGAGAGTTCAAAACCCTTGTTGGTCACCTGGCCGATGTTGCGGAACTGATATTTATAGCCGGTGGTGGTGATCACGGGCGAGCGGTAGATGAGGTCGGAGGTGGTGTTCCAGTAGAACTCGGGAGTGATGCGCAGACGGTTGTTGAAGAATGCGAGGTCAAGAGCTACGTTGCGGGTGAGTGTTGTCTCCCACTTGATGTCGGGGTTGGGCAGGTAGTCGCCGATGGCGTAGTACTGGTCGCCCTCGTTGGAGTTGCCGTTGCCGGCGGCGCCGCTTTCGCCGAAGGCGGGACCCGATGTCGAGTTGATGGTGTAGAGGTAGCGCCACATGTCGGCGTCGACGTTGTTGTTACCGGCCTTACCTATGGCTGCGCGGAGTTTGAACTCGTTGATCCATTCGATGTCTTTCATGAAGTTCTCCTGCGAGAGTACCCATGCTGCCGATACCGAGGGGAAGTAGCCCCACTGGTTGCCGGGCGAGAACATCGACGAGCCGTCGGCACGGAATGTTACCGATGCGAGGTACTTGTGGTCGTAGTTGTAGTTGATCTGGCCGAAGTACGAGTTTGTGCGGTAGGCGGTGCTTCTTGCGGAGGTCGATTCGTAGGGAGTGCCGAGACCCATGTTGTCGAATGCCTTTGAGGCTGTGATGTTCTCGGGGAAGTAGCGGTTCTTCTGGGTGGATGTGGTTCTCTGGCGGTGATAGAGTTCGTAGCCGATCAGAGCGTAGAAGTTATGTACGTCCTTGATTGTCCAGTCATATGATGCTGTGGTGGTCCAGGTGTACATGTCCTGCTGGTATTTCTCGATCTGGGCGACGGGCAGGTTGTTGTTGTTCTGGCCCTCGGAGGTCAGGGGACCCCAGAAGCGGTTGTCCTGGTTGAAGTGCAGCGAATAGACGCCTTCGGTGCGGAGGGTGAGTCCGTCGATAGGCTTGTATTCGAGTGAGCCCTGGTTGGCGAAGGTGTAGGAGTGACGCTTGCGGACGTTGGTCTTGATGTCGTAGACAGGGTTGTTCAGCGTGAAGATGTCCTCCTGGGTCTGGTCGAGGATGTAGTCGGGATCATAGTAGCCGCCGAGCTCGCGGATACCGTTGGTGGGACGGTAGCGGAGTACGTCGATGATACCGCCTGTGCCTACGTGCTCGCCGCCGGCGCCTTCGTCACGGCGATAGGTCATCTTGGGGTTGAACTGCAGGGTCAGGTTGGGGAGAATCTTGGTCTGCAGTTTGGTGAGGATGTTGGTGCGGCGTACGCCCGAGCCGAGGATGATACCTTTGTCTTCCGACTGGGTGAACGATACGTTGTAGCGTGTCTTGTCGTTACCGCCGCCGATTGAGAGGTTGGTAGAGTATGACATGGGGGTATTGCCCATTACCTCGTCCTGCCAGTCGTGTGTGGGGGCTTTCTTGTAGAGCTCGATGTCGCTGGCTGTGCCGAAGTTGTAGCGGAAGAGCTGCTGTCTGCGGTTGGATGCGTCGTGGTTGACGTGCGAGCCCTGGCCGCCTACGGCGTAGTCCCACTGATAGAGGACAAAGTCGGCGGTGTTCATCAGGTCGAGCTGCTTGGAGATATGGTTCCATGACAGCTGGCTGTTGAATGATACCTGGGTCTTGCCTTCCTGTGCCGACTTTGTGGTTACGATGACAACGCCGTTACCGCCCTTGGCACCATATATGGCGGTGAGGGAGGCGTCCTTGAGGATGTCGATCGACTGGATGTCGGACGGGGGAATATCGTTGATGTTGTCCTGCTGGAAGCCGTCTACGATGTAGAGGGGGTCATTGGACTGGGTGACGGATGTCGCACCACGCACGCGGATGTTGATGTCCGCGCCGGGCTGACCGTCGACGGTCGTTACCTGTACGCCTGCCACCTTACCCTGAAGGGCTACGGCTGCCGAGGTGACGGGAATGCTGGCGAGTTTGGCGCCGGAGACCGAACCTACCGAACCGGTCAGGTCGCGACGTGCGCGGGTACCGCCATAACCTACGACGACAACTTCCTCGAGTGCCTGGCTGTCGTCGGTAAGAACGATCTTAATCTCAGTCTGGCCGTTGACGGCGACTTTCTGAGTCTTGTAGCCGATGTACGACACTACGAGTGTGGCTTTGGGGCTGACGTTCTTGAGTGTGAAATTACCGTCAAGGTCGGCGGCGGCTGCATTCTTAGTGCCTTCGACCTGGACGCTTGCGCCGATAAGTGGTTCATCGGTGTTGTCGATAACCGTTCCTTTGACAGTGATGTTCTGTGCCGAAGCGTTGACACTCATGCCGAGCATCAACACAAAGAGCATAGTTTTCCACACCTTTGCAAAGGAAAGAGGCCGCAGCAATTTGCTGCTACTTGGTGAAAAGTCTCTCATGATGTGATTGAAATGATTGATAATGAAAAATTTTCAATAGGAATAGGAATAAACGTTAGAGTGATTTTTTAGTTTGAGCAGATATGCGATTTGTGATAATAATGAATTAGGTATTGGATTGATTAATAATTCGATTGGTCGGTTTTTGAGAATCTTGGCGCTGATTCGTTACGGGATGTCAGAGCACAACATCCCGCTGGCATTAAGGCTTTGCTATGCAAAGTTACAATTAAATATCGGTAACCAAATAAACTTTAATTGTTTTTAACGCACGTTAACTATACGCATGTCCGGAAGGAAAGGTCGTATGAATACGGTCATGTGTACGGATTCTTTCTTGTCTACATAGGCAAATAAATGAGGTTTTCAACATAGGTTATATACATCATAGGTGGGGTAGGGTGATGGTATGTCGTATGTGGGTTGGCTTACAGGTTACGCTTGAAGAATTCGAGTATCCTTTGCTGAACCTCTGTCCCGCATGAGTGCGGAATGTCCCATATTTCAGTCTCGAGTGCTCCTGAGGCGTTCTGGCTGTCCCAGACTGCGTGCATCGTCGAGAAAGCATCCTCGACGCCATCGCTTGGAAACAGATGGTCTCTTGCTCCGTTTATGAAAAGCATGGGCTTGGGACAGGCCAGGGAGGCGATATGCGGGTAGTCTAGGTACTGTCGAAGGGCGGGGATGCAGTTGGCGAATCCCCCGTACTCGCGCTTGCGGTCCTTGGTCGACATCTGAACGTCGGTAGTCACCATCCAGCAGATCGAGGCTCCCGCCTTGATGCGGTCGCTGAGTGCCGAAAGCATCCATGAGCGGTATCCGCCCATCGAGCATCCGGCACAGCCGATACGTGTGGCGTCAACCTCGGGCAGTGAGGCCAGCATTTCTGTTCCGGATATGTCGTCGTAGGTCATGAAAGCGCTGAGGTCTCGGCCAAGCATCATCATGTTGCCGGCGATGATGTCGTATTTCGACCGGTCTACGCCTTCCTCGCGGCCGCGTTCGCCCCACATTGGCGCGTCAGCCGAAAAGACAACATAGCCGTTGCGGGCAAGAAAGTCGCCGAGATACTGGCCTCCGTACAGATTGTCCGCCCATGCGTCGGCATCGGCCGTGACTGCCGAGTCCTCAAGAATGGGCCTTATCATCTTCTCTTTGCCGATGAACAGGTGGGCGCCGTGGTCATGGAGAAGATTGACGGCAGGATGCTTGCCGTCGCCATCGGGCACCAGGAGGTAGCCTGTGATGCGCGAGTAGGCGTTGACGTTGAACCGGATTTTGCGGGCCTCGTATCCGTCGCGTTTCTCCACGGCCACGACCTCAGTGTCAAAGGGCGCGCTCTTGGGCGGAGTCATCATGCACTCGAATACTTTGGCGCGCGCGCTGTCGCGCCATTGGCCGAAATCATTTATGGGAGAATTTCCCCAGGCTAGGGGATAGGTGAGTTCTTTCTTCAGTTCCTCGACATATACCGGAAGGTCAAACGAGAATTCGTACACCTGGCGTTTCTGCAATGGCTTCTTTTTGTCCTTGGGGGAAGACGGGGACATTGAGGCGGCGTCAAGGCAGACGCAGCATGCGGACAGCACCATAATTATATATATAAGGGACTTTCTCATTCAGGATAGAGATTCAAGGTTTCGTAAAAATTCATCCCGGCATCTAGTCTGCCGAAGGACCTCGGATAAGGGGCGCGCCCGCGTTAGCCGAATTGTGCGCAAAGATAAACAAATTTTGCGGAATCCACAAAATTGCCTGAAGTATAAAACTTAATTTAACGAATTACAGATAGTTAATATTTGTTTAAGAATATCCGTCAAAAAAATTAGAGAAAAAACTTGCACAGTTCAAAAAAGCATTGTACCTTTGCACCCGTAATCACAAACCAATTGCCTTGTGGTGTAATGGTAGCACGTCGGATTCTGGTTCCGCCTGTGAGGGTTCGAATCCTTCCAAGGCAACAAAGAAAGGGTTAAATCTCATGATTTAACCCTTTCTTGCTTTTTGTCCACTCTCTTCGAAAATCCCTTCCGGCCAATAACATGATGCGTTTATTTCAGAATTGCCATGCTTGTGCCTTTACCCCACACGAAAACGCAGACATATTTTCATAGTCGGCGTCAGTCATAAGTCTTATCTGAAGGTCAGTATCCGATATGTTTTTTTCACCGCATTTAGCCGTTATGCGTTTGGTAATTGCTTCCTTCCGAGCCTTGCGCTCTTCAAGGCGATGTCGTTCTTCTGCACTAAAATCTCCTCGGAGATGTTGCTCCAAGTTGTGACGGAAACTAGCGACATCCTCTCGATCCATCGGAGGATTTGGTATTGAACGCATCATTCTTCAATTGTTTAATTCGCAAAGATAGTAAACATTTTTGATTACCACAAAATTTTAACGTCCCATTCCTGCGAAAAGTTTTTGCGACCCTACAATCCTGCGTTGTAAAGAGCGGTTGGTGATAAAAACAATTAATATTACCAATCTATTCGGCTGCAAGTGTTAAAATGTAGTTAAATATCGGTTTGGCTATTGCTTTTGGAGCTCGAATGTTGTACCTTTGTCTCAGCGTTTATGATTGGCCGGTGATTATTATTGACGTCACTTGAGTTTACTAACCTTTATTATTAACCTTTGAAATTCTTAATCTGCTATGTTTCCCAGAAACAAAAATCCCGCTCTGCGGACATTATTCCTTTATTTTATTCCTTTATCGAGTTCATTAACCACTATTGTCTAATCCCTTAACTTTGTGCATCCTATCCGGACAGCACGAAAACCCATCATCCGGTCATCTAACGCCTGAACACCGAACCAATCATCTGACGCAATCACCAATCAGGGCCCTGATTTTCAACTTAAACCTTATTCCCAAACCGATTTCTAAATTTCTCATATTATGAAACCAACATCCCCTAAACCACATCCCATCCATTGCAGGAATCCCTCACCCCCACTCTAAACATTTATTACATAATCTCCTTGATAGGTCTGGTTTAGTTTCGATTCAATATCCTTTATCGAGACATTGCCGCGTCGCATTTGTTTTATGTTTATCATCAAATAGATTGTATGTGTTGTGTCAGCAGCCTGAAGAAATGTTTCCGGGCCGAATAAGTTGATCATCATGCGCTGGTAAAACCTGAATCTACGACTTCCCAATTTCTTATCAATTTTTTTGCCTTTTATATCTTCTTCCAGATCGCAAGCCGCTACGAATCCAAATGAAACAAGAGGATTCCTGTGATAATACTTCAGCATTACCTCGATACAAGAGAGCACAATTGTACGAGGTTCGTAGTCGTTGGTGAGCATTGAGTATCGGTTCCTGCTTTTTTCAACGCCCTTCCAATAAAATTTTATGCCATAGAATTCATTCTCAAATCCCTCGACCTCGACAATATAACGTTTATTGCTCTTAGTTGATCTGAAAGTCCATAAATCAACAATGCGAAGTGAGTTGGGATCCTTACTTCGCATTATAAATGTCGGGTTGTAATAACCTATCGATGGAATCACGGAAGCAGATACTGATATGAAGTTATGCGTAGTTGCTGTCGTTCTGCGCCTGTGATTGCTTTAATCTTAATTGTCCGTTTGGAGGTATAAGAATCTTTACCTTCATTTTTGGTGAAGGTAACCATTGGTATTGGCTTGTCTTTTGTTGCTTTCATTCTTATTCCTGTTTTTAATTTTGCCAAAGGTACTGTTTTTCTCGATATGTAACAAACTTTTTGTAATAAAAATTTCCATTCATAATAAAAACGTTTGTTACAGCGCTTTAGTTCCATTTATATTGTAAAAAATGAAGAAGTTGACCGGGGAGGAGTCAACTTCTTCATCGTTAAAATGTAATTTCCGGTTTTAGTTGGTCTGGATTACGAGATAGGACGTATTCGACCAGAAAGCGGTGGGATTCGTGACGGTGAGAACCATGTTGTTGCCCTGACGGGAAAGTGTGTATGATCCGGCAGGCATGTTCGTCTTTATCTCTGCTTTTTTGACCCCGGTGAGAGTCTGGCCGGTATATGTCCGCTTGTCTGCCTGCGTGAAGAACTTGTGGTCGAAGTCGTTTGCGAGAATCTTGGTCTTGGAGAGGAATTTCTTCTCAAGAATGCGTGCTTCCTTGAGTTGCTTCTTGTTGCCGACGGCAATGTAGACTGTGTTGAGTTCGTTGTCGCGGTCCGTTACGGTAGCCTGTGCGATATTACGCTGGTCGGTTACTTCTGATACGGTGGTGTTGAGTGAGTCAACCTGTGTGTTGAGTGAGGCGATTTCACCTTTGGCCTGAGCGAGTTGTGCGTTGAGGCTTGCGATTTCGGCACTCTGTGTCTCGATCTGAGCCTTCAGGCTCTCGATGGTCTGGGCGAGTTGAGTGGTGTAGACGTTCGACGAGGATAGTTTCTTTTCCAGTTCCTCGAGTTTTTTGCGGCGTTGGGCTAGGGCATCCTGGATGGCTGTTATGTCCTGGCGTATGCGTGCCTTTTGGGATGGAGTCTCTGAACCGTCCGCTGAAACTATGGACTCCAGATTCTTAATGTCGTCGAGACCGGTTGAGATTTCGTTGACGAGCGACAGGAGTTCGTCACGGTCGGCCACGGCCTGCTCGAGGTCTGCCTTTGAGGCCTGGTTGATTTTCTCGGTATCCTCTGCGTTTTCCTTTGCCGAACCGGATTTGTTGTCGCAAGAGCAGAAAAATACTGTTATTGCTGTAAGACAGATTGTCGCGAATTTTCTTGTGTTAATCATGAGGGTTGTGTTTTAATGCTTAGCGGTTAAATATTAAAGATTATTTTATCAGATGTGTCTTATGTACTGAATTTATCAGTCGTCATTGTCACGATATTTATTTCGGTGGCTTTCGCGTTCAGGTTCGGGACGGCCTCCGACTATTATTACAATTTCACCCCTGGGTTGGTTCGCTTCGAAGTGTAATGAAATTTCGGCAAGCGATCCACGCACTGTGGTTTCGAAGCGTTTTGAGATCTCACGGGAGACAGAGGCTGCCCGCTCTGGCCCGCAGAATTCGGAGAGTTGAGCGAGTGTGCGCGTCAGCCTGAGCGGAGATTCGTATATCACACAGGTCACGGGGCTGTCTGCGATGGACTTGAGCAGGGTAGCGCGGCCTTTCTTGGGCGGCAGAAAACCGATGAATGTGAATCGGTCGCAAGGCAGACCTGAGTTTACAAGCGCCGGGACAAAGGCTGTGGCGCCTGGCAGCGTCACTACGGGAATGCCTGCGCGGCGGCATTCCCGGGAAAGCAGAAATCCGGGGTCGGATATGCCCGGAGTCCCGGCATCCGATATGAGGGCTACGTCTTCCCCTCCCTCGATGCGCGTGACAACTCCGGCTACGCTCTCGTGTTCATTAAACTTGTGGTGGCTTGCAAGTGGCGTTTTTATGCCGAAATGCTCGAGAAGCGGACGCGAGGTGCGCGTGTCCTCGGCAAGAATCAGCGACACGGAGCAGAGTGTCTCGACGGCCCGTGGTGTCATGTCGCCCAGATTTCCGACGGGAGTGGGTACGATGTATAGTGTTCCGGCCATAAGTCGTCAGGCGATACCGGCGAAGTGGTTCCGGACGATTGATACGAAATCCTTTACATCTTCGTCTTCGGGATTCCAGCCGAGGTCGTTGTACAGATACTCCTCAGCCTCATCGATCGAGTGCATGGCCATGATGGTGTTCAGCGTGTCGGCGAATGCCGAATCGTTGTTGCCGAAAAGGCTGCGGCGGAAACGGAACTTGTCGTTCAGCGTGAAGGCGCGGCGCAGGTCGCGTGCCTCGCGTCGCGACAGGGCTTCGTCTACCCTGATGTCGGCGGATGCCGTTGGAATTGAGGATTCGTCTTCGTCCTCTTTATCATTCATGTCCTCTTTATCATTCATGTCTTCTTTGTCATTCATGTCCGGTTTGTCCTCATCGCCTGTTTCTGCTGAGTGTATAATGGGTTCGTCCTCGACGGTCTGGCATTCGCTTGCGCTGCCGTAGACGAAAGGCTCCGGAACAACCACCGTCGACTCAAGCAACTCTGCGTGGCTGGGAGTGTCGGGAGTCGCGGATTCGGCTGTCTCGTTCTCAATGGCGCTCTCGGCAACTTCGTTCTCGTCGGAAATTTCACTTTCGACGGCTTCCTGGTCTTTGACTTCGTCATCGGTGAGAGTCTCTGCCAGCGCCGACTCTGCTTCGGCTATTGCGTCTGGCGAGGGATCCTTTTCGGCAAGGAGTGATTCGAAAAGCTGGTGGAATTCATTGTACTTGTCAGCGAGCATGGTGCGTATGTCGGCATTGTCGCGGACAGCGAGAGTGCGTAGCAGTCCCTCGATTTCGATATTGAGATGCGTTAGTCGTGAGATGGTATCCATATGCGTGGGTCGATTATATGATTCGTTTAAGTCTTGATGTGCGCTTCACGCGCCGAGATTTCGTCTTCAGGCGTTTCCTCAGGGAAGTTGGCTTAGCAGAAAACGCTCGAGAGCCTCGCGTAAGGCTGCGCGTGAGCAATAGAACGAGTTTGCCATTATGACGACGACATGCGTGGGCTTCGAGTTTTCTGAATCCAGAACATATCCGGCGAAACACTGAACTCCGTTCATGGAGCCTGTCTTGAAGGCTAGCCGGCCGGCAAGCCGGTTGGCCTTGCAGAAATTCTTCATGGTCCCGTCCTTGCCCGAGATCGGGAAATATGAAATGTATCTCTCAGCCATGGGACTCTTGTACATCCATTCGAGTACGCCGCCAAGAAACTCGGGTGAAAAGCGGTCGTTGCGTGATAGGCCGCTTCCGTCGCATAGTGTTATGGGCTCGGTGTCGAATCCGCGTTTGTTCCACAGGTCGATTTCTGCCTCAAGCGCATCCTCGCGCGATTTGCCCGGCCGGATTGCACGGAGCATACCTTCTGCGAACATGTTGTCGCTTCGCACCATCAGGCTGCGTAGCATTTCGTCAAGCGACGGAGAGGTATGGGTGTACAGCACGATGTCCTTGCCGCGGCTGGATTTTGTTTTTTTAGCAGGGGTATACTTTATGCCGTATTTGTCAAGAGCCTCCTTGAGTTCGTGTACCATACTCTCGGCGGGATTGTTCATCGTCGTGACAACCGACCATTTATTATTGGCCAGTGTCTTGCGCGGGGCGTAGACGTGTAGGGTGGACGAACCCATCCCGCGTTTGAGGTCCACTGACTTGCTCCTGTGCTTGATGATCTTGAGGTCCGGGACATGAGGCTTCGACTTGCCGGAGGCCGGATAGAGCAGGAATGTGTTGTCCTTCCAGTTCAGTCCGTAGAATCCTGCGCCGTAGTCCCAGGGGGTGTCGTCTATGCTCCATGATTCAACCTGTCCGCTGTCCGGAATGGTATCCTCGACAGTGATTGTGCCTGCGAATTCCCTGACACCTCTTTCGGCAAGGCGTCTTGCGATAGAATCGCAGAATCCGCGGTTATCCATGAAGAACTCGCTCTCGAGTGTCGGATCGCCTGTGGCATGAACAGTGAGAGTGCCTGTAAGGCGCCCCTTGGACAAACGGTAGTTATCCAGGGTCACGCGTGTCCTGAAGCGGAAGTCTGACCCGAGGAGTGACAGGGCCGTGGCGGAAGTCAGGGACTTGGTGATGGATGCGGGTATCAGAGCCTTCTTTGCATTTGATTCAAATACGACTTTGCCGGTCTTGAGGTCCTTGATATACAGGCCAAGGGAAGCCGTGTTCTCCCCCTTGATTCCTAATATGCCTTGGCCAAGCACGGATTGTGTCGCCAATACCAGAAGGACGAGTAGCAGTAGGGACAGTTTTGGATATTGTGCTGATTTTTTCATAATTCGTAGCGAAATTACAAAAACTTTCTTAAATTATTGTTAACTTTACGCCACAAAACTATTGCCAGTTTTTCCCCGTCAAGCATGCGTATCTTTTATTGCATTATTATATTGGCACTTATGTTGTGTTCGTGTTCGCTTTCGGATACGGGAGCGCAGGCTTATGTCGACGCCATTTCGGAAGCCATAAAAAAAACGGAACCGGATACTGCCGCTCTTAAAAAAATACGAAATGAAATTTCGGAACAACATGATTCGGAGTTGAATTCGGCCGTTTATAATTCTACCCATGATTCCACATTGAATGTCAGGGCAATGGCTCTTGTTCTGACACATGCGCCCGAAAATGTGGCGGACACTCTCCTGAAAAAGCCGACTAAGGAGTTTGCCCGTGAGATTTACAATGCATATATGATTCTTGGCGGCCGCGAGGATTATTACAAGGTAATGTCGGCAAGCCAGAGCCGCTTCGACAGCATGGAGCCTGATGCTCAGGCCGCTGTCCTGGCATCCTATCTTACTCCGGAACAGATAGCGGCCGGAATCGAGGACACCGACAGGGATCTCACAGACGCTCTTCGCAGATTCTATGCTTCGACACCTTCGGATCTCCGGCGCTTCGAACAGACCCTCGGGGATTGAACCACCAGCGATAATATTGAAAACATAAAAAGATGATAGACAAAGAACATATCTCATTGCTTATTCAAGACGGTATAAAGAACATTCATTATCCCGAAGAGCCGTCACGCTTGTATCAGCCAATAAAATACACTATGGCTTCCGGCGGCAAGCGTCTGCGTCCTACATTGCTTCTGAGTGTCCTCTCGGCTTTAGGCCATGATCCTGCCGAAGGTCTTGACCAGGCTCTGGGTATTGAGATGTTTCATAATTTCACTCTTCTGCATGATGATGTAATGGATGCCGCCGAACTACGGCGCGGCCAGCCGACGGTTCATACGCGCTGGGACGTCAATACCGCCATCCTCTCGGGAGACGCGATGCTTACCATGGCGGGAATATTCATGGGACGCTGTGATTCGCGTCATATCGCAAAGGTCCTGGAACTGTTCAATAAGACTGCGATGGAAGTTTATGAAGGCCAGCAATATGACATGGATTTCGAGGTGCGCACAGATGTGAGTGTGGAGGCTTACCTTGAGATGATCCGTCTGAAGACCTCGGTCCTGCTGGCGTGTGCATGTAAGATAGGAGCGATTCTCGCAGACGCTTCCGACGTGGTATGCGATGCTTTCTACGATTATGGCATCAAACTGGGGCTGGGATTCCAGATTCAGGATGACCGTCTGGATACTTATGGCGACCCTGTGATCTTCGGCAAGCAGATTGGCGGAGACATTATAAATGAGAAAAAAACATGGCTGTTGATATCGGCGCTCAATATGGATAAGAGCGGAGAGATGCGATCCCTGCTCGGCACCCCGCTTCCTGATACGGAGAAAGTTGAGCGAGTGCGCTCTGTCTACGACCGTCTCGGGCTGAAAGAAAAGAGCAGGGATCTTGTTGACTCTTATGCGCATGCCGCCATAAGGGCTATTGAGAATGTGCCGATGGCCGATGCCGACCGCGCCTATTTTGTAAATCTTGCTGAATCGATGACCTCGCGCTCATTCTGATGGATACAACGTCAGCGTGTAAAACAGAACACCATCTTACAGACACCCATACTCACCTCTACCTCGAGGAGTTCGATCCGGACAGGGATGGTGCTGTAAGGCGTGCCATTGAGGCAGGTGTCACAAGAATGATTTTCCCAAATGTCGACCTGTCGACAATCGTACCCATGGAGTCGCTTGCCGCCCGCTTCCCTGAGAATATACGCGTTGCCATGGGACTGCATCCGACAGAGGTGAACGATGCGAGCGATGACGCGCTCGCAGAAATCACCGAAAGAATCAGAATGCGTCCTGCCGACTATGTCGCTGTGGGCGAAATAGGGATGGACCTGTACTGGGACAGGAGTTTCGAGTCTAAGCAGATGGACGTCCTGGAGCGGCAGCTGGCCCTGTCTGTGGAATTGGGCAAGCCGGTCATAATACATTGCCGGGAGGCCCTCGACCAGACACTGGAGGTGATGAGCGGCTTCGGTGACAGATTATGCGGCGTGTTCCATAGTTTCGGCGGAACGGCAGACGATGTCGAGCGTATATGCCGAGACTATGATTTCTATTTCGGTATCAACGGAATAGTGACTTTCAAAAACAGCGGATTGCGAAAGACTTTGCCCGCGATTGAGCCTGCCAGGCTTTTGCTTGAGACAGACTCGCCATATCTCGCGCCCGTGCCCATGCGTGGCAAGCGCAACGAGAGCGCCTACATTGTCCATACGGCGCAGGTTGTGGCCCGAGAGTTGGGACTTACCATGTCAGGGCTTGCTGAGATGACATCCGACAACGCCTCGCGTCTGTTCGGGTGGACATTCAGAGATTCTTGATTTCGGAAATGTCGATTATATTGTGCAGGATTGCGTATATGGTAAGGCCTGCAGGCGAATGAATCTGAAGTTTGGCGGCTATGTTGCGGCGGTGGGTCGTGACGGTATGGACGGAAATGCATAGAGAGTCGGCAATTTCCTTATTCGAAAGACCTTTTGCGACCAGGCCGATAATCTCCTTCTCGCGTTCGCTCAGCGCGTCTCCGCTTTTACTTGCGTTCTGTTGTCTCGGATACTCGGCAACCGCGGCACTGGCCGTTATTGTCTTCATTTTTTGCTCGAGTTTTATTCCGGCAGGCATGAACAGGCGGTTCTCTATCTGCCAGTGGGACATCAGGTCCGCCTCAACGTTGATGATATCGTAAAGTGCGTATGTCAGGATGTTGTTGATGGTGTGGGGATAATGACGTATGATGATGTCCTTCAGTTCCTGTAGTTTCTCGACCATGTCCTCATGGCCAGCGGAATAATCGGCAATACTCACCCCGCCGGGATTCTGGCCTTCGAGCATGAGGCGAATCTGGGGGAATATCACATCGTTCTCGTAAGTCATGTGGCGGCGCACCTCGGCAATGTAGTCGTCATAATATTTGAGTATCAGGAAGCCGACATCGTTTGCGTCGCTGCAGTTTATCGCCTTAATAAGTTTCTCGCGGATCGAGGGCAGAATGAAGTCAAGGAAATAGGCGTGTGCATTCTCCAGATAGCGCATGACTGCCTCGAGCGATATTGTCAGGCCGTCGAATGGCCGGTTGCTGATAAGGTTTGCGACTGCGAGGAACGTTTCTGTATCAATCCCTTCATTGTCACATATCTTATCAATTGTAGAATCACCGAAGCCAAGAGGGATATTGAACCTGTTGACAACCAGCAGCAAGAGGTTGTCGTCATCAATTATGTCGCGGAGTCTGTCGGTGCTCCGGTATGATTTTTCTGTTTGCGATGTCGCTTTGTCCATATGTGACAGATGTGTTTTATTTGGGCGCAAAGGTAAGAATATCCTTATTTTTTAGAAATACTCAAAAATGATTATTTACGCCAGAATGCCGGAGTGAGAAGAATAAGCACTGTGAATAACTCGAGACGTCCTATGAGCATCATTGCCGATAGAACCCATTTCGCCCCGGTGGGTATTAAGCCGAAGTTCGCTCCGAATGATATATTGGAAATATCGAGGGCGGAATTCGACACGCACAGGATTCCGGCCATGAAGGAATCGCCTATGTCCATTCCGGACATTGTCATAAGCAATACTCCGAATATCAGCAGTCCAATGAAAAGGCAGAAGAAAACGGCTACTCGCCGGACAACTGACTGCGACTGTACGCGACCGTTGATCCTCACTGAGGTCACTGCGTTGGGATGAACGCAGCGGTAGAGTTCATTCCGGCAATATTTGGCAAGATAAAGTATGCGGTCTATCTTCACGCCGCCGGTGGTCGATCCGGAACAGCCTCCGATGAATACCAGTATTGTAATGATGGTTATTACAAACGGACTCCAAGTTGATAACGAGCCTATGGCATAACCCGTAGAAGTGAATGCGGAAACGACCTGGAAGAGGGGATCAAGAATAAGGTCACTTGCGCCTGATGCGTGGCTGTCAATAAGCAGCGATAGGGAAACGATGATTGTCGCTATCACCGAGACGACGGCAAATGCTCTGAAAATCTCGTCTGTCCACAGACGTCGCAGACCGTTGTTGATCGAACGGATAATCAGGGTGAAGTTTACCGATGATAGGAACATGAAGACTGTTATCACGGACTTTACGTAATCCGACTGGAAGAACTCTATGGAATTCTTTGTCGAGTAGCCTCCGGTCGACGTTGTTCCGAATGCGTAGCACACGGAATCAAAGACGTTCATGGGGCCGAGTGCCAGCAGAGAGAAGCATACCAGGGTCAGGGTTATATAAAGTATCCACAGGGCCTTGGCGGTCTGGGAAATTCGTGGACTGACTTTGTCATGGGTGATTCCGGTGACCTCGGCGTTGAACATCTGCATGCCTCCTGCCGAGTTAAGCATGGGAATCACGGCAAGCGTAAAGAGTATGATTCCCATACCGCCGATCCATTGCATCAGCGCGCGCCATATGTGCAGTCCGTGGCTTAAAACTTCCGCAGACGGATACACGCTTGCTCCAGTTGTGGTAAAGCCTGAGATTGTCTCGAAGAAAGCATCGGTTACCGAAAGAGGGGTGGCGCTGAAAATAAGCGGAATCATTCCGAATAAAGAAAAAACAATCCATACTGAGGCTGTTAGCAAAAAGCCCTCACGCCGGCCCATGCGAGATGTATGGGCCTTTATGCGGCGTGTCATCAGAAAACCTGTGAGAGTTGTAATCGCGGACCCAGCGGCAAAAGGAAGCCAATCGCTTTCGCGATAAAACAGACATACGAGAGTGGGAATGAGCATGAAGGCGCCTTCAATCATCAGGAGCCATCCAGTCACTTTAAGCAACATTGCCACATTGATAAATCTGCGTTCCTTGAATCGTCGCATAATGCTGTAATGCAGTTAATCTATCAGTTTAAATCACTGTGTCTAAATATTGATGTATATGGGGCTTGCAATGATATTTCCGGGATTGCGTAATTGGAATTGCGATATAAACCATAAAGTTTCAGTTGAACAGTCTCTCAACTTTGTGAAGGGCACCGGAGAGTGAGAAAATGACTACATGGTCGCCGGGCCGGATAACTGTCATGCCGCTTACAAGCATGCCATGACCATCGCGGATAAGGCCTGCTATCGTCATGTCCCGGGAAAGTTTCAGGTCTTTGACCGCGGCTCCTGTCACCTTGGCTCCAGGCTTAACTTCCATCTCGGCCACTTCGGCATCGGCAAGTGCAAGGCATTTGGATGTTGATGAGTCGGCGTCAAGCAGAAGTTGGAAAATAGAACTTGAGGCCAGAAGTTTCTTGTTTATGATTGTACCGATGTTCAGTCCCTCGGCCTGTGAAATGTACTGGATGTTCTCGACCTCGGCCACGGTCTTGCGCACACCGAGTTCCTTTGCGCTGAGGCAGGTCAGAATATTCGCTTCCGAAGAACCGGTGAGGGCAATGAAGGCATCATAGTCCTCAATGCCTTCGTCAAGCAGCAGGTCGATGTCTCGAGCGTCTGCCATGACGATTTCGGCGTTGGGGCATTTTTCAGGAAGAAGATAACAAACTTTCGGATCGTTGTCTATAATCTTGATACGGAATTCATCACCGGCCAGTGCGCAAAGGCGTATCGCGATTTTACCGCCTCCCATTATCATGATACGGTGAATGTCGTGGGGTGTCTTGCCGGTGAGTTGTATAAGGTCATCCACATGCTCGCGTGTGCAGGTGAAATATACAATATCATCCGCAAGCAGGGAGTCGTTGCCACGCGGGATGATTGTCTCGTGATTGCGTTTTATGGCAGAAACGTGGAAGTTGTGGTTGGTAAAGGAAAAATCCTTAAGTTTCTGTCCGACTATCGGTGCGCCCTGATGGATCTTTACGCCGACAACTATAATCTCGCCGTTATGAATCTCGAACCAGTGGCGAACCCAGGAACGCCGCAACGAGGTGATTATCTCCTGGGCGGCGAGATATTCGGGGTAAATAAGCCGGTCCACTCCCATGGCGTGTACAATTCCGGTATTTCGCTCGTCCATGAAGTCGTAAGAGTTAATGCGGCCTACGGTGACCTTGGCCCCGAGATTCTTGGCGATGGAGCATGCCACGATGTTGTCGGCTTCGTATGGGGTAAGCGCTATGAAAAGATCCGCTGTGTCGCAACGAGCATCACGCAGGGTCTGGAACGATGTCGGCGACCCCTGGAGCGTCATCAGATTGTAATTGGAGTCGAGCACATTGAGGCGTTCAGCATCCGCGTCAACAACGAGGATGTCCTGTTCCTCATGAGTCAGGAGTTTGGCAAGGTGAGAGCCTACATCGCCGGCTCCGGCAATCACTATCTTCATTTTATCTGTCGTGACGGATTAGATTAGGTGGCAGAAGCCGGGCCTATGCGGGGCTGGAAACGGCTTCCCTGACTGTGGCGGCAATCGCATCCGGGTCTAAGCCGCAGAGTGTCTTGAGTTCGGCGACCGTGCCGTGGGTTATGAAATCGTCAGGTATGCCTCTGGGAATGACTCTGATTGCCGGGGCGTTTTGAGCCATGTATGCAGATACGGCCGAACCTAGGCCACCTATTGCGGAGGCGTCCTCGACCGTGATGACAGGCAGTCCCATGGAGGCAACTTCTGTGAGTATATCTGTATCGATGGGCTTCAGGAAAACCATGTCGTAGTGAACTACGTGAATGTCCTCTTGGGCAAGAATCCTGATTGCGGAACCCACTTCATCGGCAATTGTGCCTATGGAAAGTATGATTGCCTGAGGCTTGTCCTGGGTGGCCGAGGCGTATGTCATCCTTCGTCCCTTGCCGATCGGAAGTTCCTTCGGGGAGTGTTTCCAGTTCGCGTCGTGACCGTTGCCGCGGGGATATCGTATTGCGAAAGGTCCGTTGTTCTGCCGTATGCCGGTATAAAGCAGGTCGGCAAGCATCGATTCGGATGACGGGGCGGAAACTGTCATGTTGGGAACGGCGCTCAGGTAGGCGAGATCAAGAGTTCCGTGGTGTGTGGGGCCGTCTTCGCCCACCAGGCCAGCACGGTCTATGGCGAAGACTACCGGCAGTCTGAGCATGGCTACGTCGTTGACAATCTGATCGTACGCGCGCTGAAGGAAACTTGAGTAAATCGCGACTACGGGCCGCATGCCTTCCTTGGCAAGACCGGCTGCAAATGTCACTGCGTGTCCCTCTGATATGCCGACATCGAATACGCGGTCGGGAAAACGCTTCTGCATGATCGAGACAGATGTACCTGAGAGCATTGCCGCTGAAATGGCTACAATCCGACTGTCATGTTCGGCGAGTCCGGTCAGGGTTTCGCCGAAAACGTCCTGAAACTTTGTGAATGGGGTTGACGGCCTGAGGCGCTTGCCGCTGTCAGGGTCGAAATTTCCGGGGGCATGCCAGTGGGCCGGATCGGCTTCGGCTTCCGGAAAACCTTTGCCTTTGGTAGTGCGCAGATGCAGGATTCTCGGGCCGTCCATGTCCTTGATTGTGTTCAGTACCTTGACAATCTGCTGTACGTCGTTGCCGTCGAAAGGTCCGAAATACCGTATGTTCAGCCCCTCGAAAATATTCTGCTGGTGGGTAAGGGCTGATTTGACAGAGTTATGGAAGCGCGTCATCCGCTTGGCTTTGGAGTCGCTGATGAGACGCAATCTGCGTGCGACACGGAATAGTTTGTGCCGCAGGTCGTTATAACTCTGGGACGCGGTGATGCGTGCAAGATATGAGTTTAGGCCGCCGACATTATTGTCGATGGACATGTCATTGTCGTTTAGGACGATGAGCAGATTGTTCGGGATGTTCGAGGCATTGTTCAGTGCCTCGAAGGCCATTCCGCCGGAAATCGAGGCATCGCCTATAACGGCTACGACATTGCGCCGGGGGGATTCGTCTTTTAGTTGCGATGCGATGGCAAATCCCAAAGCGGCGGAAATGGAGTTTGAGGCGTGGCCTGCGGCGAAAGTGTCGTATTCGCTCTCCAGAGGGGTTGGAAAGCCGCTCAGGCCACCCATCTTACGCAATGTGTCGAAACGGTCACGCCGGCCTGTCAGTATCTTGTGGCCGTATGCCTGATGTCCCACATCCCAGACGATTCTGTCATAGGGGGTGTTGAAGACATAATGCAATGCCACGATAATGTCGACCGCGCCCATTGATGATGCGAAATGTCCCGGGTTGTGTGAGAGTTCGGATATGATGAAATGTCTCAGTTCGTCGCAAACCTGAGGCAACTGAGTGACGCTCAGACGACGGAGGTCGTCCGGAGAGTCGATTTCTGCCAGCAAGGGGTAGTTCTGCTCGGGTTGGCTGTCAATATGTTTGATGTCAGTGTCGCTCACGGTCGTTCTTGACATATTTCTTATACATCGGCACAAAGATGATTATGGCAGACGCGATTATGACAAAAATGGTATAAAGCGTAATCTTTGGGGTATGCACAAGAATATATCCGACAATCCCGAGCCATAGAAGTCCGAGAATAGAAAATCTTATGATGTTCTGCAAATTCATCTTTAATGCGAATCAGATGCAAAGGTAAGTAAAAATCCTGTGTGCGCAAAATTCATTTTTGCGGGGGAATACTTCGTGATGTCACGGAATGACGGGGCTGGCTGTCATAGTATCTTGATTGCTATGGCCGCACAGGCCTCTGCGTCGGCAAGGGCGTCGTGATGGTGTGTCAGGTCAAAGCCGCAGGCTCCGGCGACAACCGGGAGTCTGTGGCAGGGAAGTCTCAGCGTCCTGCGCGAGGCCCTGAGCGTGCAGTGAAAAATGTATCCGGGGTATTCCATTCCGTATGCGGCAAATGCTGCGCGCAAGCATCCTTCGTCAAATGAACTGTTGTGTGCGACCAGGGGCAGGCCCTCGATCAATGGCTCGACCCTGCTCCATACCTCGGGAAATTTCGGCTGGGAGTCGGTGTCCTCGCGGGTGATTCCGTGTATTCGGACCGTGAAGTCCATGTAATAGTTGGGGTAGGGGCGAACGAGGCTGTGAAATCTTTCGGTGATCTTGCCGTCGCGTACAATTATTACGCCGACGCTGCAGATGCTGGAGGGGCGGCCGTTCGCGGTCTCGAAATCAATGGCTGCAAAGTCTTTCATGGCGGATGCTTATCCGAACTTGCTGATCTTGCGCAAGAAAGGCTCGTTGATAATCTTGATGCGTCTGCCGTCGACGATTATTATCTTCTCGTTGACAAATGCCGAAAGGGTGCGGATTGCGTTAGAGGTAGTCATGTTCGAGAGGTTCGCCAGGTCCTCGCGCGACATATATATCTTCATGGTTGCGTTGTCGTCCTCGTATCCGTAGTTCTCGCGCAAAACAATCAGGGCCTCGGCCAGACGTCCGCGTATGTGTTTCTGGGTAAGATTGACGATTCTTGTGTCGGAGCCTCCGAGGTTATGGGACAGTTCGTGAATGAAGAACCAGGCTAGCTGCATGTTGTGGTCAATCATGTCCTTGACGAGTTCGATGGGCAGGGATCCAAGAACGGAAGGCTCGAATGCACATGCGCCGGACATGTGGGGCTCCTCGGCAAAGGCGGCGCGGTATCCGAAATACTGCACGGGCCTCATTAGCCGTATAATCTGCTGGCGTCCACCCACGCCGTCCTTGAAAATCTTCACCTTGCCTTTCAGCAGGCACCAGAGTTGTTCTGCCTCCTCGCCCTGTGCGTATAGAATCTGGTTCTTTTTGAAATGATGGATTGTGAAATTGTCAACTATAAGACGCCGCTCGTCGCCGTTGAGCACCGACCAGATGTCCGACATGTCATCGTTGATAACTTTCTCGAGGGCAGATTTAATCATAAGTCATTTCGATAATTAGGGGCTAAGATGCTCTTAGCCTGAGATTGCAGAAGAAAGGACGGGTTCGGGTCCTTGCAAATAAGATTAATTAAATGGTCCGTAGTGGAAAATTTGATTGGAAACCTCGTGGCGAACCTTAGAAACAGGGTGGCATAAAAAGATATGCCGTAGGATTATGTTATATGACACGCAAATTTAATAATAAAATTTCTACTTTACCAAATTTTCAGGAAAAAATAGTCCATATTTAAGTCAGAAATTCCACTGAATTCTACTAATCGTGCTGCCACCTTCGCGTTCGGCATCTATCTGCCGGAATAGAGCGACTTAACCTTACACACGATCAAATAACATTATTTATATTTATATGAGTAAGGCCAAATTTGTGGCAAAGTTTTTCAATGCTGTCTTGGGAATCTCGACCAAATGACTTAACTTTGCAGAATGGATTATGTAGCTCTTTTGCGCATTCGACCTGAAATAAAGAAATTTTAATCATTTACAATCAAACATAACCCAAGTAAAAAACACAATGAAAAGAGTTTATACGTTCGGTGACGGCAAAGCCGAAGGCAACGCCTCGATGCGAAACCTTCTCGGCGGTAAAGGTGCCAACCTCGCTGAAATGAACCTTCTGGGCATGCCTGTGCCCCCCGGATTCACAATTACAACCGAAGTCTGCACCGAATACACACAGTACGGTCGCGACGAAGTGGTGAAACGTATCAAAGACGATGTAGAGAAAGCCATAGCACATGTCGAGGCCCTTACCGGCAAGAAATTCGACGATGCAGCCAATCCTCTGCTCGTCTCCGTACGTTCGGGCGCCCGCGCCTCGATGCCCGGCATGATGGATACAGTCCTCAACCTCGGCATGAATGACGCTACGGTCGCATCTCTCGCCGAAAAATCAGGCAATCCCCGTTTCGCATGGGATTCCTACCGTCGCTTCGTACAGATGTACGGAGACGTAGTACTCGGCATGAAGCCAAAATCGAAAACTGATATCGATCCGTTCGAGGAAATCATGGATAAGGTCAAGGAAGAGAAGGGTGTCAAACTCGACACCGAACTCGATGTTGACGATCTGAAGAACCTCGTCAAGCTTTTCAAGGCCGCAGTCAAGGATTTCACCGGCAAGGAATTCCCCGATTCAGCATGGGAACAACTCTGGGGCGGCATCTGTGCCGTATTCGATTCATGGATGAACGAGCGCGCCATCATCTACCGCCGCATGAACCAGATTCCCGAAGAGTGGGGCACCGCTGTCAACGTCCAGGCAATGGTTTACGGCAACATGGGCAACAATTCCGCAACCGGTGTCGCATTCTCCCGTGACGCCGCCACAGGCGAGAACATCTTCAACGGTGAATACCTCATCAACGCTCAGGGCGAGGACGTCGTCGCCGGCATCCGCACCCCCCAGCAGATTACAGTCGAGGGCTCACGCCGCTGGGCTTCCCTTCAGGGTATCAGCGAGGAAGAGCGCGTTGCAAAATATCCCTCGCTCGAAGAGTCGATGCCAACCTGCGCCGCCGAACTTATCGCCATCGCAGGTCGCCTCGAGGATTACTACAAGGACATGCAGGACATGGAGTTCACAATCCAGGACGGCAAACTCTGGATGTTACAGACCCGTAACGGCAAGCGCACCGGCGCCGCTATGGTCAAAATCGCCATGGACCTCCTCCGTGCAGGCGAAATCGACGAGAAAACCTGTCTTCTCCGTATGGAGCCTCAGAAACTCGACGAACTTCTCCACCCCGTATTCGACAAGAGCGCACTGAAGCGCGCCAAGGTCGTTGCCAAGGGTCTTCCCGCATCTCCCGGTGCTGCCGCCGGTCAGATTGTCTTCTCTGCCGACGAGGCTGAGGCATGGGCCGAAAAGAAGAAGAAAGTCGTTCTCGTCCGTATCGAGACCTCTCCTGAGGACCTCCGCGGTATGGCTGTCGCCCAGGGTATCCTCACAATGCGCGGCGGCATGACCTCGCACGCTGCTGTTGTCGCACGCGGCATGGGTAAGTGCTGTGTATCAGGCGCAGGTGAGATTCAGGTAGACTACAAAGAGAAAACCGTCAAGATGGGCGGCGTAGAATATAAGGAAGGCGACTGGATCTCGCTCAACGGCTCGACCGGTGAGGTCTATGACGGTCAGGTGCCCACCACCGAGCCTGAACTCGGCGGCGACTTCGGCGCAATCATGAACCTTGCCGCCAAGTACACAAAAACACTTGTCCGCACCAACGCCGACACACCCCGCGACGCCAAGCAGGCCCGCAACTTCGGCGCACAGGGTATCGGCCTCTGCCGTACAGAGCACATGTTCTTCGAGGGCGACCGCATCAAGGCTGTCCGCGAGATGATTCTTGCCTCCGACCTCGAGGGCCGTCAGGCTGCCCTCGCCAAACTGCTCCCCATGCAGCGCGGTGACTTCGAGGGCATCTTCGAGGCCATGGACGGATTCGGCGTTACCATCCGTCTACTCGATCCCCCTCTGCACGAGTTCGTACCCCACCAGACCGCAACCCAGAAGGAACTTGCCGACGAAATGGGCATCACTCTTGCCGAAGTCAAGGCTAAAGTTGACTCGCTCGAGGAATTCAACCCCATGCTCGGTCACCGTGGCTGCCGTCTCGGCATCACCTATCCCGAAATCACCGAGATGCAGACCCGCGCCATCATCGAGGCCGCTCTTGCAGTAAAGGAACGCGGCATCGACGTACATCCCGAAATCATGATTCCTCTGGTCGGCTCGCTTAAGGAAATCCAGCATCAGGCCAACGTCATCAACACCACTGCAGCGAAAGTCTTTGACGAGCAGGGCCGTTCGATTCCCTATCTTGTCGGCACAATGATCGAGGTCCCCCGCGCGGCCCTCACTGCAAACGAGATCGCAACTGTTGCAGACTTCTTCTCGTTCGGTACAAACGACCTCACCCAGATGACCTTCGGCTTCTCGCGCGACGACGCTCCCAAATTCCTCAAGTTCTACAAGGAGCACGGCATCATCAAGACCGATCCCTTCGAGGTCCTCGATCAGGAAGGCGTCGGCCAACTCGTAGAGATGGGTGTCAAGAAAGGCCGCTCAGTCAAGCCCGAACTCAAGGTCGGTATCTGCGGCGAGCACGGCGGTGAACCCAGCAGCGTTAAATTCTGTGCCAAACTCGGCATGAATTACGTCTCCTGCTCACCCTTCCGTGTTCCTATCGCCCGCGTTGCTGCGGCGCAGGCTGCCATCGAAGATTAACCAGATGAAATAAAATTCACGCGATAGAGGCGTCGGCACATAGACGTGTCGACGCCTCTTGTTTTATTCTTTTGACAATGGCAGAAGAATTTAAATTTATTGACCTCTTTTGTGGCATAGGTGGTTTCCATCAGGGAATGTCGTCCCTTGGTGGCAAATGTGTTTACGCCTGTGACATTGATGCCGATTGCCGCAAGACGTATGAAGCCAACTATGGATTGAAGCCAGCCGGAGACATTACAAAGGTCAATCCAGAAGACATCCCCCCACACGATGTGCTTTGTGCGGGCTTTCCTTGTCAGGCTTTCTCAAAAGCGGGAAAACGTCTGGGATTCGCTGATTCCACCAAGGGTACTCTTTTCTTCGATATAATGCGGATTGCCGTTTATCACAAACCCAGGTATATGCTACTGGAGAATGTCCGTAATCTCGCGTCTCATGACAGCGGGAACACATGGAAGGTGATACATGATACAATCGCTGAAGCCGGATATGACATCATAGAGAATCCCGTAATTTTCAGTCCCCATTATTTAGGTGTCCCCCAGCACAGGGAGAGGGTGTTCATCATGTGTGTCCGTAAGGATGTCGGGACTGTGCCGCCATTCTATTTCAACCCCAGGAATATCCCTTCTTGTTCGATTGACTCTATTCTTCTGGATGACAGCGAGATTGATGATATAGATAAGTTCAGTCTCAAGCCGGAAATGATTGAGTGGATTGACCTATGGAACGAATTCATCCGGGGCATAGACTGTGACAGACTACCCGGGTTTCCGATATGGGCTGATTCGCTTTGTGCGCTTGAGGACAATCCTATGACCGGAGACTGGGAGAGACTTCCGAAATGGCAACGGAACTTCATTACGAAGAACAATGAGTTATGGAGCCGGAATAAAGAGTTTATCGCTGGCTGGCTTCCGAAAGCAAAGAGGAATCCTCTGTTTTTTGGCGCCAAGGCCAAACTAGAATGGCAGGCCGGCGAAACCGATAAACCAGACCTATGGGAGCATATCATGCAGATACGTCCTTCCGGCTTGCGTGTTAAACCAGGAACATATTTCCCGGCTCTTGTCGCCATTACCCAGACTTCAATTGTCGGTAAACGAAAACGTTTTCTTACTCCCAGAGAGTGTGCAAGGCTGCAGAGTTTTCCCGACTCGTTCCAGTGCGATGTAAAGAAGCCACAGGCATACAAGCAGTTCGGTAACAGCGTGAATGTCGAACTGGTCAAACTTTTTGGCGCCTACATGATGGGAGACAAGAAGATAAGAGAAAAATATTCTTATGCCAATCAATTCGGGACCGATTTGAATCAACGGTCGTTGTTTGACTGATCATACTATTTTACTCAATAATATTAACACTTTTAATTATGGTGAAAGAAATCAAACTAAGAGAATTATTTGACAAAAACAAGAATATAGTAATTAATACTGATATTGACGGTTTTCTGTCAGGAATGATACTTCAGAAGTATTATGGATGTAAGGTCGTCGGCTTCAGTGACAGTAAGAATACGGTCTGGCTGAGTCCGGAAATAAAAGATATTGATTCTCCTGTTTACATTGACATTTATGTTGCCAGACCAAATGTGACGTGCATAGATCAACATATCATAGCATATGACAAAAACCATCATGATGAAATAGTGTCATATGGTAATAAATTAAATCCCAACTTACTGCGTGAAAGAACATTTGTCGGTGATATGGAAAGTGATTATTTTCACAAATATCCATTCGGTACGGTTCACTTCCTTATGGCGTTGATGGCACAGGAAGGCATAACGGTAGATCTGCCGGATTTAAGTGCTGAGCATATATTTAATGAAAACGGTATTTCTTATTCGTACAACCGTCCGCGATAGCGTATTGAAGCCTGCCTGTATAAGTTCTAACTTTGC
>ERZ1106943.240-NODE-240-length-76689-cov-5.300767_pt1 | contig 76689 bp, 95 predicted proteins | sample MGYA00403671_ERZ1106943 | MGnify/ENA primary metagenome ERZ1106943 (study PRJEB35170, sample SAMEA104062427) | human gut metagenome | biome: human gut; feature: human-associated habitat; material: faeces | place: Denmark | collected 2012-06-14 ...
TTAGCCTTTTGCCACTTGGCCTGCTTTTGTTCCAAGTCAGCTTTTTGCTTTTCCAATTCCTTATTTTTATCTGCTGTTGCTTGCTCGGCAGCTCTTTTTCTAGCTTCTGCTTCCTCTGTAGAGATAACACCGGACTCCGCCAACTCCTCAATGCGTTCTATCTCTTCTTCTCCAGCTTCCTCGTTCTTTTCCTGTTGCTCTTCTATTTTCTCCATTTGTTGGTCGTACATTCCAACCATAATAGAAGTTAGCCCTTCTGATATTGCACTGATACTAGCTAATAAATCTTCAATTTCTAGTTTACCATCACGGACAACTTTTGTAATTAGGCTCATTAACCCACTAAATAATGTGCCCAATCCATCTACTGCATTATTGCTGACATATTCCAAATGCTGCAATGAAGCTTCCAACTCTGCCCAATACTTCTTTTCATCTTCTGTTTCTTCATCTCTGGCTTTCTTCTTAGCGTCACGCACTTTATTAGCTAAATCTATTTCAGCTTTCGCTAGAGCCTCTTTTATTTTAAACTTTTCCTCATCAGACAGACCAGAAATCTCGATTTGTTCTTTGAGGAGATCAATCGCTCTTTGAGCTTCTTGAAGAGCGTATTTTTGAGTTATTTCAGCTTTGTTTTTCTCGTATTGTTCTTTAGAAATTTCTCCCTGTCTGTATCGTTCTAATTCATCATCAATCTCTTTTTGCATATTTTGAGAATATGCAATAGCTAATGTTGCATATTCTTGTTGCTTTTCTTCCAATTGATACTTAACAGAAGCCTCTATCTTCTTCCTTTCTTCTTCATCTTTTTTTTCCAAGTATTTTTTGTCAATAGCCAGCAATTCGTTTTTAAGTATTTCTTCATAATTAGCCCTTAATTTATTTTCTTCTTCTGAATTACCTTTGATGAAAGCTATATTTTCCTCATACTTCTTTTGTGCCGTTGCTCTTTCTTTTTCATATTCGTCATCTATAAGGGAAATGCGGGTATCGGAAAGGCGTTTAGCGATATCTTCTTGGTATTTGGCTTGTTCATCAGCTGATTTTTTACCTTCACTTTCTGTTTTTCCTAAGGGGGTTAATAAATCGTCTATATTTAGTTTATTTTCAAGTTTAATAGTTTGCCTCTCATTTTCTCTCAATTTATTTTGCATTTCAGATATTTTTTCATCTAAATCAGCAGCTTCTTTCCCTAGATCATAAATATCTCTAGCTGCATTAGTTGCAGCAGCTGGACCTTTAGTCAATCTTCTTTCTGCATCCCGTATTTTATTATTCAAAACACTACGTTCGTAAAATAAGTTGTTTAATTGGTCTTCATATTCCAACTGTTCTTTAGATCTTTCTACTAGCTTATCCTGTATAGCTCTTGCTTGTGCAGTTTTCAAGATTTGCCCAGCTAATCTGTTATAGGAATCAGCAGCCTTACCGGCTAAAAAATCTTCATTGCTTATATTCTCGAAATATTCAGGGAATTTCCTCTGCAACTCATCAACAGCTGCATTTCTTTCTTGCATTGAACGTGATGTATCTTGGGTTGCTTTATATAATAATTCTAGTTCTTTTCTCTCTTTGATAGAAGAAGATCTTCCTTCTTTTATCGCATCTACCCACATTCTTTCAGCAGAAACAATATCATCTATTGCCCCCTTACCTTTAAATAAGCTTGCTACCCAATCCATTATATCTTTTCCATATACAGAAAGCAAAGTAATACCTACTACCAACGCTGTTTGCCAACTAAGAATAGATTTTGTAAGCTGCTTCCATACAGGAATACCTTTTTGTCCGGCTTCCTGCATTGCTTGATACTCTATTCTTGCTTTTTTCAGTTCATCGGCAAGCATCGGCAAGTTGTTGGATATTGCAAGGAAGAAAGTATTCCACCCGACAGCCAAAGAGGGTAATTCACGTGCGACTTGCTGAACCGACATATTTAATCCATTCCAATGAGACGCATAATTACCTACATTTCTTTGGTAGTTACCCATTTGAGCATCCATAGACTTTAACTCATTCTTTAAAGTCTGTATTTGCTGTAAGGTCTTTTGCCCTTCAACTCCCAAAAACGAATCTTTAGGCATATTTTTCAGCCTTTTTTCAAGAGCTAATACCGCAGCATTCATTTCATTATAGCTGCTAGCAGTTGAAATAATAACCGCCGAATGATTCCGGATTAAATTGGAATATTGCTTGTTTTGCTCCGATAACTCTGTTTGTCTTTGCTTTAACAGGGCTGATTTATTGAGATATTCAGTAATTCCAATAGTCCCATTCTTATATTCCTTATCCAAAGACTTTAATTCATCGTTAAGCTCTTTTATTCGAATTTTATTTTGAATCGTATCTGCTGTTAATTTAGTTACATGGCTATCATAGGTTAATATGTTATCAACTATTTCTGTGTATTTTGCCTCTGTAGTTGAAATAGCCTGATTCAGTTGATTTGCCGATTGCGCATAAGATTGATTAGCTTGTGCGGCTGAATTTTGTGCACTGGAGGTACTTTGAAATTTAGAAGAAAGCGCATCAAGAGAACCTGAAAGCTTATTTATGGTTTTAGTCAGATCATCAAATTGCTTAGGCAATGTATTTAACGTCAGCAATTTTGTTATCTTGTTTCCATAGTCTCCAAGTAGTTTATTCTGTCTTTCCTGAATAGACGCCAACTTGTTTTGGGTAGTAATCAGGTTGTTTAACGCATTATTATACGCATTGGATTTATCGGAAAGTTCTTGATAATTTTTAGGACTAATTTTCATCCCATTTGCTAATAGCCCTATGAATTTCTTATAGGCAGCATAGTTTTCATTGAATTCTGTTTTTAGGTTCTCTAATTGATTGAAAACGCTTTCATCTACTACATCAGTAATTTTTAATTCATTAGCCATATAACGTGCGAATTAAGTACCATGCCACTTGACATAGTTTCCGCACAAATATAGAAATATTTTGGGAGTTTTACAAGCTATTTAGAATGAATAAATATAAGGAGGGATAGCAAAAGAAAAGCGGAGGTTAGTCCGCTTCTATTTTGATTCCATATCCATTATGACATCTTTTATGGCTTTTACATATTCTAAATGAATACTTCTTGATATCAAATGGATATAAATATGTCTGTCTGCCTTAATCTCAATAGGTGTGTTTATTATATCGGTAATTCCATTTGACAACATATATTTATCAAACATTCTTGAGAACAAATTGCTTCTGAATTTTTGTGGAGTTACTCCTTTATCCCTTCTTAAAATGTCGTGTATGTCATCACAGTAGAAATATAATATCAAGTTCTCATTATCATTGAAAATTTCACCTATAACATTTGATATTTTTAGAAGTACTCCAATATCAGTGGGATTATCACCTTTTACTCTCTCAAGTGTGACATCTGCAATTTCAATACTATCTCCAAATATTTCCCGCACCTCACACGGGATTATATCCAAATTAAATGGAGATAATATTATCCGATACTCATCTTCTGATTTAGAATTGATAGAAACGGAAATATCCATTCAGGGAAGATTATACGTTGATTTTAATGGTACAGTTCTTTTTATTGCGTAATTTCTCCTGTTGAGACATTTTTCTATCTCTCAACTTATTTACAAAGTCCAATAGTGCTTTTGAGGGATTTTCTATAACAAATACCTCTTGTGTGTAAGATGAGGGTTTCATATTCAATTCTCCTTTGTTTTTTATAAAATAACAGTACTACTGCTATCTTTGTTCGTAACGTATCAAAGATACATTGCTTTGATGTCGCAAATATAAATAATACAAATCAAGATTGATTGATTGATTGAACAATTAACTATATCTGTTATTGGTTTTTAACGGTTTTAACTTTTTAGAAACAAAAACCGCCCTTCGCAATAGGGGCGGGAATGAGTTACAATGTTGACTCCGAGAAATCTAGTTCGTACACGATCTTTTCACTCTCGTCCCTACTGAATACTCCCACACAGATAAGTTCAGGGAATCCGGGACCTGGTATGTAGAAAAAATTACGGATATTGCATCTCCCTCGGCAATATCCAGCGTTTTCACTAGCTTTTCGGCTTCTTGCTCACATAAATTTGCAAGTTTCTCCATGCTGTCCGTGTTCTTGCCACAGCTGACGGATAATCTGGAGGCGTAATTGGATGTTTTCATGATTATATTTTATTTGAGGGTTAGGATTCAGAGTTAAGCAGAGAGCCTGTCGCCTTATTCAATACCAGATGATATTTCTTTTTCTCTCCTGCCTTAGTGGTTGCTTCAACGTCTACTATTACGTTGTCTCCTTCCAATGAATATGAGGTCTTGTCTACTCTTATTTCTTCATCGGTAAATGTAGTCTGCCAGACAAAAGATTCTAAGTATCTATATTCTGATATATCTACACAATTTACAGTATTGCCTGCTATATAAACCATATTCTTTACAGATAAAGCTATATAGTTCTTCTGCTCTATATAGGCAATAAATTTCTCTGTATGCATAAACCCAGTTAGATTTTTCCATATAATATTTAAATCTTTATCTAATACAGAGATAAAATATGCACTAGTTCTTATTGTGGAATATATCACAATATATTCTCCATACCATTCTGCTATTTTTTCGGGGTAAAAGCGCAAGGATGGACTTTGAGAATCATATATGTCTAAATATTCTTTTTTTACTATTTTACCTTCTCTTACTTTTAACATAAATTTATGAGGATGAGCAACCTGAGCGCCATATAAACTGACCAATATATAGAGATGATCATTCTTATTTAAAGCACTTAAAATGAAACATCCATTAACTGGGTATTCTTTAGTTTCTCCAAACCCTAAGTCCTCAATATACCCTTCCGCCTTATCCTTGATAGTAAAAGCCTTGTTGCCTGATTCGTCAATAGCCTCTATATAATAATCTCCTTCAAAAATATAAGATTGTAGTTTAATATCACCTACTTGAACCGTACTATTGATACTATATTTTGGAGGTTCCGGTTCATCTATTACATCTTCACTAGAACTACAGCCTGCTAATAGCAATATTGCTACTAAAGGGAATAAAATTTTCTTCATGTTGTGTGTACTTTATGTGTTTATTTAATAAGTTCTCCTGTCTCCTTGTCAAATTCAAAATTTAAGACCTCTTTTTCTTCCGTTATATACGTGATATTTATAGTAACAAGAATGGTATTATTCTGGGAATAGGAAGACTCCCAACTATTTATGACAAACTCATTATTATTAATATCACACATGTATTGCCAAATATAATGGGAAGAGTTGCGAATATCATACCAACTGATCCTCAAAGGATTTTTAGCATGAATTCCCTCCCCTCCACTTACATTTATTACATGATACAAATCTAAAACTTTGCCATAATGAGTATGTTTGCTTATAAGATTTAATTCATTATCATACACATGTCCTTCTGAAGCGGTTGCTTCTGGATATGCGGAATAGTTTTCAGATACATGTATACTATTATCAAACCAAAATGCCATATCCGTAGGCAAGTAAGAACTAGTATTCAATGTTACTGCATGAACCTTGCCATTCTCGTAAGAATATAACTTTCTAATTCCCCAAAAACTCAAAATATCAGATTGGTCTCTTAAATCTGCTAATAGATAATATGTATTTTCATATTGAAGAATATCAAAAATTTTAATATACGAAGCGATAACATCTTTTTTATTTCCATATCCCAAATCTATATCCAACTTAGTCCCTTTTCCTATTTCTTCGGACACTTCAAAAAGGAATTCATTATCTTTACTAACCTTTATGGTGTAATTTTCTTCATTAAAATCAATATTACAGCTAAAACCATTAACTAAAAATGCATTATTATCACAGGATTCCGTGTTTTCCTCATTATTTTTCTCTGGAACAGGATCGCTTTCTTCGCTGCATCCAATAAGAAACAGCAAGGCAAATATTAGAAATGCTTTATTCATATTTTGTGTGTATTATGGTTGTACAAAAGCAAAATAAATGACAACTGTTCATAAATGCAAGGAAATCAACATATATCTTTACTTTGAAGGTAAAAAAGTTGTTTTTCCTTGCTTTTTTCAAAAATAGTTTGTATGTTTGCGGCGTTCAACATATTTAAATCGACTGTGCAGGCGGAGCTTGCATTCTTATGCAGGCATTTTTTATGCTTGTATTTAAAATATTGAGGTATATTGTACCCCCGTGTGGAACTATAATGGAACCACAGCATAGTCGATATGTGTTGAACAGCGGGAAAGGCAATATACCTTTTTTATTTATTGTTATGTTCAACAATATCGACAATCATCATCAAACAAATAATAGTAGTTTGATGGCGACGTTAATCCACGACACGGATAGAATGAGTTCGCTTGAAATAGCTGAACTTACAGGCAAAAGACATGATGCTATCTTGCGAGACATCAGGAACTTACTAAAACAAGGAGTATCACACCACAATTTTGTGGAGACATCCTACAAGCAACCACAGCCAAGAGGAGGATATAAAGAACTCCCCTGCTTCGAACTCACCAAGAAAGGATGCCTGATCCTCGCCTCCGGCTACGACGCAGTACTCCGTGAGAAGATTATTGATCGCTGGGAACAACTCGAACTAGAGAAGCGCAAACCTCAAACTCCCCAAACCTACCTCGAAGCCCTGAAAGCCCTCGTATCATCGGAAGAGGAAAAGCAACGGCTGGCACAGGAGAAGAAGCAACTAGAACAGCAAAACGCCAAACTCCAGCCAAAAGCAGCCTTTGCCGACGCAGCCTTCGCCACCGACGACAAGGTAGACATAGGAATGTCCGCCAAGATCCTAAAGCTCGGATTCGGGCGAAATACCCTATTCGACAAGCTAAGGAAAGCGGGCGTATTCTTCGCCAACCGCAACGAACCCAAACAGAGGTTTATTGATGCCGGATACTTCGAGATGAAGGAGAAATTCATCGAGCGAAACAATCATCCGGGATTTGTCGTAACCAAAGTGCTAGTTACCCAAAAGGGATTGGCTTATCTGAACCACCTGTTTGGAGGAAAACCTTCTGACGGAAAGCTAGCCAAGATAGTATAACACACATCGCACATTTACAGCAGTCCGTTTCAATGCCGGACAGCCACAACTATATCGAAAAATTAAACGAATCACACGAATCACACTAATAAAAATATATCACTATGGACTTATACGAAATTTTACTGCAAAGAATTGTATTACTGACTGATGAATACTTGCAGTTAAAGGAAAGGGTTAAGGAGTTGGAGAACGAGACAAGAATAAAGAACTCAACGGCTCCAAGGATAATAAAGATGAGAATAGAGAAAGCAAAATAAGTTAGTGTCAGGGGCTTCGGCCGGCACATTAGTTGACGCCAATCAGCGGGAAAGGGTAGCTTAGGGCTGCCCTTTCTTTGATTAATCACATTGCCAACAGATTGATGATACCCTGTCTGCCAATTCCGGTAATCTTTCTATGGTAGATAATATGACCGTTGTCAGCAACCTCTTGCTTTATATCAAACCAACCAAGCGTAGAGTATTTGGTGTATGGAACCCACGTCTGATTAACTTTGTATTGTACGCCAAGTTCTTTTAAACGGTTATTGAGTTCAATTGCCGATTTAAGCCCTAGCTCTTTCGCAACCTCCGTACATGTATAGGTCTTATTGACATGAGTAAGCACAGCTACCTGTTTCTCCGCTTCAATGCGTGCCGACCGTTCCTCTTTTAGCTTAGTGAGAAGTTCAATACCGAAATCCGGATTATTCAATATCTGGTCAATAATATTGTCGGTAGCATAGATGCCATGTTTGCGGATTGAAGGTAGCACTTCACTAGTTATCCATTTACGAAACGGTTTTACCTTTTGAGAAGAACTTTGAAGGATTACATCGTAAAAACCTGATTCAGTAACAAAATTAGCTTTTGTATTTCCGATACTACCCTTTGTATAATTTAGGGCGTGTAAATCAAGCAATTGTACATCCTCGCTATCTAACCTACTCTTCACAGTTGTTGGATTTTGTAACTCCAGCACTTTGCAAATATCTGCCAAGCAGAATAATGGTTCTTCACTTGTTCCGGCTACACGCACTTCACCGAAAGCTTCATTTTTGAAAATCTGAATATCATTCATACAATTTTCGTAGTGTGCCCTTTCACACACAGGAATATAAAAAAACAGCACCGAACGCTTGAGGATCTTTCGGCACTGTTTATATATTCCCAACTCTATGGAAATACTTAATATCTTATATGCGCTTCCCCAAGCTGTATCGCACTACAAATATAGCAAGTTTTTATTATTTGGCAAACAATTATTTTATTTTTCTCTCGACGGTGTTTTATTGTTCTATTTTTCCTAAACTTTTTGTATAACCCCCGTGATTTTTCTAACAATGCACACCAAATATTATTCTATTCTTCGTATTACGGATATATGTATTCGACGAAAACACCCTTGTATTCTTCTCCCTCTTTTGCATACCAAATACTGCCATCCTCTTTTTTGAATAGAACATACACTGATTTCTCCATTTTAGCCGCCTTCTTTGCGATTTCCCGCATTTTCTCTTCAGAAGCAAGCCTCTTATTGCCTTGACACCAACAACTCATAATACGCCAAATTTTGAAAAGTAATTCTTAAGCGCCGGGTTAAGTACATATTTGAGGAAGTATTCACGGGACTTCACTCCTACTCCCAATATGGCACTCCCATACTTCCTTTCTATATCCGGGCCTATGTCGCTTCCTCTTGTTTCTATCTTCAATCCCTTTGAGGACGAAGAGACACGTATAGAATCATAGAATTCGCCTGTTATAATGAGGTTGGGAGTATAAATATCTCTAGCCGGATAGCCCTGGAAAGAGGGAGTAGGTTTTGTTATTCTCTTCTTCATCTTAGCGTACCCCTTTGCATTGTTCTTCCACTTCCCGGCTTCATCAGTAGCAAACCAAGGGTCATTCAAGTAAGTCGGTCGCAATGGTTTATCATTCCCATTTACACCTGAATACAACTGCTCTGTCACAAATTCCCTAACAAGAGATTTGTTCGAATCCATGGTATTTTGAATCTCTCCTTCAAACCCATTAACAAAAGCTGTCACATTATCCAATGCTTCTTTTATTGTAGCCATATTCAATTGATAAATAATAGAAAAAGGGAAGGCTACAGCCCTCCCTCCTCTGAAAAATAACCACTTTAAATAATACTCTCTGAAGGAGATCTGACACCTACAATTCTATCATAGATATCAGAGAGAATACTTTCCTTTTCATTTTCAGTCCGACCAGAAAAAAGGACTTTATGTTTAGCAATAAACTCTTTTTTCTTCATTTTCCGCACTTCTTCGTCTACGAAATTGATACCTTCGACTTTCATGCCTTCCATTGTTCAATACCGACAACACCATTCTCTTGTAGAACCTTCGGAGACTTCAAGGAAGGAGTACCGGTTGCTGTGATAACCAAATTTCCATTCTCAAATTTAACAGCGGACACCTCACCATCAAAACAAGTTGTTGCACCTTCAGCCAGTACCGCACCAAAGAAAGAAGTGATATCCAGATTTCCAAAGTGCTCTTTCAATTTATAATTGTTCTCTCCGGTATCCAGTTTTACAAGTTCAACATATACAAGGCCTTTCAAGGCTTCCACTACATCGAACTTATATACACGGTAATCAGCATTTTTCACATACTTCTCATAGTCCTTGAACATTGTGCCTACCGTTAAATTAGCCTCGGTACCGGACGAATCCCAATCTTGGCCACCCGGATATATACCAGCAAGAGGAATACCGGCTAAAATATCAGTCCCGTCATTCATCCCATAAACAACATTGTTTTCATCCACGAAATAGGCATCAAAAGCCACTCCTTTAGCAGCCATGATATTTGCCTTTAAACTGGCGTCATATTCATCGACAGTCCACACATCATCTTTTGCTGAATACGAAGTGATTTTATTTGGACCGTAACCGACAGCGTTTTTATTCGCTTCACCGCCAGAAGGTGCGTATTCAATAATGGTTTTAATCGGAAAGATTCGATTTGGTCTATCATCGTGACAAGCAGCCTCCAGTAATTCAGCAGTCGCATTTGCCGGTAGCTTATAACCATGCATAGTCAATATAATAGCCTTTACCTTTCCGGGATCAAGCAAACATTTTGAGGAACCGGTATTAAACTGAGCTATACCAGCACATTCTCTAAGTTCTATCGCCATAACATTTATTATTTTTGATTTTTATATTCAAATTCTTTATCTCAATAGCATCAATGAAATCTCTAAATGGTTTTCCGTCAGCTTCCACGCCTTTTCTGCCATATCGGTAGTTTTCCGTATACAAATGGGGAACTATACCGCTATATTCATTAATCAGGTCAGGAGAGGATAATATGCTACGAATAAATGCATCATACACTGGCCGAAGCACTCTTTGAAAAGAAACCTTCTCTCTTTCCTCGTTAGTATACCCTTTTTGAGTATCAATCATAATAAGAAATTCAAGAGTTGCACCGAAAGTTTTGGATGTACGATCTTCGATATATGGTGAATACAGACATATTATAGGGAATTTTAAGCAACTTGTTTTCTGAGACTCACTCCATTCTGTCAATTGACCTGCAATGTATTCCCAATCCCCAAACATGTAAGATACGTTATTACCGTATATCTTAGCAGTATCTGCAACAACATCTCTAAATATGTCATTAATTGATTTCATATTCCCATTCCATTAATACATTCAAGCATAGTGCAGTTGAAAGAAAAACCTTCATATTCCTTATCTGATTCAAGAAAGTCATACAGGTCCTTATTCATCTGTACCATATCGTTCCAGGCAGAAACCAAAAGAATATTAGGATTAGCCTTCTCATCGCCAGAAGCATATACAGTTCCTACCGGAGTCTGTTTTATGCCACATCTTCTTACATAATGAAAATATACATAATTAGCCACCGGACTATATCCCCGAAAAGAAAGTTTATCCTTCAATTTTTCCCATTTATCGACCTCATCTTCTTTTGATGAAAGATATTCAATAAATTTACGGCTCATACTTTCCCCTAAAACAAGTCGGAGATATTCTCTTTCATACAAATCAATATATGATTGCAAATTATCTCTTTCCGCTATTCTGGTTGGTGAATCATTATCTATATCCCAGATAATGCCAATATTTAGAATCCCCGTAAAGTATGAACCGTCAATAATCATGAATTAGTCTTTTTACGTTTTGTGAAAAGTTCTTCGCATCCTAAAGCCTTGGCATCATTAACCAATTCGCTAGTCGCTTCAATTTTACCTTCTGCATAAAACTTGCTGGCAAGAGGCATACCTACCATAACTTCCTCTCCACTTTTATACATTGTACCATCTTTGATAAACGTTACCTTGTAGCGTTTTGTCAAATTCATATTATATTCTCTTCCCATACTTTAATCAAATTGATTTGGTAATACCTTCAATAACTGTATTGAATTTGTCCTTAACAAATGCTGTCTTATATTGCGACTTGATGTAACACATCAGCCTTTTTTCAGCAAGCACCGTTACAATATTCTTTCTGAAATCATCGTTTTCCCAACCTAGAGAAATTGAAAGAGCCCATAAGTCACGAATATTCAAATAAGAGAAATCTCCCATGATAAAGTCCCCCTGTGCTACTGCGGTAGTAGTTTCAACTCTTAATCCCTGAATCAACTCATCGTTGTATCGGAATGGGCGTAAGTACTGTCCGTTAGCATCTTTCGTTAATTGCATTGAAGCATAATCCAAAGGATTCATCAACACCAAGTTTGGACGATAAGCCATTTCACTAGTCGAGACGATTTGAGAATAAGCAGCAACAAGAGCGTCAAACATATTAGCCTTATCAATATAGAAGTTTGTCAAAGAGAAAGCCGGCATATCTGCGGCCACACCTTTGATTTCTCCAGACGATCCTGTACCTTCCAAAATTCCCTGTTCTTCCTTTATACCAAGCTTATTGACCATTTCCGTTTGTACCTCATTCACAAAGCTTGGAAAATCAGAAAGAGTTTCCTCTGTGAATTTAGCAGCAATAGCGACCTTGGCTGCCGTAACGGTCTTTTCTGCTAAAGTTGCATCCATTAACGGTTTTAATCCGCCTTCGGGAACCCAAGCTGCATCACCATCTTTACTAACATATTCTGCATAAATAAGCGACCTGCTGTTAGTCCCAGAAACACTTGCATAATTACGAATTACAGTTTGAGATCTTGGATTTACAGATAAATTGGGATCGATCTCAACACCATAATGAGGGGCCAAAGAACCAGACGATATAACCGCAGCATCCTTTGTATTTACTACCAGATTCAACTCTAACTTATTGCCCGGAGATGCTTTGCATGCAGACTTCAAATCAACTGTAGAACAACCATTTTGGTTTTCGGTAATATAAGCTTTTAACTGTTCCCGAAGTTGATCTTCAATAGACTTTAATTTATATGTCCCTCCTTTTGTCTTTTCGGTGGCCGCCTTAATGCGTACAATTGTTTCTTCAAAAGATTTTAAGCGTTCATTGATAGATTCACTATCTGCAAATCCTTTTACTTCTTTCTTCAACTCCTCAATAGATTTTGTTGCATCTTCGATTGATTCCTTCATGGACTTAGAATCAATTTCATCTTTCATAAACTGATCAAAGAGAGCTTCCATATAGCCGTCAAGCCCTTTGGAAAACACATCGAAAACCTTAGATTCATCTTCGGACAATCCTTTTGTATCAAGAAAGTCTTTAAACTCAATCTTTTTCACTTCTTTTCCCATACTTACTTTAATTTTAAATTTTTGAACATCGATTTCACCTTATTGCCATGCATGTCGGCTTCCTTTTCTTCAAGTGAAGATTCTTTCCGATTCTCCGGCTTGAAAGATGCAAGTGACATTGCTTTTGATATAATTCTTTGTATCTTCTGTTGCTTGGATGCGGACATTCCTGAACACATTTCAGATATTTCGAAATTTAATTCTTCATAAGCTTTTTCAGTATCTTCTATAGATTTTAACCCCAAATATTCAGTTTTCCCATTGCAACCGATAGAGACTACTGATATCTCATAAAGCTTTACCTCTTTCACAATGAAAGCGTCTTTTTCCGCATCGTATTCGCAATTTTCCCACACATATTGATAACCTATAGAGAACTGGTTTAAAGTTCCAGATTCGAGCTGTTTTATTGCCTGTTCTCCTCTCAGTACTTCATCTATTATTGCTTCAAAATAAAGCCCCTTTTCATCTTCGTTCAATACTGTAATCCGACCTATAGGTTCATTCATGTTATGCATCCACAACATGATTATCTTGTCATTTGCAGAACTCTCTGGACCTCGATCTTGGATACTCTTCGAGAAACAACCCTTAACCAATATATCTCCGGCTTTATCTTTATTCCCAAAGACCGCAGCATAACCGCTAATAGTACGGCTTTCGTTGTCGTAATTTACTTCTTTAGCATAAATGGAGAATGTCTTATACTGCATCCCCATTCTTCCGCTATATTTATTAGTTTTATCCATTTTCAATAGAGTTATTAGTTTTTAATTCACCTTTTGGATTATCAGGATCAATATCTATAAACTTTGCTAGCTCATTTCTGGATTCATCAAGAGTTATTTGACCTTTTTCAACTAACTGAATTAAAGAAGAAGCCATTTTCTGAAATGCAGAAGAAGATGATGATTTATCCTTTTGAAGGCAGTCTACATGGGTATAATCCAGCTTTATAAAAACACCCTTAGGGCAAATAGCGTCCGTTAAAGCTTCTGCAACTTTTTCAGAATCAGGAATAATAAGACCTTGATAAGCTGATTTTTCAGCTATGCTTTTATTGTCATATTTAGATTCATCAAATAAGCTATAATCAACTCCTACCGCATTGCATATCTTTCTGCTACATCGTTCATCCTCTTCATGAAGTTTAAGCTGGGAGGAATCATAATTCAAAGGAATCCAACCAAGTTTTATCTTTGATGTCAGAATTGGGAATTTATTGAGAATGCCATATTTTTCTTTTAGTTTAGATTCCAATATTTCTTTTTCCTCTGGTGTCATAACTTGATTACCCATCTTATCGGTATAATCAGAATAAATAATACCTTTGGGACCGCCATTTACAATTAATTGATAACTGGCTGTCATCGCTGCAATCCAGTTATTAACCGGCATAGAAAGGGAGTCTGTAACAGAAGAGAATTCTATGTCTCGATTGGAACCATTAACATTTGCAGAACTATCGTAAATTACAAAGTAGTCTTCGTCTGATAATTCTTCCCGCAAACCATCCCACTCCAAGTATACGCTAGAAACAATATCCTTTATATCATACTGGCGAAATAGTTTCCCAGAAGAAACCATGTGAAATATCTGTGCAGGTATGATATACATTGCGAGTGGCAATGATTTTTTTGCTGCTCTTACAGTGAAAATGGGACAATATCCGAAAAGTTTAAGAGACATCTCAATCTCTTTTAAAAAACCAACCCTTGTTTGAAGTGGATTAGGACGTGACAACAACTCTCTAATGTCGTTATATCCCTCTTTTTCATTACCTTCCTTATCTGTGACATATATTTTCCCATTCGCAAAAAGAGAACCTATTTTATTTACAACAGTAGAAAACGGGGTACATACAAGAAGAGAATCTGCTTTATCCCTATCCAATGTTAGATCATAATCATTTTTAATTTTACCAGATGGCGAGAAGAAATTGGAAAGATACCAGAAATTCCCATTAGAATCCTTTTCAATAGCCTTTACTGTCTCTCTCATGGAGGGAACAGATATATTAATCCTTTTTTGAAACCAATTTCCTAATTTAGACATAAAAAGAATGATTATCTGATTTGAGATAACCATTCCCTACGAAATGAAGAGGTCTTTACGGACAAAAACACTAACGAAAAAATCCGATAGCATAAAAACGTATAGGTTCCGTGCGTCTTCACACGAAGGGATTGGTAATCCTCACCGCAAATATATATATTATTTCTATTTAGTCCAAATAAAAATAGATAATTATTTTATGATGAAATAGACATGTTTATATAAACAGAAAAAGCAGCTTTAAAAGCTACTCTTTCTTTTCGATGGCGTCAACTAATGTGCCGGAACCGATACCCCTGACACTGGTTTATTTCGATTTTTCAATCTTCATTTTTATTATCCTAGGAGAAGATAAATGCTTCGTGTTCAACTCCTTTTCCATTTCAGACATTCTTTCTTTCAGTTTTAGATACTCGTTTGTCAAAGTAATAACTCTTTGTAGCAAGACTTCGTACATATCCATAGTGACATATTTTATGGTGTGATTCGTGTGATTATTCGATATAATTGTGTGTACTCCCTGTGTATTGATAAATAGTACACAGGGATGATGAAAATGTGCTGTCAGCTTATACAATCAAGACAATTTTGCAAGTTGGAACCCTAATAGCCCCAATAGTTCTATAAATTTATCCTCATACCATAAAGGTTGAGTGCTTTTAGGATTGTTGGGATTGACTTGATTTTCACCGTACAAAAGACCTGATTCAGTTATGGATTTGAAAGGCTTGTCTTTACCATGTGACGATTTTCTTTTCATCTCACATAAGAATCCCTTTTGAATTGCTCTTTGATTAAACGCTTGTGCACTGATAGATAATCCTTTTTCTTTGAGCAATTCAGTGGCGGACTTTACTATCCCTTTGCTTGGGGTATAATCGGGTGTAGGTAATCCGAGAGGAGTGGCTACTTTCCCAAGCAATGAAAGTTTAGAAGAATCATTAAGATTAAGCAGTTCACTTACACCCTTTACCCATTCAAGACCAACACGGACTTTTGTTGTTAAGGATGGCTCACGCTTAGATTTGTTCTGGTCTTCGATTGTTTTCTGGGCAGTGTGGTGGAATACTTGTCTGTACACCTCAAACACAGGTCTTACTTTGCGGGCGATGAAGAACTCCATACAAGAAACGGTTAGGTAGTAGTTCACTTTGTTGTTACCTCCCCAACTTGCTTCATCTTGCTTGCCATTTTGGGCAAGCGTTTTGTAATCAACTCCTTCAATGAATTGCTCGTTTGATGTCAAAGCTCTAACAGCCTTTCCCTTTTCAGAATAGACCAACGGCCACACTTCATCAAGGTTAATTGGGAACTCGTTATCAGATTGGGATAACTTTAATACAACGTTGAAGTACGCTTTGATTTCGCTTTCGCTACTTTCCTTTGATAGAATAATTTCTTTTGCCATTTTTGTAACGTTTTATGGCATTGCAGAAAAAAAGACGGTCTGCAATTAACCCGTCGTTACACATACCTTAGTGGCAGTTGGGAAGCTGTTAACTTTCCTCACAGGTTTGCAGACCGTTGTATTATATATACAGCGTACTTACAAGCATAAAAAATGCCTGCTATTAGCAGACAACCGTCTGCCACTAAATATGTGTAACGCTGCAAATATACGCCATTTTTCTATAACGCCAAAGTTTTACATAAAAATTTTATCTGATTATTATTGAATGAACATTGCTGAAATGTTCTATTTTTAATATAATTATAAAATCGGTCAGAAAAACACCGAGGGTAATACAAAAAACAATGTCCTATTTTTAAGATTATATCATTTTTAAAGATTTTACACGAGCACATACACAAGATAGCACATACATACTTTCAAAACTGTTAATGCCGTCATAATCAGACATATTAGCTATTAATGCACTAAATGAATCATCCAATTCTGGAAAACAGATTGTTTTAATAATCGATTTATAAGATTCAATCATGGTTTTCTTGTCTGCTGTTTCTTCTCTTACCCACAAATTATGATCAACACGCCTTCTATAATCGTCTGCATAATGTTTCATCTCAACAGGTATCTCCATTTGTGCATTCCCGTCTATTTTATTAATAAGCTGGTCAACAGGTATTAACGAATCGGAGAACAAGCAATCAATCATGAATATCTTTCCGTCAACAGCACAATAAGAAACCATTATAAATAGCCCATTAATATTCGGGTGTATCTCAACAAATATATGGTTATTTTCTCCCATCTCTTCTTTCTTGTAGTACAGGACATCTATTTCACCTCTCATTTCCACAGTTCCTGTAAGAGCATCGCAAGCATCATCATAAGAATTCTTTCCTTTCTTCCTATATGTTTTCAGTTGAGACGCAAACTCCGGCCACCTCCTTTCCCAATCAGTAGGAAAATAAGTAAGATTTATCACCTCGGAAGATCTGGTAAAGATCCGAACCTCCTTATTTTTTGACTGATGAAACCAGCTTACTTGAGTCCTAGGATTACCAATTATCCGCATCTGTTTCTCTACATTCCTAGCAAATCCTCTTCCTCCATTATTGCTTTCCATATTCGCCTTGGATATTTGGTCTTTAGTAAGCATTTTAGCTGTTTCCGGCTCGGTAAATTCCATGTCCTTTTGTGTAAAAAGGACATCAAGAATAAAATTTCCTATCTCCGTATCAATATAATCAATAGAGCATAAATAATCACTCCCCGTATCTGCTGTATCTGTGTAATTCTTTCTTATTGCCCTATTTGTGATTGGTATAGTATCATAAGTTTTAAATTTACTATACATTAAGCCCTCCATAGGAGTAGGATTCTGCATATATTGAGTTTCAAAGACATAGCTGTTTACTTTTTGCATTCTATGCAGTTCTTCAAGTGTATGCTTAAACTCCCATAAGGCTTTCTCTTCCCCATTTTCATAGACTATTACAGGAAGTGACAAAACAGTCCATTCTCCTGGCTCCGTTTCCATTAAATATCCGCAAAGGTCATGCTCATGAAGCCTTTGCATGATGATTATGATAGGGGTATTCCGTGAGTTTACACGGTTTCTTATTGTTGTTTCAAACCTTTGATTTACTTTTTCCCTAGGAGTGTCAGATATCGCATCTTCAGGCTTAACCGGATCGTCAATAATCAATGCACCTGCAAATTTAGAAGAAGGTTTTAATTCTTCTAATGCTTCGGATAAATCGTTTTTATCATCGACAGCACCGGCTCCAAAACCTGTAACTTGCCCCCCAGCAGCCGTAGCGTACATGCCACCTCCTTCTGTTGTGTACCATTTCTTTTTTGCATCACTAGTTTTCTTTATGCCTACATAAGGAAATATACACTTGTATTCTTCCGACTTAACTATATCTCTTACTTCCTCCGAATTATCATTAGCAAGATCATCAGAATAAGACAAATGAAGAAATTTGGCAGATGGATTGATTGCAAGTCCATACGATATGAAATTCTTAACTACTAATTCCGTCTTGGAATACCTCGGAGCTATGTTTATAATCAGTTTCTTTATTTTTCCGTCAATCACATCATCAAGAGCCTGGCATATCTTTACGTGATGGTCGTTTACTACAAATTTACGACCAAATCTTGCTTTAAAGAAATACCTCGTATAGTTCAATGTTCCTGACAAGCAAAATGCCCGTATGTAATCATATCCTTCCCCCATCATAAGTCTTCTATTATTCGTTTGGCTTCCTCTTTACTCATAGGAGATACAATGTTTATATTCATATCTTGAGGAGAATCAAAGCCAAGCATTTTGCAAATGCGCTGGATAGTCCATGTACGCCCATTTAGTTTTATTTCAATCCCATCCTTTCCTTGTTTCACGCTTTCGACCTGCATTGCCATTTCATTAGTCCAATCTTCGCTATCTTTGAAAATGACATTGCCGTTTTTTATGGTAAGGAAATTACGTATGTCAGCATACATAAAGCTTTTAAGCATATTTAATACCTCTTCTTTTGTAATGTCTGATTTCCTCTTTAGTTCTTCTTGAAGCTCTTTTACCCTTACCAAAACCTTACCATTATCTAACAGAGCCGACGCTTTTGTCCATACCACTTTATCAGCCCAATTTTCACTACTTGGATATGCACGCCTATAAGCCTCAGATGCATTCCCGCACTCAATATAGTAATTGCAAAATTTTTCCTGTTTTACTGATAACTTCATGTCTTTTCGTCTGATTAGCTACATGCCACTTGACATGTAGCACAAAGTTAGTAATTTCAGTTTATTATTTTACACTCTTCCCCCACATTTCCGCATTATACAGGGCATAAGCATATAGCTTTATCTCTTCGCTGGTTTCCAGGAATTCCACTTTCATGGCTTCCTTCATACATTCCGCCAGTAGGTTGCTGTCTTCTTGGTTCATAATCATTTTAAAGGATCAATTATTTATTCTCTGTCTTCTATTTTTCTTTTAAGATTACTGTATTCATCCTCAATATACTTGCTTATCTTGGCTGCATCTTCGTAACGTTCAGACTCTATCAGTATTCTTTTTATCTCTTCAAGCTGATTGATGTATACGATGTCATTGCGGTCCGCTACATGCTGAATATAACTTTTGATGCCATTCAGCTTGTCCTCCATGCGTCTGTGCCATTTGCTTATCAAAATTACAACAATGGCAACGGTTGTGGCATTGAGGATGAATAACGCTATTTTAAGTATTAATTCTGCTATTTCGCTTATTGGCATGGCTATTCCTCCTTTTCCAATTGCTTCACAATTTTAAAATAATCCTCGTTACTTAAAACCTTTTCCGCAGCATCGAGTACGGTATTATATCCGTTACAGTAAGCCAAATCAGCAATTTCACTTATTATAAGTTTATTGATGTCATTTTCTTGCAATTTCAATAGTCTTTCTCGGCAAATGGATTTGTTTCTTCCTCTGTTCATGGCTATTCCTCCCTTAGTCAACTAAAACAAATTCATAACAAAATACGTATGGATTACTTTCCCATGTACCTTTGCCGGAAACTTTATCTATCAAGAACGCAAAAGCTTGTTGAGCTACATCTGTTGACAAGCATCCTCTTTTTGTATGAGGGGTATGATATATCTTTATTCCATCATTATTAGTGTACGCATGAATAATCCCCTCTTTCAAGCAATCTTCATCGGATATATCCTGTAGGCGTTCAACCTTGATCCCGGTGATTTCGATATGGTGGGGCATTAGGTCGGCTTTTGTAAACATTTTATTAGTCCAACCGGGATGTAATTTCAGTTCAGGCAATATAGAATCCAAGTATTCTAAGTAAGCTGCATTTTTCCCTTTTCTATGAAATCGGTCAACATCCATATAACTTTGCGCAATGGCAACAACTTCTCCAAGTTCATATTTCGGCAATATCTCGCCCATATCAAATTCCCTTTCATCTGTATCGTACATGTAAGGATAGCCAACAATCTTTTTGTCAGAATAGCGTCTGTGTATATTGAATCCTGCGACCCATTCTCCCCTAAAAGTTCTTGGACATTTGATTATTCTTCTCGTCATAGTCTTTCGACCTTCCAATACGGCTTGGGTTAAGCCAAATTTATCATTGAACATTATTTTCTTCATGATTATTCCTCCTACACTAGTTTTAATGCTTCTTGTATTCCGACTTCCAATGCTTCTTCATAGGTCTCCCACTGGCCGCCATCGTTAGAACCTTTAAATATCCCATCGGTTATATGAGTGCCATTATCAGCCTTGCATATATCATAGCCATAACCGCAAGCGTTTCTAATGATGGAAATATGTAGGTTCTTGGTTTCACGTAGCCATTTTTGGGCAACGGGTTGAGTAGGTTGGGAACATAATTTTATTGGTAACCCGCTATTTGTTCTATTGGTACCATATTGTCTACTATCTTCAATATTAATAGCAATCATACATGGCTCATTAAAGACTTTCTCTCTCAGCATCTTTGCTGTCTCTAATGTTACAAGTTCTTCGGTCATAGTTATTCCTCCTTAATTAAATCTGGGTTATCGTAGATGTTGCCAATAATTTCCATTCTTTCAGTATCGTAACCACCAAGAATATCCATCATATGATTTTGAGGCTCTTTCATTTCTGCTATGAAACAAGCCCTATCTTCCGAATACCAAACTTCAATCGTAATATCAAAGCCTTTGATTATATCCCCTTCATAGATTTCTTTTCCATTCTTGTCGAATAAACCGGTAAACTGACCTACGGTATCTATATCTACTTCTATCGAAGACAGATCAATTGAATCAATATCGTTGATGTAGTCTTCATCAGCAAGGAATCCATATACCCATTTTTTGTTATCAATTCGCTTTCCTCTGAATTTTATTTCACGTTTCATAACTGTTTTAATTTAAAACCTACCATTCCTATCTACCATTCTCCTTTCAGCATCAGTGGCTTGCTTTTTGGGGAATTTCCCGTGCCACTTCCCCGGTATCATGCGTGGATTCTCTCCCTTGCTGTCAAATATCAATTTTCCACACTCCGAACACAACGGCTTTCCTTCAAATTCCTTTATACTTGCATCATACTCTATGGGGAAGAGTTTATGCACAACAGCCCAATAATCGGATGTGGCTGTATTATCAACACAACCACATTTGCTACAAATAAACAGTGGCATAATCAATACAAATTAAGTTATTTAACTATCGTCATTTCCCTTTCTTTAATTCTTCACAATGCAACTTATAAGCATAGGCAAACATCTTCAAAGTAATAGGTTCAAAGTGAAAGTCTGCCTGCTTGCCCTCTACCACAACAGAGACACACAAATCTCCATCACAAAAATCAATATATGCCACAGCATCGTTATCTCCTTTGATAGAAAAGGTTTGTGTCTGTACGCTATCCATGATTCACCTCCTTCTCTTTAAAGTGTTCGATTAGCTCTTTTACGGTAGCCTTGTGACAATAAAGTGATTCTATCTGAGTTCCAACATGCCTTCCTCCGTTACGATCTGTAGATTGAAACCAAGTACCTTTAGGAATATAAACATATATTTCTACATCCATTATAAACCATTGATACTTGTCTGTATCATCCCTGAGTGAAGCGATAGCCAAGAAAAGTTCCTCGTTGGTTCCGCAATCAATAGAACGAGATAGTTCTTCCAAATACCCTAAAGGTCTATTTAAATAATATTCTCTATTTACAAATAGATAATTCCCTCTATCATCGTCTATACATTCAGGATGCAAATAATATCCCAACTTTTCCAACTTCTTCCGCAATTCCGGTGTATTTTTTAGTATAAAGCACGGTGTAGTAAATCCCATAATTTGCTAATTTAATCAATCCATATAACTTTAAGAATTAACACAAGAAAGGACAATCCGATTGCTCCTAATGTAAAAGCACCAAATCTGCCTACGTACTTTTTTAACTTTTGGTTATTCTTAGATTCTTTATCCCATTGTAATGCAATTGTTAGTCCTAATTGTACAAATATCATTGTTATTGCTATTGAAAATAACACTTTTAATAAGTAATCCATAGTTAGTCTTCCTTCAATTTTTCCAAAAGTTCCTCAGCTAACATATTGCAATAAATGATATTATCTATCATTCTATTCACATCGCTTACATCTGCCTTAAATCTCTTTATCACGATCCAACCATACCACATTTTCATTTCCACATCAAATATGTGGCCAAACAAACCGTATATGGATATTCTATACTTTCTCATTGTCATTCTTTTTTAAGTTCTTTCAATACTTTCTTCGCTATCTCATAGTAAGGCAAATCCCAATCAGCACAGATATCATCCACTTCATCATCGTAATGATTGACATTAACGTATTCACTTAGATATTCGCGAAAAGATTCGCCGTCTAAACCTTCATCGCCACAATCATCGTACATTCTCAATTCACGGGCAACTTCCTTACACTCTTGATGTGTGATGAAGTCATCCACAACTCCGTCATAAACATTTGTTTGACGGACATACTTTTGTCCCAGCTTTATCTTGCAGGCGCAAAACTCACACACATGTTCTTTCTTAGCTGTTGGATAAGTTTCTTTTAGTATTGTTGGCATAGTTAATCCTCCCATTCTTCGTCTTCGTATTGCATACAATATCCTAATAAGTTCAACTCTGGATCGTCCAATAAACATTCTTCTTGGTGTACACAATTCATGCAACACCATTCGTCTGATAATATACTCATTGTTATTCGTTTAACTACTTTGTTACTATTGTTCTATCACCCCTTACTACTTTCATCTTAGGCTTCTTAAACTGTTTGTCGCACGATGTATAAGGAAGCCAATACGATCTATCTTCATATAAATATTGATCTATTGGAACAAGGTGAAACAATTCATTGTCAAAATCAACGCCAATCATCATACACTCTATATCAACATCAGGATGCCTTTGGTGATAGATAATGATTTCGCTATGCCGATAAGAGTAATGAATAAATTGATTGCGAGTCATGATTAAATCATTTTTTGTTTTTAATTGTTACCTTAGTTATTTCCATATTAATCTCCTTTCTCTTTAATCCGTTCTAGTACATCTCTGTTGGCTTCGAGTATTTCATCGAAAGACGGAATAGGCATCCAATAGATTACATCATCTCTATGATAACTCTCACTTGCAGCGCAGTCATACCAAAAGTGATATTCCATATCTTCGTTGTAATCTTCATCATAATGCGCTATTCTTATTGTTCCATCTACAAGCATTACTAATTTTTCGTTTGTATCTTCAGGCAACCGCTCTTTCGTGCTTATCCACGGGGATTGCTTTGCGTGCCATTCTGCACCACATTGAAAATCTTCCATACAATCAGATTTCCGACTAACATAGTTATCTGGATCAACCTCCTTTAAAACCTCTTTTCTAAACTTTGTTTTATTAGTAGCATAGTCGTATGCTGCTGCTTCTAATGTCTGTTTCATATTATGGTTTATTAGATTAATATTTCTTCCCGTGCATTTTTTCACGGAGTTCGTTATACTTCATTTTCTGATTGCAACATGAGTCATTCCACCAATTAATTCATGGCCTGTTATTGCCGTTAGATGACCTAAATGCGGATTAATTTCGCTTTTTGACGCTAACTTCCTTGACATTTAACCATTGTAGTACTCGCAATGGTTGCAATCTTTTGGACTGCCGTACTTGTTTTAAACTTGTACGGCTTTTTTCTATATTCTTCATTTCTTTTTTATTTAAATTACACAAATAGCGATTGCTGGATACGTGATAACACAAATTTATTCGCATCAGCAAAGAACTTTTTTTTAATCTCAAATCCGTATGCCCTGCGTCCCAACTGGGCAGCAGCTAATAAGGTAGAACCGCTTCCGGCACATGGATCAATAACGACATCACCTTTGTCGGTGAATATCTCTATCAGTCTACGAAGCAAAGGAACCGGTTTTTGCGTGCTATGAACCTTCGGAGTTTCATTGTCCACCACCCAATCAAAGCAATTGAAGATCATCCGACCATCGTTGTTAAACTTTGGAAGTTTATCGCGGTAAAGCAACAATCCATATTCACAATTGCCGACTATCTTCATATTGGCTTTCAAGACTTGCGCTGAAAAGTTCTTTCTGAATACAAGATTGATGTAATTATTCAGCCCATATCTTTTACCCAGTTCAATATACCGGAACTGGTCTTCAAATTCACAAAATATTATCATGCAAGGCGCCTTGCCTTTTTCCTTGGGTTCCTTTACAAGCATTTGGGAGCAGAAGTGCATAAACTCGGCAGGGCGAAAATCTTTATCGGTATCAAAGAATTGTTTGCCGGCTAATTCGCTTTCCCCGTTCTTGTTATCTCCGTCCACATACCATGAAGGGTTAGAAGCATAAGCACTATTGCCTAAATTATAAGGGACATCGGCTATAATTAACTGGGCTTTTGGGATTCCATAAGAACGGAAATTTTGAAAATGGTCATTGAATAACTTAGGTTTTATATTTTTATCCATTTTAATCCTCCTGATGTTTTACTCCTGCCATTTAATACTTGAGATATAGCCCCTTTACATAAACCTTTTGATTTTTCTGCTAATCTTACAGATTCAAAAACCTCGCCTGTGTTAACACATTTTACCATTGTATAAGAATGTCTCTTTTGATGTAATTCCCTATATGCATGTTTTAAATTATCACTTCGGCTACACCACTCTAAATTATCAACATGGTTATTGCATTTATTACCATCTTTATGATTAACTTGTTCAAGGTTTAAAGGGTTATTTATAAAGGTTTTTGCAACAAGTCTATGAACTGTGAAAGCCTTAGTTTTATTCCCTATTCTTAGCCAAACGATACAATATCCATTATTTTGAATACCGTATTTAATAATTCTTCCTTTATGTATACATGTATGTCCATTTTTACAATATCTTTTTCTATCAACAGATTTTATTCTACCAAAAGAAGATGCTTGGTATGAATAGTCTGTTTCAGGAATAATTTTCCAAACTTCTTGGAAATGGTCATTATATAGTTCTATATCTTTCATTTCTATTCTGTTTTTAATTATTTCTTTATTACAACTGCCATAGTACTAACAGCCGTTCCGCTTTCCTTGAACTCACCGGCTCCGATTTCAAAAACTTCTCCATGAACTTTTTCCAACCATTCCCGGAACTCAACACATTTCTTTTCAGACGCGAATTTCCAATGCCGGCTGGTTATAACCGCAAGAATTCCACCTTCTTCCAAGCGTTCATACATAAGTCTTACATGGTCAATATCCTGATTACCGGAAAATGGAGGATTAGCAATAATCTTAGTGTAATGCCCTACACTGTCTTTCGTAAAATCTTCATCAAGCAATATTACGTTATCAAGTGTATGAAGGAACTCCCTGTTTTCCGGCATCAGTTCATAGCATTCAACTGTTACTGACGGGCACGACCGATGAATCGCTTTTATCAGAGCACCACGTCCGGCACTTGGTTCAAGTACGGTATCTTTTTCGTGAATTCCACCGGCAAGCATTACCAACCAGTCTGCAATATCAGCAGGTGTTTCAAAGAACTGAAAATCTTTTTGCAAATCGCATCGCTTACCTTCTTTCAAGATGGAGAACACACGTTCCGGATTAAAAGGAAATGTGAATCCCTGTATCTTACCTCCCTGCCATGAGCCGCCAGCTTCTTCTATCCATTTTTTAGCTTCAGCATAGGATTTCTTATTGAATTGTACTTTCGGAAGTTTAAGAACACTATCCTCAAGAGTACAATGCTTCAGTATCTCTTCCACATTCCATTTCTTACCTTCATCAGCCTGGCTCTTCCTTTCATCAACCGGAGCGCCCGGCGCTAACAGTGAGGATATTTTCGTAATAACCATATTACTCGCATCCATAAAAGTATTAACACAGAAAAGCGCTTCCATAAGAAATTCAGTATCAACATATCCGGCAGCGTCATAAACATCTATGCCTTCAGTCATATCCGACAATTCATTGAGCTGGGTTACACTACCACGTAACGTTTTTATTAAAGTCTCTTTGTTGTTCATCATAACTTTTTTGTAAATAAATTCTTGTTGTATCTACACTACCATGACCAAGAAGGTCTGCTAATTGAATTACATCTTTGGTTTTCTTCAGGAACATTTTAGCAAAGAAGTGCCGGAAGGCGTGAGCGTGCATTTTTTTCGAATCGATACCACAATGTTTACCCCATGCTTTTAGGTGTTGGGAAAAACCTCTCTGAGTCAACGGTCCGAATCTCCCAACAGCAAGAGTACCGGACTTGCCTGTCTCCTTTATATAGTCCTTCACTTCCCTCTGCAATTGCTTCTGGAAAAAGAAACGCCGATACTTGTTCCCTTTCCCTTTCAAAACAACTTCGCCGATCGCTATATCCTCCCACGTGAATTGCTGAAACTCCGAGAGACGAGCTCCTGTAGTACCCAATACCTTAATAAAGAAATAGTAATCCTTGTTGTTTTTTGTTTTCAGATACTCTAGTAACCGATTGTATTCATCTTCGGTAGGAACATTAGAAATATCTAGCCTACGTTTCATTTTAGGTCTCTTCAATTCTATCGGCTTTTTCATCCATTTAGAGAACTTTTCCAAGGCAGTAATCCTTAAACGGATGGTTTGCGGAGACAATGTTTTTTCTTCTAATGTACGTATAAACCTCTTACAGTTTTCCATATTTATATTGTTAGCGTATGCAAAATATTGCTTCAAGGATGTGTGATAAATATCCACTGTATGCGAAGAGTAATCATTGTTATCGGTTAGCCATATTATAAAATCATTTAACAACTTTCTGTTCTTTTCCGAAATGGTGTCAAGTCTTTCTAAAGCTTTTACTTTCTTTTCTTGACGGTTATATCCGATTTTAAGGTGAAACAATAAATCACAAATAGCTTCACTCATCAATGGATAACGTGCCCCAATATTGGCATTTTCACGCTTATAAGCCAGATAGCCACGACGATTGATTTCTTCGGCACTTTCAAGAAAATCAGTTACATATTTGATATATTTCCCAATAGTATCATAAGTTCTTCTTGTTGTATACAAGTAGCTAATATAATCAGTTAAGATTTTCTGCCTTTCATTATTCATGATTATTTATTTCTTTTTGATTTAATCTTAATAGGATTATTTTTGGTCCCTGTTCCAAAACTACTTAACGGAATCTTATGTATCCGTAACCAGTATTTAAACCTTAGAATTTCATCTAATATAATTTTATTCATTTCATTATTGTTTTACTCTATTTGACTTCTACTTTAAACGGAAGAGGATAACCGCCAATCAAACGATTGTAGACATCTTCCCAGCAGTACGGCATATTGGCATTATTTGCCAATTCCTTTGCTATCTCTTGTAATCTTTCTTTGCTCATTACTATTCTGTTTTAAATTAAACTCCTATTCACAAAGTCCATGATAAAGACTCATACAGCTATACCCACCTTCTGGCTCAAACATATCATCCATACCGACATCGTTACGGTTCACATACTCGAAAACTTCCTGTACTGTTGGATAAGTCCTATTTTTACAGAAACGATCAGGGATGTAACCGGGTGAGAAGAAAGACGAGCCTTTTGGAGTTTCTTCTTTCATCCTTTGCTCTGCATCTATCAAGCGGTTACGCCCGAACTCTTCTTGTGAAATGAGTTTGACTTCCTGCTTTCGGCACATAATACAAGGATAGCAACCAACACGGGAAAATCCACGAAAATACAAAGGATTTGGCTTTTGTCCGGCAGATAAGATATGATTTATTACTTCTTGTGCCGACCACTGAAAAATCGGACGGGAAACGCTTGCATCATAGTGTTCACACCATTTAAGTACATCTTTTCTACGATAATCCTGCTTCCATACTTCAACAATCTTTCCTTTGCGATTCTTTTTAATGCGTTCGTAATACTCCCCAAAGTAATTGCATTCATAGGGAAGTTTAGCACGCTCTTCACTTTCCTTTGCCCGGATGCCTTGTATAATCACGCAAGGTTCAGTAAGTGAGAGAATGTAATCAATCATCGGTTTAATTTTCAATTCCGAAGTACAAAACCTTCTTTGGGAAGACGGGAACCGGGAGCGCTTGATAGACATATCTACAAAATCAGTATATTTCTTGCTTCTCAAAACTACTAATTTAACATCAAGCTGTTTGCACACGTCACTAATATGTTGATAGGTTTCGGGATGCTCCCAACCAGTATCACAGAAAACAGCTTCTATTTTATCAGCTCCGTATTTATTGGTAGCCTGGATTAAACAGGCTTGCGAATCCTTACCACCGGAAAAACTTACTATTATTTTCATTGCATATAGACTTTTTTATTTTCATCTTCAAAATATACTGTTTCATACTTATTGCGATTAAAAGCAATAGGGAGGTTCTCTATCGGACAATATCCGAGAAACTCATACACTATTCCATTTTTGCGAATAGAGAATAGGTCACCTATTTTTAAATTCTTGATTTCGCTCATTTTTATATTTGTTATGTTTTAACTTCTTTGTATATTACATCAGGGTGATTCTCACAATATTTTATAATCTTTTCGTTTCCTTCCTGCCAACAAATAGGCACAGAGGCTAAACTTCTTACATTTTTTGCTAAATCGCAATCGTTGCAATTTTCTTTCCCCTTAACTTTGATTCGTTCATATTTCTTGCCATCTATAATTATTTTACTCATTTCTATTCTTGTTATACGCAAATCCTTGATAATCATTCAAGAACTTGCAAGGTTTAATCAATTATCTAATTCTTCTATCGCTTTGAAAATTTCAATAATCACATGCGGAACTATGGCGTTTCCATATCCTTTAATTGATTCCTGTCTCCATTTTGTGAAAGGAATGGTAAGGTTGTCCACATCAAAGGGAAGCCCATCATTTCCTCGACAAACAGGGGATTGAGTTGGGAAGTTTTCCCAGTTTGATCGGATATGTAATGATTCAGTTGGGATTTTCTGCTTGTACCGTCCTTTCTCTCCTTGCAGCATCCGTTGTGATGGCAACTCGCAGTAGGAGTAGGTAACAACCCCATCTTTGCTGCTAAAGCAATTGTTGGACGTTCCTTTGCATTGGGTGAGCGGCTCTTGTTTATTCTTCCCGTTCCGGCATCTATCGAGGTCGGAGTGGGGAGCATCATTCCTGTGAGCAACAAACCACACTCTGTCTCTTCTGTGGGGCGCTCCGACGGCACAAGCCGGAATAAGCAACGGTTGGACGGAATATCCTTCTCGTTCAAGGTCTTTACAGATGGTTTCGACGACATACTCTTGTCGTAACAATACTCTTTTTCGGTTATCTTCTCCGAAAAGAGCGGTTTGGCTTCCCATTTCAGTCTCCTCACCGGACTGAACCATTGTGAGGATTCCAGCAACGTTTTCACCAATAACCCAAGTGGGTCGGATTTCGCGTATTGCTCGTAACATTTCTGGCCAGAGGTAACGGTTATCATCCGCTCCCTTTCTCTGACCTGCAAGGGAGAAAGGCTGGCAAGGAAATCCGCCTGTGAGGACATCGATTCTTCCTTTCCATTGACTAAAGTCTGTCTTTGTAATATCTTCATAATGTTCTGAATCAGGAAACCAATATTTTAGTATCTCGTTGCAAAAAGAGTTTATCTCACAGTGAAAGGCATTTTTCCAGCCCATCCATGACGCTGCAACGCTAGGGGCATCAAAGCCGCTAAATAAAGAACCGTGAGTTTTATTCATATCATTCGTTGTTTAATTAATCACACCCATTAAGTAGTCTGATATTGCGTAGACTACCAGATAAAATAAGATGTTAACTCCTAGGAGAAGGAGGATGTTTAGGAGTATTCTCATTGTTTGATTACATTTTAGCAATATAAGGAATTCCAACACGAATAGAAGCTCTTTTAATAGCATCCTTATCTCCGCTTTCCACAAGCTTTTTCTCTTGTTCAAGGTATTCGACATAAGATATACTATTGTTATCACGTTCTTCAACTTCTTTTTGACGCTGTAAACGATATTGTTCACGTTCATGCCGATCAATTCCTTTTCTCCTTTCCGATATATATTCAAGCATAGCACTTGTTATCTTCATAGGATCAATAGCTCCGTAAAACCTCCCATATTTGCCAGATTTAAAACGAGCTATGAAAAAACATATTTCAGCGGCATTGATATAATAATACTCCGAAAGAAATATTGCAGCCAATTCCTCAAGTTGAGTTTTGGCTATCTTTGTAGATACCTCTGCAAAATCATTCAACGTTCCAAATTGAATTTTAAGCCACTCTAAAGGAGTTTCATCCCCATAAGTAGAAGCCAAAAGCCCCAAACTTGGTATTTCAAGATTTAAAGCTAAATCTGCGTGTGTAGCATTACATCTGACAATTTTAAATTGCAAATCCGGGTTATAATCAAGAATGAATTGTGCCGGATCAGGGTATTTGTCCAATAATGCCCTCTGCTTCAAGCTCCTTTCTCTTTTTTGCGGCAGCTTCTCGGACGGTTGTAGCGACTGCAAGAACTGAATCACGTTTTCGCTGCTCGCTATCTTGTTGATTTTTACTAATCCTTGTTCCATTGTAGTTACCTTCTAAAATTTTAGTATAATTGGCCTGTTTGAATATCCAATCAAAGTCACACTTCCAGTTGCGATCATTTCCGCCAAGCAAGAAAGAACTTTGAAGAACAAGATTAAACACAGTCCTTACACTTTCCTTACTATATTGGGCTATGCGTGCCTTAACAGCTTTCTTACGTGTTTCAGTCATTGATTTTATAGCAGGAAGCTTATCTTTAAACAACTCATTGTACCAATTCATCAAGCCGTTATAATCAATATTTCCCGAAACAGAATGGAAAGAAAGCTCGCCTTTCTTTTCTTCTCCGTTAGGAGAAGTTTCTTTATTATCTTCCTTTTCCATTTCCATTTCCTCCGCGGTGTTCACGTCGTCATGACATAGTGTTGACGTGGTGTTCACGTCGTCATTTTTTAAAGCCCTACTAATCAATTCATTAACCAAAGATTTATCTTTACTGATGTATGATTTATCGTATCTCTTATCAATGATCTGATGGCTACGAAATGTGCGGATAATGTAATAGCTTTCTTCTTTGTGAATAATAGGTATTAGCATCCGGGCATCTACTAAGGCATCTATCCATTTTTTTATTTCAGATACTCGTAAATTTTCATCATAAGGAAAAATCTGTGATTTAAGAAGTGCGGCATTGCTTTTAATTACACCAAAATCATCTGCGAAATTCCAACACCCAATAAAGAAAAGTCGACATGGAATAGGTAATTTCCCTATTTTTTCATCTTCCCAAAATTCGGGTTTAACTGTTCGTATGCGGGCCATGCTTATTATATAAATGTTTATCCATAATTAAAAGTTATTTAGGGTTACCGACAAGTAACCCTGTTGATTTATGCGGCATCTTTCCCTAGAAACTTATTCACAAAATAGATTTGTCCTTTTCCCGTAACCTTCGTTGTAGTAGTAACTAACACCGTCCCATCTGGCTTGGTTATTGTTGTTTGTTTTATTTCAAACAATCCTAATTCCATAGATTTTTGTGTAGGTTGATTATAATATTGTCCTTTCTGACAGAGATAGCCATTATCACGCAGCCATGAGAACAAGCGATTTTGACCGATATTCACACCGTTCTGCTGTAGTATCTTCGCTAATTCAGCGATCAAACAAGAACGTTGGGAAGTCGAGACCGCATCGGCAAAAAGAACTTTAGGAGCGTCCTGTTGAATTTTACTTTCTACTTCGATAAGGCGCTGCTCTTTTCGTTTCAGTGTTTCTTGTGCTACAATCAACGCACGTGCCATAATTTCTTCGGGAGTATCATTTTGCTGGGTTGTAATATAGCCGCCATGTTTGCGGATAGATGGAAGAACTTCGCCACATACCCAATCTTGGAAAGGTTCGGCTTGTGGTTTATCCGAACGCATGATTACTTTATATAGATTCTTTTCTGTTACAAAATTCATCTGCTGTGCTCTACCCATTGAATCTATGACCCCAAACCGAATGGGGGCATCCTTTATTCTTGATTGTACGGCGTCTACTCTTAACTCAAGCACTTTACACACATCTGCCAAGCAGAATAATGGTTCTTCATTCTCATTCATCGCAATTCTTACCTCTCCGAATTGCTCATTCTGAAAGATTTTAATTTTATTCATAATATATTGATTTAAATTTTAGACAATAGCGATACAGGCGGAAGTATCTCATTCTGCCATTTAGTTAGAATTTAAATATTTGATAACAGAAACTTTAAACAATCCTTGTGTGGATCGCCTGAATGATGACTAAAATGGTAATCCTGGAATTGCTGGAATAATCCTTGCGAGAGTATGAAGGCATAAGCTTCATTCTTGCAATTTTTTTCGATTAGGAACTTTTCATAAGATACAGTTTTCGCACTGCTGGGCGCAAAGTTGGGGTTACTATTATTCGCCTTAACTCTGATTTCGTTGGTTCTTGGCATTGAACGAAATTTGAGTTGTTAAAAACAAGAAAGGCTATCGCCTCCCGTTCCGCCAAGAACCGACACCGTTAGAGATAACGAGCATCCAATGGGATTTGATAGCCTTATATCTTTGCAATATTACGCTTACAAACGAACATAAAAATATGCACGTTAATCTCTTTCAGAAGTCTTGTTCTTGGCGTGAACACCGCAAAGATACACTCAAATTTCAAAATACCAAATGAAAATCTTATTTTTCTGCTAAGTAACCATTCACAACCTCTATAAACTCCTCCAAAGACCGGCAGACAACATACTTCGCTCCTATACTATCAAATTCCTTTTGATAGGCTTTTTGGTGATCGCTTTGTCTTCCTGTCTTAGTCTTTAATTCAATTCCCATAAAAGGATAATACTTGTTAGGGATCAACAGAAGTAAGTCAGGGAAACCGGCACGTACTCCCATCTGTTTAAACTTTGCAGCTTCGATAGCATTCCGTTTACCGCCATTAGGAGAATGATGCAACCTTAGCCTATATTGAGGATATTCCAAATCGAACCAGCAAACACAAGCTCTTTGCAAATCATCCTCTTCATGTTTTGGCTTCTTGCGGATATTCTTACCGCAGTACTGGGCTTTCATTTCTTCGAATGTCATATCAACCTTTCTCCTTACTCCTTTGGAGTTTCTTTCTAGTTTTACGAATCATATCTTCATCTCTCAAATTATATCCCCTAATGAGGATTTCTGACGTTTTCAAGCACCGGACTATCGTCTGGTATTCTTGTTTGGTGATTGTTATTTTCATGTGGGACAAGCAGGAGTCGAACCTGCACAAGTATCGTCTGCTTTCTCGTTTTCGTCCGTAGATTGGTTATCCTACGATTTTTAAACTACTCAACCAGTTACTAACAGCACCGGTCTTGATGACATCCATTCTTATGTACACTTAGAATTTCCGTTCATTTAGTCTTAGCGCCCTATGACCATTTTGTCCCATGTTCGCCCGCCAATCTTCACAGACAGGCTGGGGTAAAAAGGTTAACAAAGCTATCTTAACAGCTCACTCTTGCGGATTATAGCTCTACCAGTGACGATAGTATTCTCCGTATTGTGAGATAATGTACTTTGCTTAATTCCTATCTGATCCTCGGACAAATGGCGAAATATGCCCGTTACCGAACTGAAATAATAGTTCCGCTTTTCGAAGATCAGGTAGACATGGATTACTTTAGTTCTACGCATTTCGCATAACTTTTATTTCAAAACTTCCAAATAGCAGTTATTTGGAATAACACTTCCTAATATCCCGTTTTATTTAATCTCATAGCTTCCTTCTCGTAACTCAACAAAGTGCGTAAGGCGTCTAATTGATGCGTACAAGCAGCATTAAGCCGGTCAAGCCTGTCCACCAAATACGATTCATCCTCCGCTATGCTGTCAAGCAAGGCATTTTGCACCTTTGCCGACAAACACTGCTCTTTTGCTATTGCGATGATAGTATTACTTATCTCTGTGGATTTCTTCTTTCTGAGTAGCTTCTTTGCATCCGCAAGCATTTCACCGGATCGGTTCAGGTATACCATTATGACTGATATCCTTTCCTGTATCTCTACCGGATTATTTGAACAGGTAATGTTCAGGTAATCGTTTATTTCGCTAATTTCTTTTTCCATAAGCTACCTACCATTTTTTCAATTATTTCATTAGCCTTCAGAATTCGCTTCTCAAATTCAGCGATAACAGATTCATCCCTTGTTATCTCTACTATATGAATATTATGCTTCAAGAATGGACAGAAAACAACAAAATCAGCCTTTTCTAAACCCGTACAAGCCATTTCCGCTTGAACCTGGTAGAAGTACTTAGAGTTTACTGATTTAAGTGTGTCGTTATCCTTAACCTCCGCCATGTATTCCATGAACGTCTTAGGCAATGGACATTTAATCTCAACCACTTTCCTTGTACTACAAATGGTTGATATGCGGTCTGGTGAAGCAGAAAAATAAGGTATTGTAGGGTGAGTAATGCTTTCGCATTCTTCCAGTTCGCATCTAGTAGCAAGTTGATACCGTTCCGCAGCAAAATCTTCATTGTCGTGTCCCCAATCAATAAATTTATTGCCGACACTTACCTGTTCCTGGTATATTTCAAACAGAAAATCATCCTTGATATATTTAGGAAGGAGATTTCTTTCCGCTGCAACTTCATAGATATAGGAGAGGGCTGTCTTTCCAAACATCTCCCCTTTTTTCTTTCCGCTTGTCATAAGGTCACCTATCCGGCTTCCCGTGAAATTTCCCAATCGGGCAACTAGCCAATCCTTTGACCCCTGCTCTATCATTGTTCAGTTTGATTAAAAATTTCACCAGTAGTTTCGTCTACGGATGTAGATATAGCCTTTTTCATCGCATCTTTCTTTGCTTCTTTGCTTTCACGTATCGGTTTCATTAATTCATCAACTGTAGTATCTTCGTCTTTCAGAGCCTGGATCGTTCCCATTAGCATTGAAATTTCATCAGCACCGATTTGATTTGCCGTTTGCTTTCCGCACATCTTTACAACTTCTTCTTCGGTTATGCCATAGTTGTTTTTGAAATTATTCAGCACCCCTGTTCTTACTTTCAAAAGTTTGTCATAGTCGGACAAATCACCGGTTATAAATTTTTGTGCTGCGTAGTACACTCTATCTGTTATAGCTTTAGGAATAACGGCAAATACGGCATTACGATAAGCAATTGAGTTTGCAGCGTTACCCGTAACTGTAATCATGTCGTCAGAAAATCGCTGTCCGTTTTTACCAATGATACTACGTCTAACTTCAAATGCAGAAGCAACATTAGTTTCTAGATCCCAGCATGTCCCACGGCTGATGACTTGCTTGTCTGTTATTTGCACAACTTTTGCCTCTGTACGCATATTACCCCAATTAGAGACAATTATTTTAGCTAGATGAACGGACGGGCCGGTGATAGGTTTTCCGCCACGGGGAAGGGCGTAACTACATGATTGAGCTGTTTCTTGATTCATAGTAGCCATTACAACCGAGTTGTCTATACTGCGTCTTATATCTCGTGGATAACGTTTAGCTGTTGCTACTTGTGAATCAACATTTGCTCTTTCTACGGCATCAACTTGTACGATTTGTACATCTTGCTCTTCAACGGGAAGCACTTCATAGTTTTCTAAATTCATATCTTATATTATTTAAAGTGGTTTAAATTGCTCCCGGAGTGCCGATCAAAGCAAACCGGGATTAAGTTAAGATAGTTTGCGGATAATCTCACCGCCATACGAGTTTTTAGTCAGTTCTATAAACTCATATACAGTAAACCTATCATTGTCTACATCTATACCTTTGTCCTTACAAAAAGCTTCTCTTCCAGCCTTGCAACTCTCAGTGAGTACATGATGCCATATAAACAAGTCTTTAGCAGAATACTTTCTAGAAAAGTCAGAAAAATGCTCTTTAAACTTAAGAATCCTTTCCTCTTCTGTACTATCATCATAAAGCTTTTCTCGCAAAGATTCAAATGCCTCATGTAGAGTATTACCATGAGAAATTTGATTGTTCTCTTTTGCTATAAAACAGGGAGTAAGAGATAAATCAGACTGAAGGATAAAACCTTTTGCGATATTACCCTTTACATTTGTGATAATAGTAGGTATATTATCTACTACATAAATAGAATTCCCATTTATGGATTTTATGCCATAGCCATAGCCAGAGCCAGAGCCAGAGCCAGAGCCATCGCCATCGCCAGAGCCATAGCCAGAGCCATAGCCATCGCCAGAGTCATAGCCAGAGCCAGAGCCATCGCCATAGCCATAGCCAGAGCCAGAGCCAGAGCCATCGCCATAGCCATAGCCAGAGCCAGAGCCAGAGCCAGAGCCATCGCCATAGCCATAGCCAGAGCCATAGCCATAGCCATAGCCAGAGCCATAGCCATAGCCATAGCCAGAGCCAATACTTAGAAACTGCTTTATTCTATCTTCCATTACCTTGCCCATACCGGTACACTTTCAATAGATTTTACAGCTTCATCCGAACACGGGATAATTTCAATCACATCCAGGATCTCTATCTCTGGAACCGTAACTGTGAATTTGCATTCATGTGGGTTAGTTGTACCATTAACTGCTAATTGAGATATACTAGCAGCACCATCCCAATACCACAATCTACGACAATTTGCGAGCTTAACCTCACTACCATTTCTTTCTACTAACTCTCCGAAAAATACACCGGAACGATCTCCTCTTACAATTACTTTTTTCATAACTATATATATTATTAAAGTGGTTAATCGAAAATAAAGCGTCTATTTTCACAAACCGACGCTTTCGAAAATTTTAATATACAAAAAAGATTGTTCCTAGATACCGAACCAACGGACACTAGGATAGTATAGAACATGTAAAACTCAAATACAGGGACTCGCACCCTACGACATCCTGGGGTGTCGGCATTGGGTTAATTAATAAATGAATGGAATATAATTTTATAGCTATTTTACATTGATATACTTATTTAAATCAATCGTAGCCAAAGCTTGTTTAATCTCCAATCTGGAATAGCATACAGGAGAATTTTTACCTATCCCTTTTCTTTTGCCTTTTATTAATCCTTCTGATTCCATTTTGTTTATATATGAAGGATCGATACCAAGAACCTTGAACCATCTAACCAACTCTCTTGTGCTTATATTATCTTTCGTTGGTTCATAAACTTTAATAGCCTTCATGTACCCAACTTGAACCATATCAGCCATAATGTTTTTTAATTGATATAAATCTAGCTCTAGCTTTGTTTTCATAGCTATTGTGTATTACTACATGAATTATAAATTAGTAGTTTCTTACTACATCAATATATCCAGCTTTCCGGTTTGTTAGCACTGAATATAGTGATTGGTCTTTTTCAGTTATTCTATCTATTTTAGCCAATCTATTTAAGTCAGATACACATCTACGAAGTTGTATAACTAATGTATCACTAAAATTGTAACGAATTGAGTCTTCTTTTTTTCTCAATTTCTTTTTTATTTCTGCTCTTTCTTTAATTTCTTTTCTTCCTGCCATAACTATTAAAATTTAAATTATTGACTTGTGGACGTAACTGGATTCGAACCAGTAATAAACCAACTGGGCAGGTAATCTCATGCACTGCCACTTTACGCCCGTTTGCCTGTATCACGTCAGATACAGGACTTAATCGAAACACGAATTTTCACACATAAAACAGCTATTCTCCCGAACCGCATACCTATATCACTTTTCTCTCTTTAGTCTCTTTTGGTGCTTTTCCATGTATATGGAACATAATGCAAATACAGCAAACGAAAGCCAAAATACAATATTCATTTCGTTTGCAAGCAATACTGTTAATGCAAACGATATTGCCCAAATTCCTAATAGTGGAGTACGTTTCATAATATTAATTATTTGATTATTATTGTGGACGGAACCGGAGTCGAACCGGTCTCACGGAATATTGGTGCACCTCACCGCAGTTTCAGCCATGATATACACATCCGCCCGATTAATTAAAAAAGTGCACTATCTTCACAGACCGTACACTATACAACACACAAACACAAAATAAAACACTACATAAAAGTGCCCTACCCGATTCTCACTACCGGATGTCAGTTTCAAACTGTCAGTAGGGCTATATTACAATCAGCGTACGGACGCCTATTCCCGTTTTCTTACTGATAAAGACGATGTTTTTCAGACTGATTTTTTCGATATATTACTTACTCACGTTGCTTCCTTCCGCTCATATCATCGCTGGTTGGCTATTACGCTATACTCCGCCTCGGCTATAATGCTTATTAGCGCAGGCTACTTTAACGTGCCCTGAACACGGCTTCATTTTTGAGGGTTAAGCCTCCCATCCCGAATTAGGATTCATCGGTTTACCGTTATGCTCTGAAAGCGTTTCGCTCGCTTCTTCCGTAGGTTCTAACCTAACAGAGATTCGTAAAATTTTATACTTTCCAAAAAGGAATCTATAATTTCACTTTTAGTTTTATTACTTTTCGCCAATTTCCTAACAGTGGATTCATCATAAGTTTCTAAGTCTTTCACATATTTACGAAGAAAGACTAATTGATTATTTATATATTCTATATCCATAATTACCTCCAAGAACTATCACGATTTATATAATCAGCATGATTCCCGGTAAAGAACGCTTTCAATACATTACCTTCTTTTTTAGGAAACTCCGGCTTATATGACTTCTTTTCCTCTTCAATCTCTCTATATTCTTTTTGTTGTCTCTTTGCCAAGAACCAATCCTGTTTCAATGCTTCACTCAAAGAAATACGACGATACGCTTTCAAGATGTGAGCGTGTTTCATTATCTCACTGTTATTGAATTTTCCGGTTTCTGTCAAAAATGTAAATGCGTTCATCTTGATCTCTTTTTAGTTATTACTATTGTTTCTATCAAATTTTATCCTTTTATTTGTATTGGATTGATTTGGTATTGCAAATATACTATAAGAAATTATACTATCAAAATATATACTATAAATAATTATAGTAAAAACATTATTTAACTATTAGAGCGGATTATACATTATTATATAAAATCATGGAATTGAAAGAATTTATAAAAGAGACAATATCAAGCATCGCAGATGCAGTATATGAACTTAATGAGGAGAAATCAGAAAATGGTCTTATCGTTAATCCATCAAAAATGAAATGGAAAGGAGAAACCAATGATTTATACGAAGATGGAAGAATTGTTAAAAATATAGAGTTCAACCTTAGCGTACAAGCATCAGATAAAAATGGAACGGGAATAGGGCTTAAAATTAATATTGTAAATGCTGGAATTGGTAATGAAAAGACCAACTCCACCATAAGTACAATTAAGTTTTCTATTCCGGTTGCTTTCCCTCCACAGAAGTAACCCATTTATAGAAAACTTGAGCTAGTTCCAAAGGGGTGCTAATCCATTTTCCAGAGCAGCATTGAGCTTCATAAACATAAACTGCGTATTTTAAACAATTCATTCTAATTTGTTCATCAGAATTACATGAATCGGGAGATAGGTTTAATTTTTCGTCCATAGTTTTTGGGGCTAACTGTTATTAATTGGAAATAAAAATATCCGCAATAGGTTGCAGCTACTACGGATACCATATATTAAACCTCTTGTGAGGGAAGTTTAACCACTTTGTCTCTGTAACATCTGCAACTTGTTACGATGCAAAGATACTATAATAATTTATAGTACAAACAAACAGTTGATTTATTTATGGAAAGAGATGAACGTTTTTTAGAAGTGATTAATGAACTTCAAATTACAGCTTATACGCTTGAAAAAGAAAATGGTATAAAAAATGCGCAAGCCAAAGTGTCTCATTACAAAAAAGGAGTAACCAAAAGTATATCTTCAGATATAATAGTTGGGCTTTGTGAGGCATATCCGCAAGTTAACGCTAATTACATTCTCACCGGCAACGGCCCCATGTTCAAGGAAGAACAAGCCACTCAAAACATTAACGAACATTCACAAGTAATACAAATAGACAACACAAAACAGGTAAGACACATGCTGGATGTTATAAATGAACAACAAAAAACGATAGAAAACCTAACAGAATATATCAAAAAGATAGAAGGAAACCCGAAAAGAAGTATAGAAAACAAGAAGGATGGTATGACCGCATAAACAAATATAACATATCCTTTGTTCTCAAATGACCTAAATATCTAAAAATATGGATGACCCTTTGTTTAGAGAGTTTGAGAATGTACTATCTGTTATGAAAAGGCAGAATGAAGTGATTAAGGAAGTTGTATTAAAAGAACCATTAGAAAAGATGAAATTGATTGTCTGTTCCGGGAAAAGAACGGATGATAGTTTTAACCTTAAATCTTTTAATAAAGACATACTTAAGAAAATGAGACAAATTTAATTGTCTATTTGCAAAGGAAGGCGTGACCTATCAAAAAGATCACGCCTTGTTTGTATATTATAAGCTATCTCATTTTAATAAATTACAGTCTTTTTATCCATTTCTTCCCAGACGGAGTTTCGGTATAAATCCAAAAGGAAATGGTTATTACCGTTATAAGTCCAAATCCATATAATGCTATCATATCAAAGATCTTTCAGCCATTTCTTGCCACTTTTGGTATGTGACCAAATAACTAGCGCAGCCCCTATGACACTAGTCATTAAGAAAATCATTGTTAATGCATCCATATTACTTTCATTTTAAAATTCTATTAGCAAAATTGGCAAAAATGTAAGTAGAAAAAATTCCCAATACAATTGTAGTCCAATTTATTTCATTTGAAGCATTAGTAAACAAGGGAGTTATACCACCCAACACAAGGGCGGCAAACACAAGTTTAGATAAATCGAAGAAGTAACTAGCAAGCTTTTCCCGCCTAGTCTTATCTTTGTCCTTAACCTCCTTCTTTGCTTCTTGCATTTTGCTAAAATTGCCCATATTCTAACTATTGACAACGCAAATGTACAAAAATAGTTTGATTATTCAAATTAAATTAATACACGTTATTATTAAACACATAATCAATAACTTTGGAATTAGCCTCATTTATAGAACTAAAATCCTTCTTGATATAAATTTCAGTTACCCTCATGGATTCGTCAACATGATTTAAGGCGGAATGGACTACATACTTGTCTATTTTAAGATCATTAGCCGCAATAGTAGCCCATGAATGGCGGGCAGCATAAAATTCCAAATCTTCTATGATGTCACCGTTCTTTTTTGACTTATTTATATCGTTAATGCTCTTCTCAATCTCCTTAAGGCCCTTATTGATAGCTTTATTAAAGTTCTTATAATCGGCATACATTTGATAGAATCTGAACACTCTTTTCCCTGTATGATCTTTGTATTTCTCCAGCAGATCGGAAATAAACGGGGGTACATCTACATGAATTTCCGCGTTATCTCTACGTCTAGTTCTTGTTTTCTCTCTGAAATACTGAATCGTATTATTGCTTATCTTATCACAGCTATATAAGTCAGCAGAATTCATTCCTATCAGACAGAAAGACAAGATAAATACATCTTTTGCAAGATTATATCTGCAATTTTGCTCTACATTTTTCCTGGCGTTATGCCGCATTATGTAGGGTAAATCATAAATTGCTTTTATTGTTTGCGGTGATAATGCCCTTTTTCTTGTAGTCTCTTCTTTGGGAACCTTAAACTTCATGAATGGAGACCAAGGTATTAGTATTACTCCTTTCTCTTCATCGTTATATTTTAATTTAGCCTCCTTATGCAAATGCCGAATACATGCGGTATAGTTAGATAACATTCTATTGGTTGTGATACGCTTCCCTTTTTTTATAGCTTCTAAATTGGATTTCTCCTTTTTTTCTATCAGAAACTTCGAATAATTAACCAGCATTGAATAGGTTATTTCAGAAATAGATATAATATCTCTTTTCATAAAGTTGATTAATGACTGAAGCATGCCTTTGTAATTAGAAGCAGTTCCATTTTTACCTTGTTTTTCAAGATTGTTTATATAGTCCTTTGCAAAAGATACAAAATCAATATCTTTCTTTTTGTCTTCTTCCTTTTGGTTCAAATAATCGACCAATTCATCTATTGACATATTATCTATAGTAAGAGCGATCTTGCTACATTTATTACGATAATAATTGATAATCTCATTGCACTGATCTATCTTTTCCTGATTTTTTATCTTGAAATTCTTGACCGTCAAATCTTCTTGGTTTACATATATAGAGGTTGGCAACCTTCGAACAACCCTGTTATGAGTTATCCGAATTTTTACATTCCAGGTCTTATCTTTTCTTTTTTGGTGCTTTTGCACTTCTGCTTTAAATGTAGCCATAATTTCATATGTATTTTTTATGCTTTTCTTTTTCGAGCAACAATAGAGCAACAATTTCAAGCAAAAGTAGCGTTTTAAATCAAAAGTAACAAAATAAAAGGGCTATAAATCATTTTAGACTTATAACCCTATTTATTTATAATCATCTGAAAATCAACACAAACAACTAATAATCAGACCTTATTTTTGTGGAGCGGTAAGCGAGACTCGAACTCGTGACCCTTAGCTTGGGAAGCTAATGCTCTACCAACTGAGCTACTACCGCATTTTTACCAGTTTAAAGGATCTTCCTTTAAATTACACTGCAAAGGTAAATATAATTTTTATATCTCAAATAAAATCCTTGATTTTTTAATAGGGGAAATATTACATAACTTTGAACTAAATCAGAATAATCGATAACTCTTTCATTGAGTTTAAAAAGTTGTTTCTCCATTTGTTGGAGTGAACAAACCTGTTCCTTCATCTGTTAGAAAGTCTCAAATTTAGATTTAACCTAACCAGCATGAAAAAAAATAAATCACTTTTTGTACTACTTGCTTTGTGTTTCTCTGCTATTTGGGCAGATGCACAGGTTTCATTGAGTTTTGAGGAATCATTACGTCTACTCCGACAAGAAAATCAAAGCTTAAAGATAGCCGATAAAAGTATAGAAATAGCTAAGGCAGAGCGAGATAAATTGAATGCTTTTTGGTATCCCAGTCTTCAATCTTCGGGTGCATTTGTACATATGTCGGAGAAGATCGAGGTGAAACAGCCGTTGTCTCAATTTACAGATCCGGCAAAGAATTTTGTACATTCCATAATTCCGGACGATCAAGTTATTTCGGCGATTCTGGATCAGATAGGGGCAAATACTCTTGTTTTCCCCCTGACTCCACGTAATTTAACCTCTATTGATTTATCTGCAGAATGGGTACTCTTTTCCGGAGGAAAACGATTTCATGCAACTAATATCGGCCGGACAATGGTGGACTTGGCACGTGAAAACCGGGCACAGACTGCTGCTACCCAACAAAATCTGTTAACGGAAAGTTATTACGGATTACGGCTGGCACAGCAAATCGTAACCGTTCGGGAAGAAACTTATAAGGGACTGCAAAAACATTATGAGAATGCACTGAAACTGGAAACTGCCGGAATGATTGACAAAGCAGGACGGCTTTTTGCCCAAGTAAATATGGACGAAGCCAAACGTACACTGGATGCTGCACGAAAAGATGAAACTGTGGTTCAAAATACGCTCAAGGTATTACTGAATAAAAAAGATATGGATGAAAACATTGTTCCCACTTCTCCACTTTTTATGAATGACTCTTTGCCGCCGAAAATGCTTTTCGACCTATCTGTTAACAGTGGGAACTATATGCTTAACCAGTTACAGCTACAAGAACATATTGCCAAACAGGAAGTGAAGATTGCTCAAAGCGGCTATCTGCCGAATATAGCCCTTTTCGGAAAACAGACCTTATATTCGCATGGCATTCAGAGTAATTTACTGCCACGTACAATGATAGGCATTGGCTTTACATGGAATCTATTCGACGGATTAGATCGTGAAAAGAAGATCCGGCAGTCGAAATTAACTCAACAAACATTAGCCCTCGGACAGATGAAAGCCCGTGACGATCTAGCAGTTGGAGTAGATAAACTCTATACGCAATTGCAAAAAGCACAGGATAATGCAAAAGCATTGAATGCTACGATTGCTTTAAGTGAGGAACTTGTACGTATCCGGAAGAAATCATTTGCAGAGGGAATGGCAACTTCCACCGAAGTTATTGATGCCGAAACAATGCTTGCCAGTGTAAAAGTAGCTCGCCTGGCAGCCTATTATGAGTATGATGTAGCACTAATGAATTTACTTTCACTTTGTGGTACACCTGAACAATTTATAAACTATCAACCTAAACCGTAACAAACAATGAAACCAACTAGTAGAACCCTTTCATGGGCTTTTGTTATTATTTTGCTAGTCGTCGGTATCTTTACCGCCCTTGGAATGATATTGATGCACAAACAACCACTGGTTCTGCAAGGAGAAGCAGAGGCCACAGAAATCCGTATCAGCGGAAAACTTCCCGGACGCATTGATACGTTTCTCGTTCAAGAGGGAGATTGGGTGCGTCAGGGAGACACTCTTGTAGTAATTAATAGTCCGGAAGTACACGCCAAGTTTCAACAAGTCAATGCATTGGAGCAAGTAGCAGTACTGCAAAACAAAAAAATTGATGCCGGCACCCGACGACAGATTGTAGCCACTGCATTGCAACTCTGGAATAAGACTAAGAGCGACCTGTCACTTGCGAAAATAACTTATAATCGTATACTTACTTTATACAAGGACAGTGTAGTTACTTCTCAACGGAAAGACGAAGTAGAAGCTATGTATAAGGCAGCATTAGCAGCCGAACGCGCTGCTTACGAACAATATCAAATGGCAGTGGATGGTGCACAGACGGAAGACAAAGCATCTGCCGCCAGTATGGTAGATGCTGCCCGAAGTACTGTTGATGAAGTCTCAGCCTTATTGGTAGATGCCCGGTTGACTGCACCGGAAGACGGACAAATAGCCACAATCTTCCCTAAACGCGGTGAATTGGTCGCACCGGGAACTCCTATTATGAATCTGGTAGTCATGAATGACGTTCATGTTGTACTTAATGTACGCGAAGACTTAATGCCACAATTTAAAATGGGTGAAACGTTTGTTGCAGACGTACCTGCTATCGATAAAAAGAATATAGAATTTAAAATCTATTATATTAGTCCGTTAGGTAGTTTCGCAACCTGGAAATCAACCAAACAGGTTGGTAGTTATGACCTGCGGACGTTTGAGATCCACGCCCGCCCTACTCAAAAGATAAAAGATTTGCGTCCGGGAATGTCTGTATTACTGACGTTAAATTAATAAAAGAATGAGTCCATCACAAACATATTCACCCTTTCGTACCGTACTACTCCGGGAGTGGCGACGAATGACTTCGCGACGCCTTTATTTTGGTGTCTGCATCATCCTGCCATTATTCACACTCTTCTTTATGGCAACTATTTTCGGCAACGGACAAATGGAAAATATTCCTATCGGCATTGTCGATCAGGATAATACCGCTACTTCCCGTAGTATTATTCGAAATATATCTGCCGTACCGACTTTTAAAGTAACAAAGTATTTCGTGAATGAAGCAGCCGCTCGGGAAGCCGTACAAAGAAAAGAAATTTATGGTTATCTTTCTATTCCTCCCAAATTTGAACAAGACGCCATTACAGGACAAGATGCAACTCTTTCCTACTACTATCATTATGCTTTATTGTCTGTAGGTGGCGAGTTAATGGCTGCATTCGAAACAGCATTGGCTCCAGTGTCACTCTCTCCTGTTGTGATGCAAGCTGTTGCTCTGGGAGTGGAACAAGATCAGATTACAACTTTCTTATTGCCAGTACAGGCAAGCAATCATCCAATATATAATCCAAGTCTGGATTACTCCGTTTATTTGAGCCAGCCATTTTTCTTTGTCTTATTTCAAATATTAATTTTATTGACTACAGTATACGCAATCGGCATTGAAATCAAGTTTCGTACAGTAACTGATTGGCTAGTTGCTGCAAAAGGGAATATGGTAACGGCGATATTAGGAAAACTGTTGCCTTATACTATTATATATATCCTGATAGGTTGGCTGGCCAATTATGTGATGTTCGGAATTCTACATATTCCCTTTCAAGGGAGTTGGTGGCTAATGAATATAATGACAATGCTTTTCATTATTGCGACACAATCATTGGGATTGTTCCTATTTTCATTATTTCCTGCCATTTCACTGATTATTAGCATAGTATCTATGGTAGGCTCTTTGGGAGCTACTTTATCCGGGGTAACTTTTCCTGTTCCCAATATGTATCCGTTGGTTCGGGATGCTTCCTATCTTTTCCCAGTCCGGCATTTCACGGAAATGATGCAGAATATGCTTTACGGGAGTGGCGGTTTTACCCAGCTTTGGCCATCGGCCATGTTTCTTTGTATTTTCCCCCTGCTCGCTTTTTCGTTGCTTCCTCATTTAAAAAGAGCCATAGAAAGTCATAAGTATGAAAACATTAAGTAAATTACAACAGTTATCATTCATCATTCAGCGTGAATTTCTGGCTATCAGTACCAGCTATGCAGTATTGTTAGTATTGATAGGAGGTATTTTTGTATACGGGTTACTCTATAATTATATGTATGCCCCTAACATTGTGACAGATGTCCCTATCGCCATAGTCGACAATTCGCACAGTGAGTTGAGCCGTAATTTTATCCGTTGGCTAGATGCTACTCCGCAAGCTGATGTTTACAGTCAGGCAATGGACTATAATGAAGCCAAAGAATGGATGAAACGAGGCAAAGTACAAGGAATACTGTATCTGCCACACGATTTTGAGGCACGGGTATTTCGTGGAGATGAATCTATTTTTTCCCTTTATGCAACAACTGATGCATTTTTGTACTTTGAAGCCTTACAAGGAGCTTCGTCACGTGTGATGTTGGCGATTAACGATAAATACCGACCCGATGAAGCTGTGTTTCTGCCCCCACAGGGATTATTGGCTGTAACTATGGCAAAACCGATCAATGTAGAAGGGACCGCACTTTATAATTATACGGAAGGATATGGCTCCTACCTGATTCCTGCCGTTATGATGATTATTATATTTCAAACTTTGCTAATGGTTATCGGTATGGTGACCGGAGAAGAATATAGTTCAGACGGAATCCGTACTTACGCTCCTTTCGGCCATACTTGGGCAGCCGCCATACGCATTGTAGCAGGAAAGGCATTTGTATATTGCGGATTGTATGCTATCTTTTCTTTCTTTTTATTAGGATTGCTCCCTTATTTTTTCAGTATTCCCAATATTGGAAATGGTCTGTATATTGTGCTATTAATGATTCCTTACCTGATAGCTACTTCTTTCCTCGGACTAGCTGCTTCCCGTTATTTTACCGATTCGGAAGCACCTTTGTTAATGATAGCTTTCTTTTCAGTCGGATTGATTTTCCTTTCCGGAGTTTCTTACCCAATGGAGTTAATGCCTTGGTATTGGAAAGCGGCACATTATATTCTTCCGGCAGCTCCTGCAACACTTGCTTTTGTACAATTAAATTCAATGGGAGCAAGTATGGCTGATATACGACCAGAATATATTACTTTATGGATTCAAGTACTCGTTTATTTTATATTAAGTATATGGGTATACCAAAAAAAGCTTCAGAAAAGTCAACTTCGTTAAGTAAATAATCAACTTAGGAAACAAAAAATTTCCAAACGAAAGTTTTCTATAAGAATGTGCTACATTTCTTTGTTTTTCTCATCGCTTTTGTATAGTTTCGTAAACTATTATTTTTAAATAGCAGTTAAAAACAATTTAAAAATAAATGATTATATGAAATACATTGTATATATTTTCCTTTTGTTTCCTATTCTGGTCACGGCACAAACTTACAAATATATAGGAATAGAAAATGGATTAAGTAATCGAAGGATATTCAACATTCAGAAAGATGATCAAGGCTATATGTGGTTTCTCACCAATGAAGGAATGGATCGTTATAATGGTAAAGATATAAAGCATTATAAACTGAACAAAGATGATAATTCCGTTGCTTCCCAAATACACCTCGGTTGGTTATATGCTACTCCGGAGGCAGGTTTATGGGTGATTGGCAGAAAAGGACGTCTCTTTCAATATGAAAAGCAATATGATCGTTTTACGATAGGATATAAACTACCGGATATATCGAAAACGATTAGTTATGGTTATGTAGACCACAACAATAATATTTGGTTATGCTGCAATGATTCTATTGTATTATACAATATCAAAAATGCTCATACATTTCAGTTCCCTAATATACTACACAGCAATATTACAGCCATAGAGCAGATAGATGACAATCATTTCTTTATAGCAACAGAAACAGGCGTGAGGTATGCTAAACTGGAAAACGGTGCTTTACAAATTATCCCTACCGAGACGCTTGATTATTTTCATACGCAAGTAAGTGTGTTGTATTTCCAGCAACAGCAAAAAAAATTATATATCGGCTCATTTGAGAGGGGTATTTTTGTATATGATATGCTTTCCCAAGAGATTATCCGGCCTGAAGCAGATCTTAGTGATGTGAATATAACCCGTATCAGACCATTAAATGAAACAGAACTATTAGTGGCAACCGAAGGCATGGGCGTATATAAGCTAGACATGAACAAATGCATATTAGAACGTTACATATCAGCAAATTACCAGAGCTATAATGAAATGAATGGTGACAACATCAATGATGTATTTGTTGATGAATCAAAACGAATATGGCTTGCCAATTATCCCACAGGAATTACAGTTATAGATTATCGTTATGAAAACTATCATTGGATGAAACACTCTATGGGCAACAAGCAGTCCATTGTCAATGACCAGGTGCACGCTGTCATTGAAGACAGTGATGGAGATTTATGGTTTGGTACGAGTAACGGCATTAGTCTTTACAATTCGGGAACGGGAGAATGGCATTCTTTTCTGAGTTCTTTCAATCATCAGCTAAAAGACAAAAATCATATATTCATAACTTTATGTGAGGTTTCACCCGGCATTATCTGGGCAGGAGGCTATACTTCCGGTATATACAAGATAAATAAAGCAGATTTATCCGTGGAATATTTCTCTCCTTATTTACTTTCACACATAAATATGCGCCCGGATAAATATATCCGTGATATGATAAAAGACTCAAAAGGACATATATGGTCGGGAGGATACTATAATTTAAAATGCTTTGATTTGGCAACTAACAGTGTTCGCCTATATCCGGGAGTAAGTTCTATTACAGCTATTGCCGAAAAGGATAGTCATAATATGTGGATCGGAACGGCAATGGGATTGTATTTGCTGAATAGAGACTCCGGGAAATACGAATATATTAAGTTGGAAGCCGGATCGACCTACATCAATACGCTTTATCAAGCAGATAACGGACTGCTATATGTTGGTACGAATGGAGCGGGAGTATTTATATATGATGCACAAAATAAGAAATTTGAGCATTATATAGCTAAAAATTCCGCACTTGTTTCCAACAGCATTTTTACTATTTTGCCTGAAGTTGACGGACGAATCATGATGAGTACGGAAAATGGGGTCACCAGTTTTCATACGAAGGAAAAAATATTCCATAACTGGACCAAAGGAGAAGGATTATTGCCTGCCTATTTCAATGCTTCATCCGGAGTATTACGTAAAAATAAGAACTTTGTATTTGGTAGTACGGACGGAGCTATCGAACTTCCCCAAAATGTAAAGTTCCCCGATTATGTATATACAAAGATGATATTCAGCGATTTGAATATTTCATACCAGCCTGTATATCCGAGAGAAGAAGATTCTCCATTGGAGAAAAGTATCAATGATACGGATGTGTTGGAGCTGAAATATAATCAGAATACATTCTCATTTAGAGTTTCCACTATCAACTATGATTCTCCGGGAAATGCTCTCTATGCATGGAAGTTGGATGGTTTCTTCGAAAAATGGACCGAACCGGGAACAGCCAATCTGATTCGCTATACCAATTTGCCACCGGGAAAATATACTCTTTATGTACGTGCCATTTCAAGGGAAGAACATGATATTGTTTTTGAAGAGCGTACAATGAGAATTGTCGTTACGCACCCTTTTTGGTCTAGTTGGTGGGCAATCACTTGTTACGTGTTATTAGTAATTTTGGGATTCATCTTTATTCTACGGGTTATGAATTTAAGAAAGCAAAAGAAAATTTCAGATGAAAAGACGAGTTTCTTCATTAATACAGCTCATGACATACGTACTCCGCTAACTCTGATTAAAGCTCCTTTAGAGGAACTGCTGGATGAAGAACCTTTATCCGCCAACGGAATAACTCGTGCAAATACTGCATTAAGAAATGTGGGGACTCTTTTACGGTTAACCAACAATCTTATTAATTTTGAGCGTGCGGATGTGTATTCTTCAGAATTGTGTGTTTCCGAATATGAGTTGAACACCTATATGCACGAAGTATATGAAACTTTTTCTTCCTATGCTGCTATCAAACATATTGACTTCACCTATGAGAGTTCTTTCAGTTATTTGAATGTGTGGTTTGATAAGGAGAAAATGGATTCAATTCTAAAAAACATTTTATCAAATTCACTAAAATACACTCCGGAGAATGGTAAAGTAAGTGTTTCAGTATCCGAAAGTAATGATTCTTGGAAAGTAATAATTGAGGATACGGGCATTGGAATTCCATCCAGTGAGCAGAGTAAGTTGTTCAAGCTCCATTTCCGAGCCAGTAATGCTATTAATTCCAAAGTTACGGGTAGTGGCATCGGGCTAATGCTGGTAGGAAAATTAGTTCGTCTTCATGGTGGTAAGATTAATGTAGAAAGTATAGAACATCAAGGAACTACTGTCAGGATTGTTTTCCCGAAAAGTAATAAGCATTTTCAGAATGCCGGTTTGATTCCACCAGCCAAACCGTTGGAACAGACTCCTGAACTGACGGTTCCCAATATTTCTGCCACACCGGTGAATACCGTAGAAACAACAAACTCACAACGTATTCTAATTGTAGAAGACAATGATGAATTGCGTTCCTATCTGATCAGTTCATTATCTTCGATGTATCACGTACAAGCTTGCGGAAATGGGCGGGAAGCACTAATTATTGCAAAAGAATTCTGGCCCGACCTTATTCTTTCAGATATCATGATGCCGGAGATGAGAGGCGATGAGCTATGTGTCGCTATAAAAAATGATATTGAGACATCACATATTCCGGTACTGCTGCTTACAGCTTTGGGAGATGAAAACAACATTCTTGACGGGATGTCAATCGGTGCAGACGCATATATTGTCAAACCTTTCAACGTGAGAATATTGAAAGCAAGTATTGCAAACTTATTGGCTAACAGGGCGTTGTTACGTAGCAGATATGCTAATCTGGATATTGATTCGGAACCTATGATACCGTCAGCAAACGGAACCACCAGTCTTGATTGGCAGTTTATATCCGCTGTAAAGAAAAGTATTGAGGAAAATATGGATAATACAGGTTTCTCTGTCGATGTACTTTGTGAGTTGCATCACATGAGCCGTACTAGTTTCTATTGTAAACTGAAGGCGTTGACAGGACAGTCTCCGACAGATCTGATTCGAATTACCCGTTTGAAACGTGCTACACAACTATTAAAAGAAGGTGGACATACTATTGCCGAAATCTCAGATATGACCGGCTTCTCTGAAAGCAAATACTTCCGGGAGGTATTCAAGAAACATTATAAGATGAGTCCGACTAAATATGCAAAAGAAGGAAGTAACTCCTCTCCTATTATAACGGAAGACAATTTATCCGATGACTAAAAAGGAGGTAACTTTCTCGTTTTAGGAAAAAGTTACCTCCTTTAATTATTCTTCGAATGAGTTATTTACATATCAGATACTTAATGAAAAGATAACCTCCGAATACTTGCAGACACATCCCGGGAATTCCAATGCGGAAATCCTGGATAGCATTATAAAAATTACCAATGTATATCCATTCTCCTAATGTACCTGCTACCTGATAGGCAAATACTACCCCTATCAGCATTATGACAGAAATACGTCTGAAGTGTTGCGCTGTCCATCCGGCAGCAATAGCCAATAATACGGATTTCAATAAAATTACAGGTAATGTGGCGGGAGCCGGCATACTAAACAGCAGAGAATTTATAGCCAGTGATAAGACGGCAGTCAGTAAACCGACTTTCCAACCATATTTATAAGCCCCAATCAGTGTAAAGAAGTAGATTGGCAGCCAAGTTATTCCTCCTTGTGGAATGAGATGAAAGAGTTGGGGAAAAAGGATGTTACCAATGATGAATAACGAGGCTGCCCAATAGGTCTTTACGTTGCTGTAATCCAACGAATAGAGTTTCACGGTTGTTGTTTCCATATCTTCATTATTTTAAAAATTCACATTAATGCCACCCATAAATGTTGCTTTTGGCATGGGATAGCCTGCATTTATTTCATATCGTTGCGCTAACAAATTCTCTCCTTTGACAAAGATATCTGCAAAATGACATATACGATAGTTGCCTCGAAGATTCCATAGAACAAAATTTTCTTGTTGCTCATGCCTCTTTGTAACGGAGGAATAAAGTCCGCTCACATATTGAAAGCCTGTTGAAATATTCCAACGACCGGAGGTATAGTCCATACCTGCATATAGTTTATGTTCAGGAGCGGCCAGAACGGGATTTTCCATGTGCAGCCAACTATAATTGGCATAGATGTTCCAATGAGAGTTAATACGATAGCCGACATTGGTTTCAATGCCCCAGTTTTCAATTTCTCCGGAGTTGATACTCAAAGGAGGCGTCAATCCATTACTCATAATAATATTGTCGCCATTGATGTAGTAAAGGTTCACTCCGTAAGACAATGCTCCTTCCAATAAACATTGAGAGTACGAAAACTCATAATTAATCATCTTTTCAGGCTCCAACTCGGGATTGGCAGGAGCAAACATATACATTTCCCGGATAGTCGGATTGCGATAGCCTTTACTTACCATTGCTTTTACTTCCGTATTTTTCGGAAAATGAAATGCCAGACCTCCTTGTGGAATCCATTCTGTACCGACATGAGAATGATGATCTACACGGACTCCTGCATCCAGAGATAACCAGCTATTTATATCCTGACGAAAGTCAATATACCCTGCAAATTCATCCATTTGCTTATCTACTCCCGATTTGCGTTCGCCCGTAGCCAGAACTTTATTCCAAGATTCCCCTCCGAAATGTTGATAATCAAATCCTGTTGTCACACGGTTACCCGTGAAAAGAGTGGCACTCTGATACCACGATATACCCAGCATCCGGTCTTTGGAATTAAAATGTGACTTTTGTGGTTCTTCTCCAGTTTTATATCCGTCGTTTATCTTATGCCGTCCCCAGTTGTAGAAAAAGCTCAAGGTACCTGAAGTCTTTTCATAATGATTCTCTAAAGCAAACGAAGTCATGCCGCGAGTGATGCGTGAATCATTGTCGAAAAGCGGAGTTTGAACCGTTCCAGGATTGGAAGCATTGAAATGCGTTACATTTATATCTCCCCATACTTTCCAGAAAGTACTTAAGTCATAGCCTAGTTTGGCATATCCTCCATATTGCTCGAACTCCATATCGGAACGATGTCCATCCGTCCGGTTGTATGAACCTGTCACGACACTGCTGAAACGCCCTTTCTTCACCCGATTTGAAAATTCTGTCTGCAAAGTATTATAAGAACCATAACCTACTTGCATATTGTTCTTCACCCCTTCTTCCTGTTGTTTACGGGTAACAATATTGATAACTCCGCCCATTGCATTCGAACCATAAAGGACAGATGCAGGACCACGTAGAACCTCTACCCTTTCTGCCAGCATGGATTGGTAGGCATCTGCTATCGGATGTCCCATTAGCCCCATATATTGCGGGTGACCATCAATTAAGACTAATAGCCCCGCTGTCGGACTACCACCAATCCCCCGTAAACTCATGCCACCTGCTGCACCTGTAGACACACCATATCCCATAATACCACGACTGGTAGTAAACAACCCCGGTACTTGTTCGGTCAATAATGGCAACAAGGAAGGTTCATACCTTTTTTCTATCTGTTGTCTATTGACTATGGAAATAGTCATAGGCAAATGGCGTATATCCGTTTCATTGCGTGTTCCGGTAACTACGACCTCATCAATAACATAATTTCGTCCTACTTGCGTACTGTCTTTTCTGTTTTCTGCCATTCCCGAAATGGACAACAGACTACTGAATAGAAATAAACAAGTTGTATTCTTTCTCATACTTTAGTCTGTATTTTTACTCTTTATTTTTGATTCTTTCGAGAAAGCCACGAATCAGCTGCAAAATAGCTTCGGCCGATTCCTCTTCACTGCACATAGTTTCTACGGGACACCAGCCTGTATGGTCGCGATTCCATATAAAGGGCACTTCCTGTACAAAGTCTACTTTTACATCTGATGTCCGAAACAAGTCCATAGCGTTTGAACTGACAACATCTGTATATAACTCTTTTATACCACCTAAAATCATGAGGGCGGCAGCTCCTTTCCCAACTACTTTATCAGCAATCAGAGCTCCTTTCAGGAACTCCGGCTCCCGGGTCAGCAAATCGTATAAATCGGCTACTCCGCGTTGGGTAAAAGTGCGAATCTTTCCTTCGTTGTCTATCACACAGGAATATCCTCCTGTATGTAGTAGATTGATTAATTCTTCCATTATAAAGTCCCTTGTTTCAGTTGTTCTACAAATTGGTCTATCCGATGCAATTCTTTCGGTATATCAATATTCTGCGGACAATGTGACACACACTGATTACATCCGATACAATGACTGGCCTGTCGGAGTTTGGGCACGCTGCGATCATAACCGACAAGAAATGCCCGGCGTGCTTTCGCATAATTTTCATCTTGCCCGTTTTCAGGAACATTGCCCTCGTTGACACAACGATTATAATGTAACAGTATAGCCGGAATATCCAACCCATACGGACAGGGCATACAATATTTACAGTCATTGCAAGGAATGGTAGGGTATTTCAACATTAATTGCGCCGTTTCTTCAAGAAATTCTTTTTCTTCATCAGTAAGTGGTTCCAATGGTGAATAGGTACGGAGATTATCTTGTAAATGTTCCATATAAGTCATACCGCTTAGTACGGTCAATATATCCGGAAAAGAACCGGCAAAACGGAATGCCCACGATGCAACACTGTTTTCAGGACGGCGCTGTTTGAGTCGTGCTACTAAATTATCATTCAACTTAGACAGACGTCCGCCCAACAACGGCTCCATAATAATAGAAGGGATTCCTCTTTTAGCCAATTCACCGTACAGATATTCTGCGTCGGTATTTCGGGTATTTGTCTCTTTGGCATGTTTCCAGTCAACATAGTTTAGCTGTATCTGCACAAAGTCCCACTTTATTTCATCATGCCGGGAGAGGAGATAATCATAAACTTCAATATCCCCATGATAAGAAAATCCGAGATTCCGGATACGTCCCGCTTCACGCTCTTTAATCAGGAAGTCGAGCATACCATTGTCCAGATACCGTCCTTTAAGGGCATCCATTCCTCCCATACCGATACCATGAAGCAACATATAGTCAATATAATCTACTTGAAGCTCTGTAAATGATTTATGATACATTCTAAGTGAAGCCTCACGAGACCATGTGTCCGGCGAGAAATTGGACAGTTTGGTGGCAATAAAATATTTGTCACGTGGGTGGCGGCTTAATGCAATGCCTGTTGCCTTCTCAGAAAAACCTTGCACATAAGCCGGAGATGTATCGAAATAGTTTACTCCGTGAGCAATAGCATAATCTACTAATCCATTCACCGCGTCTTGGTCGATTACCTCACCGTTACCGTCGGGAGATGGCTTAAGAGGCCAACGCATACAACCGTATCCCAAAAGTGAAACACGGTCACCTGTTGTTGGCGAAGTACGGTAGGTCATTTTATCAGTAGGTATTTCCCCTTCTCCCGATACACTATTTGATGAGGAAGTACCTTTAGAAGAACATCCGTATAATATGGCTGTTGATGTAGCTGCACTGATACCTACAATTTTAATAAAATCTCTTCTGTTTATGTTTTTTTTATTCTTTTCTTCCATAATCTCATCTCAATTTAGATTATATAATTCTATGCATCTGATGTCCTGTTACATAAATAGCACTGAAAGGACGGGACGGACATAGATTCTCACAAGCTCCGCAGCCAATACATTTTTCCGCATTCACAACCGGAATTTTGGGCGAATCCGCCATATCCGGATCGGAAACTACCATTTGGATAGCACCGGTCGGACAATGACGCGCACAGTTGCCACATTCAACTCCATCGGTCAACGGTACGCAGTTTTCTTTAATCCATACGGCATGGCCGATTTGAATGGCAGACTTATCAGCAAGGCTGGTCAGATGAATAGCGTCCGTAGGACAGACCTCCGCGCATTTTGCACATTCAGGACGACAATAGCCACGTTCATAAGACATTTCCGGCTGCATCAAAGTCAACAAATTGCCAGAAGGGCGGAGTACCTGATTAGGACAAACCGAAACACATAATTGACAGGCTGTGCAATGCTGTGCAAAATTGCGCGCACTTAATGAACCGGGAGGTAAAATGGGATTTTCCCGATGGGGAATCTTCTTGTCTTCAATGGTTGCCAGTCCGCCGTCCACTTTCTTTTCCTGTGCTTTTAGTGCGGCGGTGGTTGCGAAGATAGCCGATGCAGAAAGAAAACTGCGGCGAGCATTGTCTACTTGCTCCGTAGTAACGGATTTAGCTTTGGAGGTAGTTATCATCTCAGGTTCCGCTTCTATTTCGGGGATACGTCTTGTGTATTTAATAGCCCCTTTCTTACATTTTCCCAAGCAGTTCATACAAACGACGCAACGGCTATAATCTATTTTATGCGCTTTCGCATCAATACAGGACGCCTTACAATTACGCGCACATAATCCGCATCCGTTACATTTGGAAGTATCAATCACCGGTTTGAAGATAGAATATCGGGATATGAATCCTAATACCGTACCTACCGGACAAATCGTATTACAGTAAGTCCGTCCATTACGCCATGCCAATATAATAAGTACAATTAGAGTAACCACGGCAATAACCAAAGTAGAAAAACTTTTTATCCATACGTCCACTTCATAAAAAGCATAACTGCCGGCCCGTTCGGCAAAGTATGCCAGAAGGTTGTTTCCCCACTGCCAAACCGGAGCGAACAAAGCAGAGACCATTCGCCCATACGCGCTATAAGGTGCTATCAGAATTGCCAAAGCATTCAAGCCTACAATCATTGCAATAATAAACACTGCTAAAACGCCATAGCGGAGCCATTTCATAGCCGGAGAATAACGGAAACGATTCTTTTTACGTTTGCCGGATACCCACGAAATAGCATCCTGAAATACTCCCAAAGGACAAATGACCGAACAATAAATACGCCCGAACAAGATTGTAAGTATGATAAGGAATAATACCACACCTATATTCAAGGCTAATACAGCCGGCAGGAATTGAATTTTTGCCAGCCATCCGAACCAAGTATGCAATGTCCCTGTAAAGTCGAGAAATAACAGGGTGACAAGTGTAAAACACACAATCGCGGCTGTAAGTCTGATAGTACGTAACATAATTAAATTGTTTTCTTTTTATAGTAGTTTATATCTATATTACAGATTAATCAAGCACTCATTACTTTTTTAGCATCATATACTTTATTTATACTAATAATTTATGCAGCAAATATACTCGATTTTAAATATTCGCAAAGTAGATAGATTACAGATTATTATACCAATATTACAGAATCACTGTTTATAGACGGGCTAAATCTTTTTTTGTTACCTATTATTCTTTTTTGTAAAAGCGATATCATGATATGAACATCTTATCGTCATTTTGCCTATCTTTGTGCCCCGAAGGCAAAGAACGCTCTTTTTTAATAAACTCACTATGCAGAAATTAGTCAAGAAGGAATATCAGATTCCTTTTATTCTGGTCACTTCCCTTTTCTTTCTATGGGGATTTGCACATGCTATTTTAGATGTGTTAAACAAGCATTTTCAGGATGTGATGAATATAAGCCGTGCTCATTCGGCATGGGTACAAGTCATGTTTTATCTGGGATATTTCGTCATGGCTATCCCAGCAGGACTGTTTATCAATAAATATGGCTATCGCAAAGGAGTAGTATTCGGTTTGTTGCTCTATGGTATCGGTTCGCTGCTTTTTATTCCCGGTGAATACTGGATGTCGTTTCAGTTCTTCCTTTTCTCCCTGTTTGTCATTGCCTGCGGTTTGGTATTTTTGGAAACAGCCGCCAATCCTTATATGACGGAATTAGGTGAACGGGAAACTGCCGCCAGCCGATTAAATCTGGCACAATCATTTAACGGATTGGGTTGTATCTGCGGGCCGCTTATAGGAGGTTTATTATTGTTTTCGGAAGAAGGTAGTTCGAATATCTCATTGCCATATACATTAATGGGAATCATTGTACTGGCAGTTGCTTTAGTATTTAACAAAGTCCGTTTGCCGGAGATTACCCATGAAGAAGACACGGATAAACAGGGGCAGGCACAGGGACTCTGGTCACACAAGCTTTTTATTTTTGGTATCGCAGCTTTATTCTGTTATGAAATTGCAGAAATCTCTATTAATAGTTTTTTTATTAATTATGTGGTAGATGACGGCTGGATGAACGCCCGCGATGCTTCTGTGATTCTTTCGTTCGGTGGTCTGGGGCTATTTATGTGCGGACGATTTGCCGGTAGTTGGGTGATGCGGCAGATACGGGCAGAGAAAGTATTGTTCTTTTGTGCTGTCGGTACAGTCGTAACAAGTTCTTTAATTGTACTGAATCTGGGGATCATATCACTGATAGCTCTTTTCTTGGGTTACGCTTTTGAAGCAATTATGTTTCCTACTATTTTTGCACTTTCATTACGGGGACTGGGCAATCATACCAAACGTGCATCCTCTTATTTAATGATGTCTCCCATTGGAGGGGCTGTCGGCCCCTTGCTCATGGGATATGTAGCAGACCAGACTACAATGTCCTTCTCATTCATCGTTCCGTTGCTTTCATTCATAGTGGTGATGATGTATGCATGGAAAACATTGAGATAATTAACTCCGCCTGGGGCGGTATAGAATACCGAATATATTTATCAAATATCCTGTCAGACATACTACGGGTGCTACCTTTATACGCAATCCGCTGAATATATCAGGGTTATAGGCGGCAGGGGTACTCCCCTCACCGCTCATGAATAGATAACCTACTATTATTACTACCGAACCAATTAGCAGAATTATATAATTTCTTCTGCTAAATACTGTTTCTGTCTCTTTCTGTTTCATTATTTTTGATTTCATATTCTTCTTCCGTTTTAGTTTTTGTAATTCATAGTTGGAGCGAATAGCGCATATTTTTCCTCAAACTGCCGGTTGCTCTCTTTATATTTTTCTCCGTCTATCTTCTTCAAGAGTTCATTATATTGGTTCCATTGCCAGAATTTATAGATACAATCATTGCGAACCATTTCTATACGGTTTCCTTTTAATGAAAAAGCCCAGTTTATATAATCTTCCGCTTCAGCTATCAAATGTACAGCCAGAGTCACTGCTTTCGTTTTTTCACCCAAAGCAGCATAGGCCGTTGCTATATCATAAGAACCACTTTCATGTGTTTCGGGAACATTATATCCCGGAATAACCTGTTCCGCATAAGCGAGTACTTTCTTTGCACGCTCATTATCTCCTTGCGCTATCAGTTCTTTGGCAAGTTGCGCAAAAAGCCTGCGATGATACCAACACGTGCGTAGTGTTGTTTCATCCAGATAGAGCCCCGGAGTATCCAGTCCGCCATATTTATATCTATTCATAACGTTGTCATAAAGCCTTTCCACATCTACTGCATAAAGTCTGTTTTCACCGACATCTCCCCACTTCTTATAGTCAAAAGGTGTAAAGCGGAATGCTAATCCTTCCTGTACAAAGTAATTGTCAAACTTCAGCTTACTGACACTTCCTACGGAAATTGCAAGATAAAGCGGACGTTCCCAATTACAGTTGGCAAGCATTTCCAGCATGAGTAAATCGACTTTAGTCAACATACGTATATCCGTTAAAGGAATATACAGTTTGTCCGGTATGGCATCCTTCAAGTCCTCCCCTTTCAAATGTCGGATTGTTTTGGGGAGCATGATTCCCGAACGGAGCAGCGCGTCCTTATCAATGTGGATATTTATCGTATCCGTAGGAATTACGTGAAACTCCTGTTTCTCTGAGAGCACCCAATATTTCAAGATATTTTTTACCTCAAACGGGTCTTCTCCGAAGCTGTCACGGGCTTCCTCCGGGTGCTTCCGGTACAGTTCCTCAATTTGTTTTTTCAGTTCCGGACGTACGGCCACATATTCGTTGGTTCCTTCCTGATATTGATTTTTATTCCAGCTTATAGGCAGTCCGGGAGCATTATACAACGGGCATTGCTGTTGATAAATATACCAATCGGTCTGCGCATAACTTAGGTTACAAACACGTGCATCCCTGCGTACTTCTTCCGTATCCTGATTATACCATAGCGGGAACGTATCGTTATCTCCGTTACAAAAAATAATCGGATTTCCTTCATCGGGAAGAGTCATCAGATAGTTAGCCCCAAAGTCGCGACAAGTAAAACGGGCACTCCGGTCATGGTCATCCCAGGTCTGGCTCGCCATTTGCACCGGAATCAATAAACAGATTGTCATTAACACACTGACTTGCACCGTCGAAGTTGTTTTCCGGCGAAGCATATCACATAATCCTGCCGCTCCTATCCCTATCCAGATAGCAAAAGCATAGAACGAACCGGCGTATGCGTAGTCCCGTTCACGCGGCTGACCGGGAGTTTGATTCAGATAAAGCACAATAGCCAGTCCCGTCATAAAGAAAAGGAAGAACAGTACACTAAACTGCTGTTTGCCTTTCTTACTGCGGTTCCATTGCCAATAGATTCCGAACAGTCCTAATAATAGCGGCAGTCCGTAAAACACATTGTGCCCTTTGTTCTGACGTAAAGATTCCGGTAACAAACTTTGGTCACCTAATCTTAAATTATCTAACCAGGAAATTCCCGTTATCCAGTTCCCATGTTCCGGTTCGCCACTCCCTTGCACATCGTTCTGCCGTCCTACAAAGTTCCATAAGAAATAGCGCCAATACATATAATTGAGCTGATAGGTAATGAAATAAGTGAGGTTTTCTTTTTGCGTAGGAGCCGCTTCGCTTCCTCCCGTCCAGTTTTTGTATGAAGCAGCCATTCGCTCATTCCACATTCGGGGAAACAACATATTCTGAGTATAGCACACATCTTCTTTATACCGGATTATTTTATATTTACCTTTTTCCTTATCCGGACGATATACAGCACTTCCCTTTGTCGTTTTTACTCTGTAATAGTCACCTTCAGGCACATATTCCGGATCGGATGCATAAGTTTTTCCATAAAGCAGAGGAGCACTTTCATACTGCTCGCGATTCAGATAACTTTTAAGTGTAAAAATGTTGTCCGGCGCATTCTCATTAAGCGGAGTATTAGCGTTGGCACGAATCAGTATCACCGCATAGGTGGTATAGCCTACGGTGAGCATAAGCAAGCACCATAAAGAAGTATGCAACATACGTTTTCGGAAACGATAAATGGCTCCGACCAGTACGAGAAATGTTAAAGTTAAAAAGACGATCAGCCCCGTATGGAAAGGAAGTCCGAACACATTGACAAAGAGCAGCTCGAACCACCCTCCCATATCAGCTATGCCAGGAATATAAACAAAAAGGATAAATACGATAAGAAGACCGGATATGACAATTGCAGCAGCTACTCCTTTAAACGATATTGCATGATACTTCTGATAATAGAAAACCAGCACAATGGCCGGGATGCAGAGCAGATTAAGCAAATGCACTCCAATTGACAGCCCGATAATATAAGCTATCAGGATAATCCAACGGTCACCATATACCGAATCCGATTCATCTTGCCAGCGAAGAATCATCCAGAAGACCAATGCCGTAAGAAAAGAAGAGAAAGCATAAACTTCACCTTCTACCGCACTGAACCAAAATGTATCACTGAATGTATATGCCAAGGCTCCGACAAATCCCGACCCCAGAATGACGATAACATCTATCGTTGATAAATTCTGCTCTTCATTTACTATCAGGGATCTTACTAACCGGGTGATGCTCCAAAAAAGAAACAGGATGCAACCGGCACTCAACAACGCATTCAGAAAATTCACCAGCCAAGACACTTGCGATGCCTCGGAAGCAAACTGGGTAAACAGGTTTCCTACGAGCATATAGAAAGGTGCACCCGGTGGATGCCCTACTTGTAACTTTTCGGCACACGAAATAAATTCGGGACAATCCCAAAAACTAGCAGTAGGTTCAATCGTCATTCCATATACAAAAGCTGCTATTAGAAAAACAATCCACCCACTAAAATCATTCCATTTTTTAAATAATAAGTTGTTCATTGCTCTGTAACTTTTTTGTTTGCAAAGTTATAGAACAAGCATATAAAAGAGAAGATTCTTATCGGACGAATACGGACACTTTATACTTATAATCAGTTGATATTCAACAGCGTCACATAAACAAGCACAGACAAATGCAGACTATAATGATTTCACAATATCCTCCAACGATTCTTTAGAGTTTGCCAGCATTAATTTCTCCGTTTTTATCCTGGAGATTCTCCGGGTCAGAGTCTCAACAGTCAGTTTCATTAAATCTGCAAAACAAGTAGGCTGAACACCTTCGCGTAAAAAAGCACATACCCTCAAATCTTCTTCTGTAAGTTTCGGACTTATCTCTTTCAATTTGGATACAAGGCCGTAAACGTTTTCCTGAAGTCGTAAAAGTTCCGTCCAGTCTCTTTCTGAAAAAGACGGTATTTTGGGAGACAAAGCAGTTCGTTCCTTCAACTGACGGACTTTCGAGATAACCGGAGAATTTTCATAAATATGCTGTTGAAGGGATTGATACTTTTCTTCGAGATAATTACATTGCATCGCCAATTTGTCAGATTCAACCTCTTTCATCTGCATTTCTTCCTTAAAGGTGTCCAGTTGCGAGTGTACAGACAGATGTTTCTTCCATAGCAATCCAAGCAAGAGGGACATGGCACCGAACACTCCCAAAGCGGAAGACAGAATCACGGTAGAACGGTCTTTACTGTCAATCAACATCAATTGGCTGGCATACGCTTTTCTTTCCATTTCCAGCGCTTCGTCAAAGTTGCCATATTTCTGATAATAAAGACTACATCTCCTGCAAATCTTAGTCATTTGTTCATATTCTTCTGTTTGCGCAGCTAGTCTTATTGCTTCTTTGAAATGAGTTTCAGCGTCTTTCTCCTGATTCAAATCACTTTCTACACATGCCAGATAATAATAGGCTTTTGACTTCTGAATTTCATTTCCGTATTGCTCATAATAAGACACGGCCTGACGAATCTGATGATCAGAAGAATGAGGTATATTCTTATCTTCATTGAATTGAGTACAAAGCAAATTGTATTCTGCAAGTTGCGCCTCATTCATTTGGTTCATTTGAATAGTTTCAAGAATAATGGATGCCGTATCCGGATCTTGCTCCATTAATTGAGCAGCTTTATCTAATCCTTGTTTCACATTAGTCCCCTCCGGATGACATGCGGCCAAAGAGAGGACAAATACATACAATAAAATTCGAAGATTACTCATAGTCTCAATTTTTAGTCTCTACATACAAATATGCGACAAATTTATAAGATTATTGCTAGAGTAGCGAATATTTCTTCCTTCTTTTAGTAAACTCTAAACTTGATATAGTATAAAATTAATCGTCTGATAACTGTTATTCTTTCGTCTAAATTTACTTTCTATACTTTTCTTGATAAATATCAAGGAACAGCAAGCAGTTAATTAGGAAGATAAGCTGTATCTTTGTAGCAATAAAAAATATATCATGATTAAGAACATTGTATTCGATTTTGGTGGAGTTATTGTAGACATTGACCGTGATAAAGCCGTTCAGGCATTTATCAAACTGGGATTGACGGATGCAGACAGTCGGTTGGATAAATATCATCAAACCGGAATATTTCAGGAATTGGAGGAAGGCAAACTTAGCGCTGATGAATTTAGAAAACAACTGGGAGATTTATGCGGACGAGAGCTTACTATGGAAGAAACCAAACAGGCATGGCTGGGCTTCTTCAACGAAGTAGATTTGCGCAAACTTGATTATATGTTGGAATTACGGAAGTCTTATCATGTATATATTCTTAGTAATACCAATCCTTTTGTCATGTCATGGGCTTGTAGCCCCGAATTTTCCTCAAGGAAGAAGCCATTGAATGATTATTGTGACAAGCTGTATCTATCTTATCAGGTAGGACATACAAAACCTGCACCGGAAATATTCGACTTTATGATAAAGGATTGTAATATAATTCCTTCCGAAACTTTATTTGTAGATGACGGAACTTCAAATATCCACATGGGCAAAGAGCTGGGATTCGAAACTTTCCAACCCCGGAACGGAACTGATTGGAGAGCAGAACTGACTGCTATATTAGAGGAGTAATAATTGGCCCTTATATCACTTTCTGAAAAAACATGCAACCACAAGTCATACTTATCACCGGAGCATCTTCCGGGTTCGGGAAAATCACAGCGCAAATGTTATCTGAACAGGGGCACATTGTTTACGGAACAAGTAGAAAGCCTTCCGGAAACATGAACAATGTAAAAATGCTTGTTGCCGATGTCACTAATATTCTTTCTATCCACGAAGCTGTCGGACAGATTATATCAGAACAAGGACGGATTGACGTATTGATTAATAATGCCGGAATGGGTATCGGCGGCGCTTTGGAACTCGCAACAGAAGATGAAATATCCGGGCAGATGAATACTAATTTCTTCGGCGTAGTGAACATGTGCAAAGTGGTGCTGCCTTATATGCGCAAGGCACGAAGAGGAAAAATCATCAATATCAGTTCTATCGGTGGAGTAATGGGTATCCCCTATCAGGGATTTTATTCCGCTTCTAAATTTGCGGTCGAAGGATATAGTGAGGCTTTAGCCTTGGAAGTTCATCCGTTTCATATAAAAGTTTGTATTGTAGAACCGGGAGATTTCAATACCGGATTTACAGATAACCGGAATATTTCGGAAGCAACAAGAGTAAATACCGATTACAAGGAGAGTTTCCTGAAATCATTGGAAATTATAGAAAAGGAAGAACGTAACGGATGTCACCCGAAGAAGTTGGGGCATGCAATCTGTAAAATAGTAGCACGCAAAAATCCTCCCTTCCGTACGAAAGTCGGACCATGGATACAAGTCACATTCGCTAAGAGTAAGAAATGGCTGCCTGACGTTGTCATGCAATATGCTCTTCGAATATTCTATGCCATTCAATAGGCAGGTATGTGAAAATCGCCTTCTATAACTTTAATAGTTATAAAAAGCGATTTTTTATTTCTAGAAAAAACTATTCTCTCTGTTTCAGATTAGTTTTTGGGTACTAATTCCAGAAACATTGTAGTAGTCAGTAATATAGCCAATCCGATACAGACAGTTATTAATAACCAATTAATATATTTTGCTTTCGGCTTCGTATCGGCATGCAGGTTATTCAGGAAATACTCTCTGAAGAAAAGATACAAGCCGGGAATGGTTGCACTTGCCAACAAAAAGTCTTCCGGAATCTGGAAGAAATAAGTTTTGGATAATCCTATCAATGACCAGTGGCAAAGAAAAAGCACCAGAAACATATTCACTTTATGAGCAAACAGCAATAGTAGTCCGATTGTAAATACCACCACGGAACAGGGCATTACCGGAGAGGTCATTTCCGGGAAACTAAGTCCGCGGGCCAACGAAACCAGTGGGTATATAAAAGGCATTGCCAACAAGATATACGATAAGATATCATACTTATGTGTACGTTCAAAAGTTGTATATCCCGTAATAGTATCCCAAATCCAGATAATAGCCATTACTCCCCAAAACATAGCCATTACTCCATTATAGCTGCGTTCCTCACAATAAATATAATAATAGATAACTGAAATCCATGAATACAGCCCTATCATGTAGAACTTCATTCCCATTTTCACCCACGGACGTGGCCGGCAGATGAGCAATGCTGTCAGCACGATACCAATAAGAATAATAACTATCTGCAAAAGCCAGGTGGCTGAATTATAATATGCGATTGTTCTCCAAAAAATCTCCATAAAAGTAGTTTAATTAATGTCTTGTTAAAGAAAAAGCCCGGTGTGGAAACAGGAACATCGGGAATGTGGCTCCTACCGCCAACATGAATATTACAGTACTGGCTATCAAGCTATTGGAGAAAAACATACCCATGAATTTATCCAGTTGCTCCGGGTCATTCATATTCTGTAAACACATAATCAGTGAAAATACCATATTATAGGCAAACTTGCCCGGAATCATCGGAAGCAATGCCGGAATATAGAGTACCGTCATTGGGCAATAGACCCTTTTTCCCAGCCATAGACTACCAAAACCTATTACCAAACCGGCAAATAAAGAAGCGGTAGCAATATCTACCCCTAAATAAGTCATCAGGCAAAAACGACATGCGTGTCCTAATGCCGCTAAAATCGCAATCATTTTAAATGCACGCAAAGGTGGGTCGGAAATAGCTCCGAAGCCTATACCCGCCACTGCAGCAAAAAATCCATCGGAAAGAATATCGAGTGCTACCATATCAAATTAAGCTGTTTTTTACCATTAATAATGTAAAGGAAAGGCCGATCGCAATGCTGACAATCAGCAAGGACGCCTCCGTCAAGCGGGCAAATCCGGTCAGGACATATCCTTCTACCACATCAATCACACCATTAATCAAAGGCACTCCCGGAACGAGATACAGTACGCTGGTTGCCAGTGCTATTTCGGAAGTCGTATCAAATATCAAAGCTGTGGATGCACATAGGGAAGCCACGAACGCCGAAACAATAAATGTTATATAATGATTGATTTTCTTTTTCTGCATCTGTTGTTTCAGGTAAAATCCTGTAATTGTGGCTGAGAAAACAATGCCCATAGAAATCAAATCCCCTCCGAACAGTTTACAGAAAGAAGCATTGGCAAATCCTACCAGCAATAATACAAAAAGAGGATGTATCATCGGAGCGGAAACTATTTTCCTGTATTTTTCCGTCAGTTCTTCCAACGAGAGGCGATTGTCCACGGCTTCCCAACTCAATGCACTTAATTCCGAGTTATGTTCAAAACTAATAGGATGTGCAGGAATGTCTATAACCTCGTTGCAAGCCTCATTGGTTTGTTTGTCAATAATCGTAAGAATGATGTTTTTATGAAATACTCCTAATTTTACGTCTAGCCCGAAAGCCTCACCGATACGTTTGGAATTACGGACAACCCGCGAAGTATGTACTCCGGCTCCCATTAGGTGGGCAGAATATTCGGCAATGAATTTTCCTTTTGATAATAAAGATTCGCTTGTCTTCATGCATGTGGTATTTTTAAATCGGCTGCAAAAGTACAAAAAAGAGTCATAGCAGAAACCTTATTCTTGAATATTTTCTCATTAAATATCCGAAAACAAAAACACAGCCTTTCACAGAGCTAAAAAATAAGCTACTGTGAAAGACTGTATCAATCCTTTGATTAGCAATAAAAATAAATCGTCTTCCTTAGATGGAATAACGGGAACCAACACGCCTGCCTCTTTTAATTCATTAATCTTCTGTTTCACTTCCGGTGAAAGTTCCACCGGATCGGGATTCATCGGACGGATTCAAGAATTGTTCGTGAAGCGAATGTGTTTGTTGAGTACCGGAAGGACATATAACAGTCCATACCAATAAAGAAAATACAAATATTCGATGTTTCAGTCGGCTTTCCATTCCAATCTATATTTTTACTAAAATAAAGACGGAAATCCGGCCGTTTTGTACTCACTATCCTCTACTTCTGAGTAAAACAAATAAAAAGTTATTTTATATTTTTAACCGCCTCCTCAATTCTAGATCGCAAATTCGGATTACTCGGACGTGCCGAACTACCAAAATCAATAATCTGTCCTTTTCTGTTTATCAAGATATAATATGGCATATCATGCACATTCCATTGGTTACAAATCTTCTGATAATTTTCTTTTCCAAAAAAATCATTTGCATAAATACATTCAATTCCCCGGTTCCTCAATGAATACTTATCCAGGCACTCCTCCCACTCCTCTTTCGGTTCGCTGCCACATATAGAATATATGACCAAATCTTTTGTAGAATACTTACTGCGTAACTGCTTCAACGGTTCCATCTCCGTTAAACAAGGAGGGCACCACTTAACCCAAAAATCAAAATAGATCACTTTTCCACGATCTTTCTCGAGCATTTCATAAATAGGTTCCATAAATGACATAGACGTTTTTTGACTTGCATTTTCATGAAATACTCCATACAATAAATTATCGGAAACCGATTGAGGATTTTCCAAATATGACTTAGTCCGATTATATATTTGGGTAATCTGTGCACGTAAATGCGGCATCTTCACTATTGAATCAAACTGTGCGTGTCGTTTTGCTAAAGCAAGTGTATCATTAGCCGTCAAACAATTAGCCATCATCTTTGTATACAAATACTGATTCAATGTATTCTCCCCAATTAGAGACATCATATCCTCTATCTTCGGATATTTCCTATTTTTCAAAGCCATTCCAAATAAAATATAGTTTTCTACACTTTCAGCAATATCAAATAAACGTGCTGATAGTATGCCTTTATGGTAAAGCCCGTTAATTTCAGGCAACAACGCATGATAGCGCTCCAACTCCTTACCAGTTTCATCTTGGATGTGAGAAGCATAAAGTAGCAAAGCATAATAATAATCCTGTTTCAATAGTTCTTCTGTGAGAAATTCAACTTCTTCTGACGGCTTATATTTTTGTATATACTCTTGCCTACGTTCCAAACGAAGATTATACTCCCTTTTAAGTTCTGTTTCAAAATCATTATTATTCAAATTAGATCCTATACTATAATTCTGTATATAGTAATAAGCATTCTCAGTAAAAGCCAATATTTCTTGGTTTAATTTTTCAGCATCACCCGTTACTTTGGGATGAAACATATCTTTAAAATCAATCTCTACGTATACACTATCCCCCGGATGCACATACAAATGTTCGGCATAATTACGAATAGAAATCTCCCTTATTTTTGCAAAAATAGGAAAACGGAAAGAGAATGATCCATCCTTTTGGATAGGTGCACAGTACTGATTCTCCATTTTTCTAAAAAAAGGAATAATAAGAGTCAAATCTTTTTCATTAGGATAAAAATCCCGGTTCAGCACCTTGCCTGTAACAATCACTTCTTCAGCGTATTCTTCAGGTAAAGAATAGCTTTCCTCCGCTTGTTCAGAAAGTTCAGGCTGAAAATTACTTTGTGTTTTTGAACGGCAACCAAATAACAGCAAAGAAGCTATTATCAGAAAAGAAAAAAGATGTTTCATCATGTGTGAGTAGTATTATAACGTTTCGGTAATCAGAATATATAAAGCAGAACAAAGATAATGATTATTATCTTTGTTCTGCTTTATTTGTATGACTTTTAAAATTAAATATCATGTCAGGTGTCAGCACCTTTTTTTATTTATTCCATAAACCGGAAAACAATCCGCCCCGTTTGGGAACCATTCACCCACTTAGCTTGTGAAGAAGGACCGCACAAATCCGTTGAGTTTACCTTATTACGTACCGGTGGAATCACATTCAAAACAGAAATTCCACTTTCGGGAAGTGTATAAAGCACTCGGTTTCGGCCGTCACAAGGCTGATATACTCCGATATACGCATCATAGCTACCTTCCTTTTCGTGATGTGGCCCTACAATACCGTCAACGCCAAAGTTGCCTTGATTATCAATGAATCCGTCCATATCCACGCGTTTCACACCTTCATCTGCCAATACCCATAAGAAGCCGCCGATACTGCCCTACCGGATTCCTTTCTTGATAAGTCGCATAATCCGCCTTGGGTTCCCCCCATTACTCGCGAAGGGTCTATCTTAAATGGATAACCGGCTGATACATAAATTGGAGTACCATATCCGTTGATTTCCCAATTAGCAGGAACCGGAAAATCAGTCCAGTCCTTATCATTAAAATTCGTTTGATAAAAATCAACGATTCTTTCGTCAGGTACAGGTGTCCATCTGAATTTCCACATTCCATCCAAGCATACCGAACAGTCTCCTTTCTGTGTGGAGAAAGGAATAAACGCAGCCCGTGCCGGTTTCCGATTGATTTGAAGTACATGGTGGTTTTCCCAATCATGTACTGTCTGTGCCTGCATCGGACAAACGACCAATGCCCCAAACAGTAAAGTATATATTTTCATTCGTTCTTTTTTCTTCATATCAAGTAGACGGATGAGGAGTCTTTTTGTACTCTATAAAAGCACTGATTAAAATATGAATATCGAATCTTAAAAAGAGAATATCATATTAACACTCAATATATTGCAAATTAAAATAGCGATATAAACAAGCTCAAAAACATTCATTAAAGTAGTATTATCTTCAAAAGAAATGAGTTTCTTTGTTATGGAATTATATTTATTACTTCATACTTTGCATTAAAACAACAACACATGGAAGTGAACGAACAAACACTCTACGATGATGAATTGCTGAATATTCTACCTGACGGAGTTATTATATTGGATATAAATGGAAAAATCATACAACTAAATCAGCAAGCTCTTACAGAACTTCATGTTCATTCATCTGTCAATACAATGATGCCCCTCCCTACAAGTCAGATATTCAAGCTATTGAATAATAAAGAAGATATTTTGTCAACTATCTTAGAGAAGATTAGTCAAGGTGAGAGGATATATACACTTCCAGAACATACCTATATACAGGAGCAAGTAGACCATACACAATTCCCTATAAGGGGAGAATTTGCTACAATCAGAAATAAAGGAAACTTAAAAACCATCTTGTTCTTTTTTCGTAATATTACAGTGGAACTCACACAAGAATATATTCTGAACACTGCTTTGCAAAGGACCAGAATATATCCTTGGTATTACGATATAAATCGAAGTGAGTTTACTTTAGATAATCGTTATTTTACCCATTTGGGTATTCCGGCTGGAGAAAACAACACCTTAACAATGGAAGAATATGTAAGCATGATTCACCCGGACGATCGACAAACTATGGCTGATGCCTTTGTCGTACAACTCAGCGGCATTGAAACATTTGATAAAGCTGTTCCATTTCGATTGCGTCGTGGAGACGGTACATGGGAATGGTTTGAAGGACAATCCACGTATATCGCAAATATCTCCGGACATCCTTATCGGTTAGTGGGAATCTGTATGAGTATTCAGGAATATAAAGATATAGAAAACACTCTGATTGAAGCTCGTAAAAAAGCAGAAGAAAGTGATCGGCTTAAAATGGCATTTTTGGCAAATATGAGCCATGAAATCCGGACACCGTTAAATGCGATAGTAGGTTTCTCAGATGTCATTGCTTCCACTTATAATGAATTAAGCGATGAAGAACGGGCTGACTTTGTAAGGTTAATCAGTATCAACAGCGAGCATTTGGTACGATTGATTGATGATATACTTGACTTATCAAAAATAGAATCAAACACGATTAAATTCACTTATTCCTGTTGTTCCCTAAAATCCATGATGAAAGATATAGAGAAAGAACAAGCAGTAAAACAGTTGCCGGAAATTGAAATAAAAGCGTTACTACCGGATGATGACATTTACATTAATACCGACGCGACACGCTTGAAACAGGTTATTTGCAATTTCATAAACAATGCCCGCAAATTTACAGAGAAAGGTTATATCCATTTCGGCTTCACATCACATTCAGAGAAAGACCAATTGGTTTACCTGTTTGTGGAAGATACGGGAGAAGGAATTCCGCAAGAATGCCAGAAAGAGATATTCGACCGTTTCTATAAGGTCAATACTTTCAAACAAGGTACGGGGCTAGGGCTTTCTATCTGCAAAACGATTGTAGAGCACCTACAAGGAAGTATTTCGGTTGAATCGGAAATCGGAAAAGGAAGCCGCTTTATTGTGACATTGCCGTTTAAAAGGCAATCGAAAGGAGTTTAATGCCCTCTGTACTCTTGTGGAGTAACTCCTGTATGCTGCTTAAAGAACTTGTTGAAGAAAGAAATATTATTAAATCCCAAAGATAAGGCAATATTCTTCACAGGCTCATTAGTCGATTTTAACCGGGATTTTGCGTCCATTAAGATAACGGAGGCAATCACTTCCAATGGGGTATTTCCAGCAACTTTTTTTATTGTCGAACAGAAATGTGGCAAACTAAGCCCCAGTTGATTGGCATAAAAGGAAGTCCCATGATGAACTATATAATATTTCATGACCAATTTCAGAAACTCCTGATAAATCTCATACTTCCTTGATTGGGAAGATAGATACAGGTTATTTTGCATCTTGTAAATCTCAGTGGCTCCCTGAACGAACATAGTAAGGACAGCTTTTACTATCTCTTTATTTGCCTGTGTACGAGGTGAAGCATATGACAGTATTGACGATTCATAAAACATCTTGTAGCTACAAGCTTGTAATGGAGACAACGTTATTATTGGGTTTTCCATAATTACAGGAAGAAGATGTTCTGTGGATTTCATTAAATTTATACCTTCTATAAATCCGGCTGAGAACCCAGCATAATAGATATGAATATCCGGTGAGAAATCAAGAATTTCCATAAAATAACCAGGCAGTAAGGTTATCAAATCGTTTTCACCAATATGATGAAGATTTCCATTGATTGTTGTTTGCATTACTCCCTTAACACAGAGGATGAAAAAACCGGACCTTACCCTACAAGGAAAGTTCTTGTACCTTTTTGATAAATCTATCTCATATCCTTCTCCAACAATATAATCAACTGGCAAATCAAAATTAGGTATATCACTCTCCATTGTGTTATTTTGTTTTTGATTTCAAATATAGAGATTATTTAAAACTCGGCTCTCAAATAATTAAAATCAGAGTATCGAATCTTAAAAAAATAACATCTATATTCTATTTATAAGAAAAGATTAGAATATGAGAAATGTGGCTTATATAACTGACTTTCAAAAAGCCCTATTGAATATCCAATGCGTCAAATGCCAAGCCTTCCATAGTATCAGCCGAAAGTAACACTTTATAATGTCCGGCATTAATAAATGTCCCCGTAGTGGTACTCATCATTTTCCACTTGTCCGGTGTCTCCGGAAATATCTGTATATCTTCTTTCAAGACTACCCTTTTCGCGTCAATAAACTTCATTAACACAGGGATTGGTTTTCCGCTTGTATTCATGTATTTGAAGCGAAGCGCATAGACCTGCACCAATCCGGTAGAAACATTCCATTCGATACTGTTCCCTTTACTAAAAAATACTCCCATTTGTTTACGATGTTCTTTCTTTTGAAATTTGCCTTTCATCACAGCTGTTTCTGCTTCATAAGCCACACTGACACGAGTATTTTTATCTTCGGAGAGCAGTTCTTTCGGGAGTTTCTCCATAACTTTTTGCCGTCTTCTCCCAACTCCAATCAGTTGCCGGAAATACTGCCGGCTTCAAACCCGGATGGGTAGAAGCCTCTCTGGGGTATAAGGATATTCATAAACACCATATCCCGGCAGATAAGTCATTTTCTGCAAACCTACATAAGCACCGCGAAGTACCATTTCAGGTCCGTCCTTCAGTTCTTCCGGGAAGTTCAGTTTCCCTTCCGAATCGTTCAGACGGTCTATCAGTTCACGGCATCCGTAAATTACACCACTACCGTCCCTGCCGGAGACTTTAGTAAGATTTCCGGCAGTCGTAATATGAAAAGTTATATCTATATCTGCTCGCTGGTACCCCAATATTAAAAAGATAACAGAAGCAAACAAAAAGTTCTGGTATATAAGACTAAAAAGCGTATATTTGCGAATTACTATTTTTAGTTTTATGCAAACTTATATCGAAACATCCCGATTGATCCTTCGCGATTGGAAAGAGGAAGACATTCCTCTTTTTGCCCTCATGAACGCCGACCCTCACGTCATGGAGTACTTTCTCCAACCATTAACTCCGGAAGAATCACTCAATTTTTATCATCGTATCCAAAAGGAATTTCAAACCTGCGGCTTCGGTTTGTATGCCGTAGAACGCAAAGAAGACCATGCTTTTATGGGCTATACCGGGCTGCATCAGATAACATTCGATGTAGATTTTGCACCGGGTATAGAAATCGGCTGGCGGCTGGCACATGAGTATTGGGGACATGGCTATGCCCCTGAAGCAGCAACAGCTTGTCTGGAATATACTCGTAAACAACCGGACATTACAGAACTGTATTCATTTACTTCCCTGCCGAATCTCCGTTCGGAACGTGTAATGCAGAAGATAGGTATGACACGAATGAAAGAGTTCGACCATCCGCTTGTTCCTGCTGACCATCCATTACGCAAACACGTATTATATCATATCAAAACAGGATGAAAGCATTACCCGGAAGATTTGTATTCCTTTTAAAACGATTAACACACCAACCGTGACGGGTGAAGGTGGATGAAGAAGACAATCCGGCAATTATATTGGTAAAACAAAAGAAATAAAGGTAAACATAGAAACTATTGACTTTGCTCTTTTTATTTTGTATATTTGTCCGAAAGAACCAACTGGAACAAGAATGAGATATACAAAAATAAAGACATAAAGATAGACTTTGAAGGCATAGATATATGTCCGGAAGAATAGAAACGGGGCAAAATCTGTAGAGATTTTACCCCGTTTTGTTTAATATATTCAGTTCCATTTACTAAGTAACCCTGAATATCATTTATTATAAACGTGAGACCCGTTTATAATAAACTGTTCCATTATTTATTAAAAACACAAAATGAGTTTATTAGCATTTTGTATAAGAAAAAGAAAACTGTTTAAGAGTAGAAAAGACAGCAATGGGACATACACAAATATATCTATACATTGAAGACAATAAACGACCTTTACAACTAATTTTCTTTTTCACTTATTACTCATTTAGTGCTTCTCAACAATAGAGATAATATCACTATTGTTCACCTATTCGTATTTTATTCTTTAGTAAAGTTTCTGGTTCACCAGTTCGTCAAAGAGCCTTGCATATTTCTCTGCGACCGCTTCTGCGAACTTTTTACCTTTTTCGGCAGAGGCTCCACGCGGATCACCTACCCCGGTATCTTTCGATACTTTTCCCCAGTTTCTGGGAATCCATGCTACTTTTTCATTCAAAGACTGCACGGCAAAGGTTTTATATTCTCCACTTCCTGCTTCTTCAAGATTGACCAGTTCGGGATGATAGTGCATCATTACAGATGTCTCGACTTCATCTGCATGGTCACCCGGATTTTCAAAATAGTCCTTAACCTTTAATACGGTATACCATTCACTTGATGCAATCAGAAAGTCAGGATAGTCTACCGATAAATCACGAATCATACTTTTAAAAGTATTGCCACCATGCCCGTTGATAATTACTAATTTCCGGATACCTTGAACATAAAGGGAAGAAACAATATCCGTCAGTATTGCTTTCTGAGTTTCATAACGCGTATGGATACAAAACGGAAGTTCCCGTTGTCCCGGATTTTGCGACCCCATGCCGATAGGTGGCATGACCATACAATTTACCCCATATTTCTGTTTGGCTATCAAAGCGGCAGAAACCGCTACATCATGAGAAAGGATACAATCCGTCATATAGGGCAAATGCAGATTATGAGGTTCGGTAGCCCCCCACGGTAACGCTACAATATCATATCTCCCATCTTTTACTTCTCCATAACAAGATATGGATAAATCAACTTTTCTATTCATATACCTTATTTATTTCTGATGATTATACTATTTCATTTTTACTATCACTTCTTTCTTTTTTTATCAGACCATACTTCTTGAAGCAAAAATAGGAATTGTTTGGAGATTCTATAGCTAATCAAGGACTAAATTCACTAACTAATTAACAAATATATTACAAGCGATAGGTAACCGTTCTTTCTTCGGAAGAGTCAATTCAAAGACGCCAGATACCTTCTAAGACTTTCTCTACGGTTCCTATATTCGCTTTGGGTTGGCGGCGGCTCTTGATTGTCAGATATCCCTTGCCTTCCGTAGCTTTTACTTCCTTCGTTTTATTATCCATGTGTTGCAATCTCAAAATTACGGAAACCATGAGAAATTTCCGGAGAATAGATTTTTAGCCAATAATACTCTTTACTAAAGTTTCCCACCCCTTAAAACACTGATTTTTCTCATTCATCTTTTCTTGTC
>ERZ1106943.241-NODE-241-length-76443-cov-6.238545_pt1 | contig 76443 bp, 68 predicted proteins | sample MGYA00403671_ERZ1106943 | MGnify/ENA primary metagenome ERZ1106943 (study PRJEB35170, sample SAMEA104062427) | human gut metagenome | biome: human gut; feature: human-associated habitat; material: faeces | place: Denmark | collected 2012-06-14 ...
ATGTATTAAATACAGAAATAACGAACACGTATTTTAACTTAAAAATAGTACAAACAGATTTTATAATGATAAAAGAAAATGTATTAGTAAAGAAATATATTTTTTTAAATGATGGAAAAATAGACTTAGACACAAAATTTTATATACATTCTGAATTATTATCAGATCAAAATAATCAAGTAGGATGCAAAATAGTTGATGGAGGAATGATGCAATATGCACATGATTTTTCAGTATCAACATTTACAAAAGAACATAAACTTTGCTCACACCAAATCAATGGTAGCAAAGAAACAATAAAAAGAGGAGAAATACAAGACAAAGATTATATTGGAATGTCAAAAGATTCTAGTATTAGTTATGATTTAGGAATTATAAAACCACAAGAAAAGAAAATTTTAGAAATTTGTATATTAATTGATGAAAATAGAAATTTATCAGACATGGAAGATGAAATTGATAGAGTAACAAAAATAGATTTAGATAAAGAATATACAAGTACAAAATCATATTGGAGAAAATATGTTAAAGCACATAATTCATTAGGATTAAAAGAAGCTAAAAACAGTTATGAAGAAAGAATTTTGGAGATTTACAAAAGAAGTATATTATTATTTCCACTTTTAGCTAATCAGGAAACAGGTGGAATAATTGCATCTCCTGAAATTGATGAAAATTTCACAAAATGTGGAAGATATGCATATTGCTGGCCAAGAGATGCTGTGTTTATAACAAAAGCGATGGACATTTTAAATATGGAAAAAGAAACAGAAAAATTCTATAAAGTATTTTGCAAAAAAACACAAAGCAAAAATGGAATGTGGGAACAAAGATTTTACACAGATGGAAAATTAGCTCCTTGTTGGGGATATCAAATAGATGAAACGGCTAGTGTAGTATATGGAGTTTATGAACATTATAAATACACAAAATCTGAGAAATTTTTAAAAGATAATCTAAAAATGTGTGAAAAGGCAATAGATTTTTTAAAGAAATATTTAAAAGACTGGTTAAACATCGAAGGAACAGAAGAAAGAGATAAAGATAAAGTGCAGGAAGAGATAGAAAATAGTGTAAATAGACAAGGACACAAATATCATATTAGCTATGATTTATGGGAAATGAATGAAGGAATTCATTTATATTCATTAGCAAGTATCTATTCAGCATTTGATAGTATATTAAATATATATAAAGCACTTGGAAAAAATGTATCTGAGTTTGAAAATAATAGATTAAAAGAAGAAAAAATACAAAAGAATAAAAGAACAATTGAAAATTTACAAACACAATTAAAAAAATATATTAATGAAAATTTATATGATGAAGAAAAGAAGTCTTATGTAAGAAATATAGAAGATAGAAAAATGGATATAAGTATATTAGGGGCTATTACTCCATTTAATATGTTTAAACCAAAAGAAAAGAAAATTAGAAATACAGTAGAAAGAATAAATATGTCATTAAGAACATATACAGGTGGATATCAAAGATTTGAACAAGATAATTATATGAATGGAAATCCATGGCCAATTGCAAATCTTTGGATGACATTATATTATTTAGAAACAGGAGAAAAGAAAAAAGCAAAAGAAACATTTGATTTTGTAGTTAAAACGGCGGGAAAGCATTATTTGCTAGGAGAGCAAGTTGATAATTCAACTTTAAAACCTAATTGGGTTATTGGATTAGGTTGGTCACATGCAATGTTTATTATAGTATTAGAAAAATTATATAAAAATAATTTGAAATAATACTTGAAAAGTACTTTTTTTTGGTATAGAATTGAATTGCCATAGAAATATTGGCAATAATATAAAAAAGCAAATTAGAGAGTGCTTTAAATCAAAAGGAGGAAAAAATATGTCAGTAAAAGTAGCCATTAATGGTTTTGGACGTATAGGACGTCTAGCATTTAGACAAATGTTTGGAGCAGAAGGATATGAGGTTGTTGCAATAAACGATTTAACAAGTCCTAAAATGTTAGCTCATTTATTAAAATATGATTCAGCTCAAGGAAGATATGAAAAAGCTGATACAGTTGTTGCAGGAGAAGATTCTATAACTGTAGATGGAAAAACTATAAAAATATATGCAGAAAAAGATGCAGCAAATTTACCATGGGGAGAAATAGGTGTAGATGTAGTATTAGAATGTACAGGATTCTATACATCTAAAGATAAAGCTCAAGCTCATATAGATGCAGGAGCAAAAAAAGTTGTTATATCAGCACCAGCTGGAAATGACTTACCAACAATTGTTTATGGAGTAAATGAAAAAGTATTAAGCCCAGAAGATAAAATTATATCAGCAGCATCTTGTACAACAAACTGCTTAGCTCCAATGGCAAAAGCATTAAATGATTATGCTCCTATTCAATCAGGAATAATGACAACAGTTCATGCTTATACAGGAGATCAAATGCTTTTAGATGGACCACATAGAAAAGGAAACTTAAGAAGAGCAAGAGCAGCGGCTGTAAATATTGTACCAAATTCAACAGGTGCAGCAAAAGCAATAGGATTAGTAATACCAGAATTAAATGGAAAATTAATAGGTTCTGCACAAAGAGTTCCAGTTCCAACAGGATCAACAACTATATTAGTAGCTGTTGTAAAAGGAAATGATATCACTGAAGAAGCTATAAACAAAGCAATGAAAGCACAATCAAGTGAATCATTTGGATATACAGATGAAGAATTAGTTTCTTCAGACGTAATAGGAATGAGATATGGTTCTTTATTTGATAGCACACAAACAATGGTAACAAAAATAGAAGAAGGATTATACCAAGTTCAAGTTGTTTCATGGTATGATAATGAAAACAGCTATACTTCACAAATGGTTCGTACAATCAAATACTTTGCAGAACACTGCTAATTAAGACTTCAATTTAAAAAACTCTTGGTAAAAAAAACTGAGAGTTTTTTTCATACTTTTGTTGTTTTAGATAAAAATATGAAAAAACTTAGTTTTGAATTATTGAAAAATTTAATATATTAATCCATAATAAATTATGGATTTTTTGGAGGATAATTTATGAAGACAATTTTAGTTACAGGTGGGGCAGGATTTATTGGAAGCCACACATTAGTTGAATTATTAAATAAGGATTATAAAGTTGTTGTTTTAGATAATTTATGTAATTCATGTAAGGAAGCTCTTAAAAGAGTAGAAAAAATAACAGGTAAACACGTTGATTTTTATCTAGGTGATATTAGAGATGCTAGTATATACGATAAAATATTTCAGGAGCATAAGATTGATGCTGTTATTCATTTTGCAGGATTAAAAGCAGTTGGAGAATCTTGTAAGATTCCTTTAGCATATTATGATAATAATATTTATGGAACATTAGTTTTATTAGAAGCGATGAATAAATATAATTGTAAAACAATTATTTTCTCTTCCTCTGCAACAGTATATGGAACTCCAGAAAGATTGCCACTCGATGAAGAATGCCATTTATCAACAACTAATCCTTATGGCTCAACCAAATTAATGCTTGAAAGAATATTAACAGATTTATATAAATCTGACAATTCTTGGAATGTTATGCTTTTAAGATATTTTAATCCTGTTGGAGCACATGAATCAGGATTAATTGGTGAAGATCCTAAAGGTATACCAAATAATTTAATGCCATATGTTGCTCAAGTTGCTACAGGTAAACTTAGTAAAATTAGAGTATTTGGTAATGACTATAATACTCATGATGGTACCGGTGTAAGAGATTATATTCATGTTGTTGATTTGGCTTTAGGCCACGTCGCAGCTTTAGAACACGTTAATACACCAGGAGTTCATATTTATAATTTAGGAACGGGTATTGGATATTCAGTATTAGATATTATCCATGCTTTTGAAAAAGCATGTGGTAAGGAATTACCTTATGAAATTGTTGAACGCCGTCCAGGTGATATTGATGCTTGCTATGCAAGTGCTGAAAAAGCTAAAAAAGATTTACATTGGGTTGCCAAATATAATCTTGAAGATATGTGCAAAAGTCAATGGAATTGGCAAAGTAAAAATCCATATGGCTACAATGATGAAGAAAATAAGTAATTAAATAAAATTGTTTTAAGTGGGTAAATGCTATTATATTAGTAATGTGACCTTAAAAAATGGAGAAATTATGAAAAAAAGTAAACTTATAACACCTGGCCAAATAATAAATATTGTAAATAGCTCTCTTTTAGTCATTACATCAATAAACACATTAATTAGTTTAATTCGCCTAAATGTCATACAATATTACGTTTTAGCGTTTATAGTTAATTTCTTTTTGGCTCTTTTAGGTATTGGATTAATCGTCATTTCTTCATTATGTTTAAGATTTACAAGAAGAAAAACATATACCGCTAAAGGAGAAATATTTTGTCTTATAACAATATTTCTAGAAGTTATTATAATAACTTTAGAAATTATTAATATTATATTAATTATGAAAATGTTTTATAGTGTAAATCCGATGATTTTTGTTTATATTTTTGTTAGTGTTACAACCACTATTTTTATGTTAATTGGATTTAAAGAAAGTGTTGTTGGTAGTAAAGAAGAAATAGAATCTAAATTAAATCCAATTATTAATCCTAATGCTATAATAAAAAAACAACAACAGATCATTATTAATAACAAAGTGGTAAGTGCTAATATTTGTTTTAGCGAACAAATGGACAAACTTGAAAAAATACATAATCTATATCAAAATGGTATTTTAACAAAAGAAGAATATGAAGAAAAGAAAAAGAATATTTTGTCTCAAATTAAATAAAACAAGGAGAAGTATTTTATGAAAAAGAACAAATTGATTACACCAGCTGGAATTTTAGGGATTATAGGTAGTTCACTATCTTTACTATGCGGATTGTCTTTGCTGATAATTGCAGAAGCATTAAAAACAAATAGCAGCATCAATGCAACAGCTTTTATTTTTATTATAATTTGTGGATTACTTTTATTTCTTGACGGAATATTTGGAATAATAATATGTTCTTTAGCTTTAGCTGAAAACAAAAAGAAAACTTATTCTGCTAAGGGAAAAAAATTATGTATTGTTTCTTTAATTGCTAATGCCTCTTTATTAGCTATATTATTAATGACTCTATTAATCTATCGCCTTTTTATACTTGATTTAGTTGCGGCATTTATTTTATGCTTATTATCAGTAATATTCTATGGTGTTGGTATATCAAAAAGCATACCTGGAACACAAGAGCAAATAAATGATGCATTAATGATGGCTTATACTAACAATGTTGTCGTGGTATCCGCTAATAATACAAATATCCCATCAACTCCTACAAATGCTAATAGTAATGGTAATGATGATTTAATTGCTAGTTTAGAAAAATTGTATAATTTATATCAAAATGGTGTTTTATCAAAAGAAGAATATGAAGAAAAGAAAAAAGTCATTTTAGAAAAACTATAATATTTAACTTACTTAGCCTAGTACTATTAAATGAACTAGGCTTTTAATATGAACATTTTTCTAAAATTCGTTATTTACAACCTGTAAACAATATTTTAATATATTTATATATTAAATAGAAACTACTTGAGGTAAAAAAGATGATTATAGGCTTTATATTATTGTCATTCAGTATTATATCTATAGCGCTTATTGAATGGTTGTGTGCTTTATATACAATGCCTTGGACATTTATAGTTATGGTAATAGCAATACCAATTTTTTATTTAGTTTGGTTTTTAATATACATCATTATTTTGTTTGTTTGGTCGCTATTTATTAACAAGAAAAAAGAAATAAATAAACCTAATAAATTTTATTATTGGATTCTTCGTCAAACATCCGCGCAATTAGTATTATTATCAAACACCAAAGTCCATGTAACTGGATTAGAAAAAATTTCTAATGATAAACGAGTGTTGTTTGTATCTAATCATACTTCGAATTTTGATCAAATAGTACTTTTAAAAGTACTAAAACAAAAACCAATTATTTGTATCACAAAACCAGAAAATGAAAAGATACCTATTATGGGAGCATTTATTCATAAAACTGGGTATATTGCAATTGATAGAGAAAATAATTTTAATGCTTTGTCTTCTATATTAAAAGGCGTTAGATATCTAAAAAATGATTTGGCGGATATGTATGTTGCACCAGAAGGAACAAGAAGTAAAAGTGGTGAATTATTGCCGTTTAAAGCCGGAGCGTTTAAAATTGCCACTAAAGCGGAAGCTCCTATCGTGGTAATTAGTTTACTTAATTGTAACAAGATACATAAAAATTTCCCATTTAAAAGAACACATGTCTATATGGATGTTATTAATGTTATTTATTCTGAAGAATATGAAACTATGAATAGCATTGAAATTAGTGACTTTGTTCGAAATGAAATAAATACTCAACTTAAGAAAAGAAAGGAATCAATTTAATTATGAATTATTTATTATTTAATCCTTTAGCAGACAATGGAAATGGTGAAAAAACTGCGCTGGAGGCAAAAGAAAAACTAAAAGCACGTTTTGGTGAGATGGAAAGTAGAAATGTTTTAGATATTAACTCTAAGCAATTCGTTGGTTCTCTTACCAAAAAAGATATATTAGTTCTTGTTGGCGGGGATGGAACTATTAATCATATGGCTAATGAAATTAAGGGACTAAACGTACCATGCGATATTTATGTTTATAAAGCAGGAACAGGAAATGACTTTTTAAGAGATGTTAATGATGAAATTGATGAAGATGGATTACTTTTAATAAACAAATATATAAAACATCTACCAAAAGTAACAATTAATGGAAAAACCACATTATTTATTAATGGTATTGGTTTTGGCATTGATGGTCAAGTTTGTGAAGTTGCGGATAATATGAAAGCAAAAGGTGCTAAAAAAATTAGTTATCCAGGTATTTCAGTTAAACTAGCTTTATTTAAATATAAGTGTCCCAAAGCTATTGTTAAAGTTGATGGCAAAGAAATAAAATATAAACGTGTTTGGTTGGCATCAGCGATGAATGGTAGATTTTATGGCGGCGGTATGATGGTTGCGCCATCACAAGATCGATTAAGCAATAAATTATCAATGGTTTGTATGCATGGTGGATCAAGAATTAAAGCTTTAATTGTTTTCGTTGGTATTTTTAAAGGAGAACACGTTAAACATAAAGAAATGGTCGATATTGTAGAAGGAAAGAAAATAGAGGTTACATTTGATCATCCATGTGCTTTACAAATTGATGGAGAAACTGTTAGAAACGTAACTTCTTATGTTGCTGAAATTGAATAGTTGTATTTTTTCAAAATACCAAAATATGTAATTTAATCACTAATAATTTTGACAAATGACAATTTTACTTAAAAGTTGAAATTATCGAATTAATAAAATATAGTAGTCATGTTAAGAAGATTTTCGGCACACACCTTGCCCTCATAAATCATTACTAATAAATTAATAGAGTTCCAACATTAGTAATCGTGTGCTAAAATCATCTTAACTTTTTTTTGTTTAAAATCATTTGAAATAATTGTGAGTAAGAATCAAATTGACTAGTTGATTGCCAGTAATTATTTATTCAGCAAATGCATTAAGCGTATTAAAGAATCAGTGCAAGAATTAACTGATAAAACAAATTTATGGTGATAAGTAGTATGTAATATAACAAAAATTAAGTCTTTGCGTAAAATCATATCTTCAAATATTAATTCTCAAATTTCTAATTCTAGAATAATAATAAGAATTACTGATAAAAAAATTTACTATTTGTTTGGTATCACTTTTATGCTACAATTTTTTTAATAACCAAAGGAGCAATAATGTATGACAAGTTTAAAGAAAATTTTAATATCAGCAATATTATTAGTTGTTGCTTCTTCATGTGAAATTCATTTTGAATTTATTAGCAACTCTAATAGTGGTAATTCACTAAGCCCATCAACATCAAATGTTTTGCCATCACCTATTAGCACGTCAACTAGTAGCGGTAGTGCAAGTATTAGTATTTCCAATAGCAATTCAAATATTAATTCAATGGATAGTAAATCAAGTAATTCAATTTCTACAAGCACTAGTGTAGTAAAAGATCTGAAGACATTATCAATCACTAGCAATATTGATGTTGGTAAATATGATACAAACTGGGGAGAAGTTTCTCTTAACGGATATGATTTTGAATATTATCGAGCGGGGTATAACTATGGAGGATTACTTACCCTTCAGACCTTTGAAAGTCCATTTGAAAACATTCAATCTTTAGAAGGAATGCTATATAATGTTTCACCAATATATGGTATGTCAACAATCGAAATCACCTATAAAACTATATCCGCTAGTAAAAAGCCAATTTTAAGATTTGGAAAAAATTATTTGTTACAAGACTTTTTAGAAATGGAAATTGAAAATCAAAGTAATGCGACACATGCATATAATGTTTATGATTGTAACTTCTTTAAAATAGAAACAAATAAAGCTAATATGGAAATAAGTAAGATTGTTATAAAATACACAGGAATAAAAACTACTTTTGATAACAAATATTTATCTTCTGGTTTAAATACCAATCGTTTAAATCCAGCTAGTTATAATGATGTCTATGATGGCTTAACGGTCCGTGTGCCAACAAAAGTTAACTATAATGAGTCAACTTATACAATATTAGAAGAAAAAGAATATACATATTATTCTTATGATTATATTTCTAGTCATACTAGTTTGGCCGACAAAGCGGCTTATACTGATCCAATGGATGTGGCAATATACTTTAATACTTTTAAGACATATCCAGCAAATTATGTAAGTAAAAGCAATTATCGTAATGCTTATAGCATATTTAAATCTAATACTCGTTGTGTATCTGATTATGATCGCACTGATGGGTATGCCACTAATATTCCCTATGTAAAAAACAAGTATACAGGAACACCTATTTATTATGAATGTGACATAGCATTGGATGACTCATATAGTTCAAGCAATAGAGGAACAGCAAGATTGGTTGTTTGGTTAGATGGTTTTAATCAACAATATGCCACAAATTATAATGATTCTCCTGTTTCGTTATATACTGATGATCATTATTCGACTTTTTCTGAATATTTAAATGATGGCACATTTGGTAGATTTTTTAACGCAGAGCAAAATAGTACATCATTTGTTTGGGGATGTGCTAATACAATCAGCTAATAATTTTTTTAACTATTAAATTTGTTATACATATGATAAAATTAATTGAAAAAGGAGAAAAATTATTTATGAAAAATATCGTTGAAAAACTTTTTCATGTGAATGAAAAAGGATCAAGTATTAAGACAGAAATAATTGGTGGATTAATTACCTTTATTGCAATGTGTTATATTTTGCCAGTAAATGCTGCAATTTTAGCTGATATGGGAATGAGCAAACTAGGAGTATTTGCTATGACCGCATTAGTTGGTGCTTTAGTAACATTTATTATGGGATTTGTTGCTAATTATCCGGTTGTTCTTAGTGCTGGTATGGGATTGAATGCTTATTTAGCTTACACTATCTGTGGAAGTGCAGGTTATTCTTGGCAACAAGGAATGATTTTATTAACAATATCTGGATTATTATTCTTAATATTATCTCTTACTCCAGTAAGAAAAATTATTATTGAAGCAATACCACGAGATTTACAACTTATTATTTCTAGTGCTTTAGGGGCTTTTATTTGCTTTGTGGGATTAAGAAATTCCGGTGTTATTGTTGAAGGATCAACATTAGTACAATTAGGTGATTTTTTAAACCCATCAACGATAATTTCAATAGTTGCTATTATCTTGTGTTTTGGTCTAATGTTTTCTAAGAATAAAGTTATTTCTACTTTGGCAATACCAATTAGTATTTTGGTTGCCGCTGTTGCGGGTGTAGTTACTTCAACTATCTTAATTAATAATGGATCTTTATCTGAAATTGATGGAGTATGGATGTTTAAATTAAATGAAAATATTTCTTATGTTAGCAAATTACCAATCGCACCTTGGCTTGACAATAATGTTAGTTGGGGTATGAGTGGTGCCAAAGATGTCTTATTTTTTGGTTTATTAAATGAAGGATATAGTACACAAGATTTTGGAAATGACTTATTAAAAGTAATCTCTACACCTACATCATATATTGCAATTTTCTCATTGATATTTGTTAACTTATTTGATACAACTGCGACACTACTTGCTGTAGGAAGAAATACTGGTATTATTGATGAACAAGGAAAAATGCAAAATTATCAAAAAGCAGTTTTGGCTGATGCTGTTGGTGCCACAATATGTGGACCATTAGGAACATCAACTGTTACATCTTTTGCTGAAAGCAATGTTGGCGCAGAAATGGGAGCTAAAACTGGTTTAGCAGCAATAACTGCGGGATTAATGTTCTTATTATCAGCATTTATTTATCCAGTATTTTCAATATTTACGGCTGGTTCAGTTACCGCTCCAGCGCTGGTGTGTGTTGGTGCAATGATTTTTGTGGGTAATTTTAAAGACATCAATTTTAATGATCGCATTGTTGCATTCACAGGATTTATTACTGTAATATTTTCATTATTAACATATTCAATTGCTTCAGGTATTGGCATTGGATTAATTGCTTATTGTGTTATGATGCTTGTAGCAAAGCGTAGAAAAGAAGTATCTATTCCTATTTATATTGTTGCAATATTATTTGTAATTTCCTTTGCTTTATCGGCAATAATGACTATTTTATAGTATGAATAGATATACAAAAATAATATTGTATTGCCTAGAAATTTTAATGCTGGTATTTGTTTTTATCGGCAATAAATTATGGATGAATGGATGGTCAAATATTTTAAGAATAATTATTTATATAATAACTATTCTTTTAATGATTATAACTTTAGTTTTGCTAATACTAAAGAAAGAAGAACTATTTAAATTAATATTTACTGGCACAATTATATTTTTCATTCTATTTTATGCTTTAGTAATAGTTAATAAAGTGTTTAATTTAGATGGAATAAGTAGTGATGAAGAAAAAGTAGAACACATCATAAAGCTTATTCAAAATACAGGACCATATGGTAAAATTGTATTTGTTTTATTACAAATATTGCAAGTCGTAGTACTTCCTTTGCCGGCTTTATTATGTTATGTATCCGGTGTCATGATTTATGGACCTTTAGAGGCATTTATTTTGTCTTCTATAGGTGTATTTATTGGATCGATGGTTTGTTATGTAATTGGCCGATTTTGTGGGAGAAAAGTAGTACACTGGTTAGCGGGAGATAAAATGGATAAGTATTTAAATATTTTATCTACAAGAGGGAAAGGTCCTTTTGTAATCATGCAATTATTACCATTTTTCCCTGATGATGTATTATGTATTTTAGCTGGTGTTACTAATATGAATTTCTGGTTTTATTTAATTATAATGCTAGCTATTAGGCCTCTTGTTATAGCGGTTTATTGCTTTTTTGGAAGTGGAACGATTATTCCATTTTCCGGCTGGGGAATACCAGTTTGGATATTAGTATTTGTGGTCTTTGTTGTAATAGGAATATTGACATACAAATATCAAGATAAAATTGATGAATGGTTTTTAAAACATAAACCAATTAAAAAATGATAGCAAATCCGCTATCATTTTTGTTAGATTATTTAACTAATTCTAATAATATTTTTACCATTTTTTCCATTTGAGTTAAAGATACATATTCGAATTTTCCGTGATAATTATATCCACCAGTTCCTAAATTTGGTGTAGGCAGTCCTTTAACAGTTAATGTTGCACCATCTGTTCCACCACGAATAGGAGAGAATTTAAATGGAATATTTAATTTATTGTAAGTTTCAACAACGCGGTTAAGCGAACGAGGATCTTTTTCAATATATGGGCGCATATTTTGATAACTATCAGTTATAGATAAAGTAACAATTTCATATTCGTATTTATGATTTAAAATATCTCTAGCAATTTCAAAGTCTTTCTTTTGCTTTTCAAATAGTTCTTTTGAGTGATTACGAATTATGTATTGCATTGAAGTATGTTCGCAATCGCCTTTTATATTATGTAAATGATTAAACCCTTGATAGCCATCTGTTTTACTTGGAATCATATCAACAGGTAACAAATCATTAAATTCTTCCGCGACTAAGATGGAATTAATCATTTTTCCTTTAGCGGAACCTGGGTGAATGCTCTTACCATAAATTTCAACATCAGCAGAAGCAGCATTGAAGTTTTCGTATTCAATCAAATCAATTTCTCCACCATCAATTGTATAAGCATAGTTAGCATCAAATTCAGTTATATCAAAATTATCAGTACCGCGTCCGATTTCTTCATCTGGAGTGAAAGCAATGCTAATTTGTCCATGTTTTATATTAGGGTGTTTAACTAATTCTTCCACTAAAGACATGATAATTGCAATACCTGCTTTATCATCAGCGCCTAAAAGAGAAGTACCATCAGTAACAATTAAAGTTTCGCCAATGTTTTGTAAAAGAGTAGGAAATGTTTTGGTGTCTAAAATGATATTTAAATCTTTGTTTAAAACAATATCACTACCATCATAGTTTGTTATTGTTCTCGGTTTTACATTATCACCATTAAAATCTGGAGATGTATCCATATGACTTATGAATCCAATTTTATCTTTTGCTTCTTCACAATTTGCTTCGATTTTAGCATATACAATGCCGTATTTATTCAAATAAGCATTAGTAATACCTAAACTTTGTAAATCATTAACAAGCTTACGAGCAAGATTTAATTGCTTACTTGTTGATGGATAAGTAGGAGATGATTCATCACTTTGCGTATCAATATCTACATAACTTAGGAAACGTTCTTTAATATTCATAATATCAATCCCTTCAAATACAACAAATATCATACACTAATTTTTTAATAAGTCCATAAATCTGATAAAATATGTTTATAAAAAAGTGCAATCAAATAAATTTAATCTTGAAATTATATATATTATTTGTTAGAATAACAAAGCGTTTGAAAAAAGCGCCGCAGATGTTCCGCTGGAGATCACTTACTCGAATGAACATTGAAGATAACGAAAAGGAGCGTGTTTATTGTGAACAATAATTTAGTAAAAGAAATCGAAAAATCACAATTAAAAACTGATATCCCATCATTCTCTTCTGGTGATACAGTTAATGTTTATGTCCGTATTATTGAAAACGGAAAAGAGAGATTACAATTATTCCAAGGCGTTGTCATGGCTCGTGTTGGCGGTGGCGTTGGCGAAACATTTATCGTAAGAAAAATCAGTAATGGTATCGGTGTTGAAAGAACATTCCCATTACACTCACCTTCAATTAGCAAAATCGAAGTTGTTAAAAAAGGTAAAGTTCGTCGTAACAAAATTTTCTACTTACGTGAACGCTCAGGAAAAGCAGCTCGTATTAAGACTGTTCTTTAATTTTTAAAAAATAATTTAATAAGTGACTTAAAGGCTTCTCTTTATTGAGGGCCTTTTTTGTTGCTATAAAAATTGCATTTAATTATAAGTTAATTTATAATTAAAAAAGCAAGGAGTTAGTATCATGGAAAAGAAAACAAAGAAAACAAAAATAATTGATATTTTATTTATCATAGTTGTTGTAATGTGCTTTTGTGTGACATCTCTTCTACTATATCGTAATATATGTTATGACAAAGTAATTGTATCTGGTAAATCAATGGAACCAACTCTTCTTAATGGTGATTATGGACTAATGAAGACTACAAGTGGAGCTAAAAAAAGTATAAAGCGTTTTGATATTGTTATTTTTAAAGTTGATGAAACAGATACTTCAGAAGGTCATGATATTATTAAAAGAATAATTGGAATGCCTGGAGAAACTATTCGAATTAATACTGATGGAGAAATATTTATAGACAATGAATTATTAGAACAATCATTTATTAGTGATAGTGCAAAAAAAGCCACATATCGAAGTGGTTCAGTAGCGGCAAATAAAGATTATGAAATTCCAATTAATGCATATTTTGCTTTAGGCGATAATCGTGCCGCATCTTCAGATTCAAGAAGTCGTGGTGCTATATCAAAAGATAATATTGATGGTGTATTGAAAATAATTTATAAACATTGTGATAATGATAAAGCTTGTAAAAGCATCTCGGCAAGATGGTATTAAAAACTAAAAAAAGAAAGGAAAAATGATAAAATCTTTATTACAAGTAATGATTTTATGTTTTGGTGATTAAATAATGATAAAAATAAAAATGACAAAAAACTTTACGGGATTTGAAATTATTGGATCATATGATGACCTTATTGACCTTTATGATAATATTATGCTTGCTATAGGACCCGAGTATGAAAATGAAAATATAGAAGATGCGCGCTTGCATGTGCTATCTTTTCTATATGATTTAAGACATGCTTATAAGGGATATAAAAACATAATAGTGATGGATACTTCATTAGATAAAGACACAAAAAAAGTCAGACAAATAAAAGAAAAAGTTGATTATGAAGTATTATATAGCTTTTACTATTTGGTTCCTGATGCTTTAATGGATATTCTTATTATCAAATATTTTGTATCTATAAATAGGGAAGGCATTATTGATGAATTTGATCAATGCCGTAATACAATCCGCTTGTTTCAAAGTAAACTAATTGATGCTTTAAATACAATGCTTACTAAAGAACAAATGATAAAAGTGGAGCAAGAGTTATATGATTCAATGATTTTAATAGAGGACTTTATTCTTCAATGGATTGATTTGCTTAATATGGAATATATTTACGCTACTAAAACAAAAAGAAAAAATATGTTTATGGATGTTTTAGATAAAGTATGTAACTATTTTAATTATCCAGAATTTGCTAATTTTAAATCAGAGATAGAATCTCTTGCAAAAGAACAGAATATTCCTATCAATGAAGTAAGAGGCCCATTTAACGAGTATGATCTTGATGATATTAAATGGTAATTATTAACTAATAGGAAAGAAAAAAACATAGTAAAATAATTTTAAAATAGAAAGAAGGGGGAAATAATGACAACTGAAAATAAAACAAACATTAACTGGTTTCCTGGTCATATGCAAAAAGCGACTAGAGAAATTGAAAATAGAATAAAAATTGTTGATGTGATTATTGAATTACTTGATGCACGCGCTCCTCTTTCGAGTAGAAATAATGCTTTATTTAAGATTACTAAAGATAAAAAAAGACTATTAATTTTAACTAAAGCGGATTTAGCAGATGAAAAAATAACAAATAAATGGGTGGATTATTTTTCTTCTTTAGGTTATTTGGTAATGTGTGCTAATCTAAATGAAACTAAATTAGTTGATAAATTAACCACTAAAATTAATGTTTTAGGGCAAGAAAAACACGAAAAAGAAAAAAGAAAAGGAATGAAACCACAGCCGATTAGAACAATGATAATTGGTATTCCTAATGTTGGTAAATCGACATTAATTAATCGTATTGCTAAGCGTAATGCGGCATCTGTACAAAATACGCCAGGACATACCAAATCTCAACAATGGATTAAAGTTGGTAATTCTTTTGACTTGTTAGATACTCCAGGGATTTTACAAGCAAATTACGAAGATAAGAATTACGCTATCAACTTAGCACTTATTGGATCAATTAAAGAAACAATATTACCTCTTGATGATTTAGGAGATCTCTTACTTGACTATTTAAAAGAATACTATGTAGATGATGTAAAAACTCGTTTTAAGATAGAGTTTGACATTAGTGAAAATAATTATAGTGTTTTCACTAAAATCGCTTTAAAACGTGGTTTACTTCAAAAAGGAGAACCAGATGTTAGTAAAGCTAAAGCAGTATTTTTAAAAGAATTTAAAGAAGGTTTAATTGGGAAAATCTCTTTGGAGCGTATTTAGATGTTACATTATGAAAAAGATTATTACACAAACGAAATAGAATTCATTGCTGGATGTGATGAAGCAGGTCGTGGGCCACTTGCGGGACCGGTTGTTTGTGCGGCAGTAATTATGCCTAAAGACTTCCAAAATGAAGTGGTTAATGATTCTAAACAATTAACAGATAAAAAGCGAAGAGAACTTTTTGAGATTGTAAAAAAAGAAGCCATTGCTTATGCGGTTGTTGAAATATCAGCAGATAAAATTGATGAGATTAATATTTATGAAGCTTCAAGGCTAGGCATGGAATTAGCACTAAGAAACTTAAAACACCGATATGACATGGTTTTAACAGATTGCATGCCTTTACTTCATGATACAGTACCGGTAGAAGCTATTGTTAAGGGTGATGCTAAATCGTTTAATATTGCTTGTGCTTCAATACTTGCCAAAGTTACTCGTGATAACATTATGATTGAATTAGATAAACAATATCCAGAATATCAATTTGCTAAACATAAAGGTTATGGGACTAAAGTTCATTTAGAAGCTTTAGAAAAATATGGGGCTATAGAACATATTCATCGTAAAACTTATGGTCCAATTAAAAATTTAAAAATAAAACAATTGACGCTTTTTTGAATTTAATCACCTATAAATATAATGGTAGGTGATTTTTTTGTTAACAGGACAAGATATATTATTATATTTCGCTTTAAAACATTTAGGAGACTGGGATAAAATCTATACTTCTATAAAAAATAAGGATAGATTTGATGAAGAAGAGTTTATAAGTTTAAAAACAAAATTAAAAAGTTTTTACATTACTATTATTGATGATACATATCCTGAGTATTTAAGACATTCTTTTAAACCGCCATTTGTTATTTTTTATTATGGCAATTTAGATTTCTTGATGTTAAATAATCGAATAACGGTGGTGGGATCAAGAGATTGCTCTTCTTATGGAGAACAATCCACACAAATGATTGTTAGTGAATTAGCAAAGGAAAATTATGTGATTGTATCTGGTTTGGCAAGAGGAATAGACACTATTGCACATAAAGCGGCAATTGATGCAATGGGAAAAACCATTGCTGTTTTAGGATCTGGTATTGACTATTGCTATCCAAAGCAAAATAAAGCGTTATATGAGAAAATCAAAAATGAACATTTGCTTATTAGCGAATATCCTTTTGATGAATGCGCTAGTAAAGATAATTTTCCTAAACGCAATCGTTTATTAGCGGCGATTGGTAATGCTGTTTTAGTTACTGAATTTAAAATGCCATCAGGTACTAGCATTACTATTTCTTGTGCTTTAAATTTAGGAAAAGATATTTACTGTGTTCCTTTTCCTATTAATAAAGAGAATAGCAACAACAAGTTAATTAAAGAAGGAGCAATACTTGTAACTTCGGCGTTTGATATCATCGAAGATAAGAAATAATAATAGTTTTATAATGGTAAAGTTATAAATAGCGAGTCTCAAGCTATAATATAAGTGCTTTAAGATATTAAAGATTATTAAAATAAAATTTATCAAAAAAAAACAAACTTTTCTCATTACTTAGTAATGAGTATAAAAAACATTATATATAAAGGAAAAATAATGTTTGACAAATGTGAAAAAAAGATTAAATATTTAATAGTCTTGCAAGGAGGGACTAGTATGAAACTTGTAATTGTTGAATCTCCAACCAAATGCCATACTATTGGTAAATATTTAGGTGATGAATACAAAGTTATGGCATCTTTGGGTCATGTCCGTGACTTATCTATAAAAGGAAAAAGTGGACTTGGAATTGATGTTGAACATGGTTTTAAGCCAACATATGAAGTACAGCCCAAACAAATGGGTGTTGTTCGTGATTTAAAGAAAAATGCCAAAGAAGCTGATGAAGTTATAATTGCAACCGACCCGGACCGTGAAGGAGAAGCCATTGGTTGGCATTTAGCGGATTTATTAGGGTTAGACATAAATACAACAAAACGTTTAGAATTTCATGAAATTACAAGAACAGCAATTACTAATGCTTTAAGTCATCCACGTACTATTGATATGAATCTTGTTGCTTCTCAAGAAACAAGAAGAATATTAGATCGTATTATTGGTTTTAAATTATCCTCTTTATTACAAAATAAGATTAAATCTCGTTCGGCAGGTCGAGTTCAATCTTCTTCATTAAAGTTATTAGTGGATCAAGAAAAACTTATTAATGAATTTGTTCCAGAAGAATATTGGACAATGAATGTTGATTTAGTTAAGGGAGATATAAAACTTACCGCAACATTAAGCGGAGAAACTAAAGTTAAATCTGAAGAAGATGCTATTAAAATAGAAAATAGTTTAGGAAATACTGCAGAAGTTATTTCTATCGACAAAGTTCGTAAAGTAACAGAATCTAAACCGCCTTTTACAACATCCACTATGCAACAAGAAGCATTTAATCGTTATAAATTTTCTACTAAAAAAACTGCAATGGTGGCACAAAAGTTATATGAAGGTATTCAATTAGCGACCGAGACAGCAGGTCTTATTACATATATGCGTACTGACTCTGCTCGTTTAGCACCACAATTTGTAGAAAAAGCGCAAACTTATATTAGTGAAAACTTTGGTGAAAATTATGTTGGAAAGACTAAAGCAAACAAGAATAAAAATGTTATTCAAGATGCTCATGAAGCAATTCGACCAACATCTTTAACAAGAACGCCAGAATCAATTAAAAAATATTTAACTAATGATGAATATAAACTTTATAGTTTAATTTATAATCGTGCTTTAGCCTCTTTAATGAGTGCTAAAATTGATGAAGTAACAACAATTAAATTTAATTCTAATGGTGTTGAATTAAAAGTTAATGGTGTCGTAAATGTGTTTAATGGCTATAATGCTTTACTTAAAAGCAAAGATGAAGATGTTAAAGTTCTTCCAAATGTTGATGTTGGAGAAGTATTTGAAATTCAAGATGTAGTTAAAGAACAACATTTCACTAAAGCTCCAGCAAGATTTTCTGAGGCTAAACTTGTTAAAACGATGGAAGAAGTCGGTATTGGAAGACCATCAACATATGCATCAACAATTGAAATATTAAAAGCGAGAAAATATGTTAATGTTGAATCCGGAATCTTGATTCCAACAGAACAAGGAATTAAAACTGACAACTTATTAGAAGAATATTTTACTAATCTAGTTAATCCATCTTTTACTGCACAAATGGAAAAGAACCTTGATGATATTGTTGCGGGTAGTGAATCACGTATTCAATTATTGCAAACTTTCTATGATAGTTTTATGACTCAACTTGCTTATGCAAAAGAGCATATTGAAAAAGCTAAAGATGAACCAAGTGGAAATATTTGCCCAAAATGTGGTTCCCCAATGGTATTTAAAAATTCGAAATATGGAAAGTTTGAAGCTTGTTCTAATTATCCACATTGCCACTATATTGCTCCAAAAGAAAAAGCAGAAATTCCAAGCGACGCTCCGATTTGTCCAGAATGCGGTTCGCCACTTGTGCTAAGAAGAAACAAAAAAGGACAAACATTCTACGGCTGTAGTAATTTTCCAAAATGTCACTACATCATGGAAGATAAAAATGCAAAAGTAGAAGAACCAATTATTGTTGGAAAATGTCCAGAATGCGGTGGAGATTTACTTGTCAAACAAGGGAAATATTCTAAGTTCATTGGATGTAGCAATTTCCCTAATTGCCATCACATGGAAAAATATATCAAACCAAAGAAGGCTAAATAGTCTTCTTTTTCTATTTGTTTGAGCAAAGTTATGTTATATTAATAAAGGTGATTAATGTGAAAAAAGTAATAGTGATAGGAGCTGGATTAGCAGGTGTAGAAGCTACGTATTTTTTAATAAATAAAGGTATCAAAGTTGATTTATATGAACAAAGACCAATTAATAATACTGGTGCGCATCATAGCGCTAATTTTGCAGAATTAGTTTGTTCGAATTCTTTAAAGTCTAATAATTTAGATAATGCTTGTGGCTTATTAAAAAGCGAAATGCGCTTGATGAATAGTTTAATTATGAAAATTGCCGAGGAAACAAGAGTACCAGCTGGCAATGCTTTAGCGGTTGATCGTGATTTGTTTGCTAGCAAAATTACCGAAATAATTAAAAATCATCCTTTAGTTAATTTTCATAATGAAGAATATGTTGATTTTGATTCCGATGCTTTAATTATTGTTGCTACTGGACCATTATCAAGTGAAAAGATTATCCGAAAGTTAGAAACTATTACAGGAGAAAAAATGTTTTCGTTTTTTGATGCCTGTGCTCCAATTGTGGAAAAAAATAGTATTGATTTTACTAAAGCTTATTATAAATCACGTTATGAACAAGGTGATAATAGTTACATTAACTGTGCCATGAATAAAGAAGAATATGAAAAATTTTATGATGCTTTAATAAATGCTGAACTTGCCAAGCTACATGATTTTGATAAAAAATATTTTGAAGGTTGTATGCCGATTGAGGCAATGGCAAAAAGAGGAGAAAAAACTTTGCGTTATGGCCCTTTAAAACCAATGGGACTACGAAGAACACCCGAAGATCGTCCTTATGCCGTTGTACAGTTAAGACAAGATAATGTTATTGGTAGTTTATATAATATTGTCGGTTTTCAAACTAATTTAACATATAGCGAACAAAAAAGAGTTTTCTCGCTTATTCCAGGATTAGAAAATGCTAAATATGTTAGATATGGCTTAATGCATCGCAATACTTATATTTGCGCTCCCAAACACCTAAATAGAGATTTGTCACTTAAAAATGCTCCATCTATTTTTATTGCCGGACAATTATCTGGTGTGGAAGGATATGTGGAAAGTGCATGTTCAGGAATTATTGCGGCATTAAGTGTTTATAAAAGATTAAAAGAAGAAGAATTTATTGCTCCACCAATAAATACAATGATTGGTGCTTTATTAAATTACTTAGCAATATGTTCTCCAAGTGATTTTTCACCAATGAACGCTAATTACGGAATTGTTCCGCGAGACACTAAACTCGAAAAAATCGAAGTAAGTAATATTGCTCTTGCTTCACTGAAAGATTGGTGGATTCATAATTATGAGTGATGAAATTAGCATGTATAAAGAATATCTAAAATTAGAAAAAGGATATTCGGATAAAACAATTGAAAGTTATTTAGAAGATATAAAAAAGTTTTATAAATATGCTGAAAAAAGGGGATTTAATCCTTTAAAAGTTTCTAATCTTACGATTCGTGGTTTTTTAAGCGATGAAAGACTTAATAATATTTCTAAGCGTACTTTGAAAAGAAGATTAAGTGGATTAAGAAGTTTTTATGATTATTTAGAAAAAAATAAATATGTAAAATTCAATCCTTTTGTAGCTGTTACTTCACCCAAAGCTGATATAAAATATCCAAAAATTTTATTTGATGATGACGTGGAAAAACTTTTAAAAGCCAACAAGGAAAGAAAAGATGAACTAATGGAAAGGGATCAAGCTATTCTTGAACTTCTTTATGCTTCGGGATTTCGTGGCTCTGAATTAGTAAATATTAATGTTAGTGATGTCGATTTTCGTGGAAGAATTATTAAAGTTATTGGTAAGGGATCAAAAGAAAGGATTGTTCCTTTTTCTATTGAGTGTCAAAAAGCATTAAACACTTATTACAAAGATTTAAGACCAAAACTATTACTTAAATCCACTAGTGAAGAAATACCCACTAAATTATTTTTAAATAGTAAAGGTGAAAAATTAACTTTACGCGGTTTAGAATATATTTTGCATCAAATAGAAAATAAAACGGGAATATTTTTAGGACTTCACCCGCATATGCTTCGTCATACTTTTGCCACAGGACTTTTAGAACGAGGCGCGGATTTAAGAGTAATTCAAACGATGTTAGGACATGCATCTATTTCTACAACTCAAATCTATACTCATGTAACTACAGAGGCAATGAAAAAAGAATATAATGAAGCTCATCCTCGTGCAAAGATAAAAAAATGACAGCAAATATTTACTATTTGTTGATAATTATTCAATAATGTTGTATCCTTTTTTTGGAAACGGAGGAAAAAATATGTCAAATAAAGTAAAAGGTTATGTGCTTGGAATTTTAGCTTCTTTGGCTGTAGTGGCTCTTTGGATTGTTCTTTATGTTTTTGTTAGTATTATTGCTGGATATATTGGCGCATTGATGGCATTATCAATTATCATGATTTATAAAAAATTCAATCCAGAAGATAATAGTAATGTTATTTACGTTGTTGCTTCAGTTATCGGATTATTTGAAATTTTCATTGCAGAATTTGCAAGTGTTGGTATTATGTGTGCTCAAGCAAATGTAGATTTTGCTACTGGCGTAACTAAAGCATTTACATCAATTGTACTTGATGTTGTTGTTGCAGTCATTTTGTCGGCTTTGGTTTTATTCTATTACATTAGACAACAAACGAAAAAAGCAGAAACTCGTAAAGTAGAAAGTACAGTTTCACCAGTAGAAAACATTGAAACAAGTGAAAAAACAAATGAAAGCGAGAAATAATCATGGATTTTAAGCAAACTAAAGATGAACTAATTGCGCAAGGATTAATTTCATCTACTGAAGATTTGATTTTATGTGAAGATGCTCCTAGTAATTTTGACGTTATTATGGGTGGAGCAATAGGTGCGGCTTTAACTGCGAATAAGCGTAAAGTATATGCTTTAACTGTTGATGATAATCGTATCCAACTTTTTTATTTAGACAAGAAAACTTTAAAATACTTAAATTTAGTTGAACGCTATAACATTAGCGATTTAAAGAAAATAAAAGCAAGTACTTTTTTAGGATATCAAGTTATATTTAAAACTAATGAACACACTATCAGTTTACTATCTTCTAAAAAATATCGTGGTTATGATCAAAAAGAGGCTATAAAAAGTATTTTTGACAAGTTAAAAACATTAAAAAAATAATTATTTGTGGGAAGTTGTTTTTCTTCCCATTTTTATTTGTTTAAAAAGTAAAAAAAAGTTGCATAGTAATACTTACTATGGTAGAATAACTTGGCCTGAAAAATCAGGACTACACACATCATGAATTCATAGTCCGCGTCTTAATTACTTAAGGGACTATGTTCGAAGTGGTGGAGGAACTAACAAAAGGAGGACTCATAAAATGAGCGAAAAGGAAGAAGAAGTCGTAGTAGAAGAAAACGTTATGGAACAAGCTATGCCTGAAGAAGGTACACCTGTCATAACAATGAAAAAACTTCTTGAAGCTGGTGCACACTTTGGTCACCCAACAAGAAGATGGAATCCAAAAATGCAAAAGTACATTTTTGGTGCAAGAAATGGAGTTTATATCATCGATCTCCAAAAAACTGCAGCTAAAATTGAAGAAGCATATGCAGCTTTAAAACAAATCGTATTAGATGGTGGAAAAGTTTTATTTGTTGGAACAAGAAAACAAGTCCAAGAAGAAGTTGTTGAAGAAGCAAACCGTTCTGGTTCATTCTACATCACAAACCGTTGGTTAGGCGGTACATTAACAAACTTCAAAACTTTATCAAATTCAATCCGTCATTTAAAAGATTTAGAAAAAATGGCTGATGATGGCACATTTGATGTTTTACCTAAGAAAGAAGTTGCTCTTTTAAAGAAAGAACAAGAAAAATTAATGAAAAACTTAGAAGGTATCAAGGAAATGCGTAAAGTACCTAATGCAATTATTGTTGTTGATCCACGTATGGAACACAATGCAGTTGCTGAAGGTCGTAAATTAGGAATCCCTGTATTTGGTATTTGTGATACAAATGCTGATCCAGATGAAGTAGATTATGCAATTCCTGCAAATGATGATGCTATCCGTTCAGTACATTTAATCTTAGCAGTATTAGCAGACGCTATTGTTGAAGCTAAAGGCGGACAAACAATTATTGCTTATACTAAAGATGAAGATGATTCAGAAGTTTCTATGAATGATGCTTTAAAAGAAGAAGAAAAGAAAGTTGAAGAAGATGCTAAAGAAGATAGGCCTCAACGTAGAGCACCAAGAAAAAGAGTAAACAAAGAAGAAACAGCTCCAAAAGCTGAAGAGGAAAAATAAAAATGGCAAAACCAATTATTGAATTAATCAAAGTTTTAAGAGAACGTACTGGCGCAGGCATGATGGATTGCAAAAAAGCATTAGAAGAATGTAATTGCGACATCGATAAGGCTTGTGACTGGTTAAGAGAAAAAGGTATCGCTAAAGCAGCTAAAAAGGCAAGCCGTATTGCTGCTGAAGGTTTAACATTTGTTAAAGCATGTGATAAATGCGGAAAAGCAATTATCATTGAAGTTAACTGTGAAACAGACTTCGTTTCTAAAAGTGATGCATTTAATGAATTAGTTCAAGAAACAGCTAGAGTTATTATGCACAATAACATTGCTACTGTTGAAGAAGCAAAAGAAAATGCAGAAATCAAAGATTTATTTACTAACGCCACTGTTAAAATTGGTGAAAAATTAGATTTACGTCGTTTTGAAATCGTTGAAGCTTCAGAAGGACAAGCAATTGGTACTTACATCCACATGAAAGGTAAAATTTCTGTTTTAGTAGTTACTGATAAAGCTTGTGATGATGTTAAAGGTTTAGCAATGCACATTGCCGCTAATAACCCATTATATATCACAAAAGCTGATATCCCTGCTGATGTATTAGAACACGAAAAAGCCATTCAAATGGAAGCTGCTAAGACTGATGAAAAATTAGCTGGCAAACCAGAAGCAGTTGTTGCTAAAATTATCGAAGGTAAAGTTAACAAACAACTTTCTGAAACAACACTTTATGAACAAGATTATTTATTAGAACCAGGAACCACAGTTGGTAAGTTCTTAAATAGTCGTGGTGTTAATGTTGTTAAATTCGTACGTTACATGGTTGGCGAAGGCATTGAAAAACGTAAAGATGACTTTGCTGCTGAAGTAATGAGCCAAATTAAATAATTAAACTTTAAAGAACACTCCTTTTGAAGTGTTCTTTTCATAAACATTGGAGGTATTATGAATACATATAAACGTGTGTTATTAAAATTAAGTGGTGAAGCACTTGCTGATAAAAATAATAATATGATTCTAGAAAATTATAGCCTAGATCAAGTTGCAGCATCTATTAAATTGATGGTCGATAAAGGAATGGAAGTTGCAGTTGTCGTTGGTGCTGGTAATATTTGGAGAGGCAAACTTGCTAAACAAATTGGCATTGAAAGATCAACCGCTGACTATATGGGGATGCTTGGCACTATTATTAATGCTTTAGCACTTCAAAGTGCTATTGAAAAGACTGGCATTGGTTGTCGTGTCTTAAGTGCTTTAGAGATTAAAGCTGTCGCGGAAACTTATATTCGTCGTCGTGCTATTAGACATTTAGAAAAAGGCCGTGTAGTTATCTTTGCTGGTGGTACAGGTAATCCATATTTTACCACTGATACATGTGCGACATTACGTGCTATGGAAATTGAGGCTGATGCTATTTTAATGGCTAAAAATGGTGTGGATGGTGTTTACACTGCTGACCCAAAAGTAGATAAGGATGCTCAATTTATTAAAACAATTACTTTTGATGAAATGCTAAAACGTGAATTAAGAGTTATGGATCCAACTGCAATTGCTTTACTTAAAGATAATCAAATTGAAATACGCGTTTTTGATATGAATGAACCTACAAATATTGAAAAATTAATTAATGGTGAAGACATCGGAACCACCATAATAAAAGGAGAATAAAACAATGGATGAAGAGTTAATCTTAGAATGTATTGAAGAAATGAATAATGCCCATGCTAATTTTGAAAAATCATTAGCAACATTACGTGCTGGACGTGTTTCTCCAGCTGCTTTAGAAGAAGTAAAAGCGGATTATTATGGAGAAAAAACTCCTATTACTTATATTGCTTCAATTACCAATATGCAATCAAATGTCTTAGTGGTAAAACCATTTGATCGTAATGATGTTAAATCTATCGTTGCCGCAATTAACGAAGCAAATTTAGGCGTTAACCCAATTAATGATGGAGATTCTATTCGTTTAGTATTCCCAACTCTAACTGAAGATCGTCGTCGTGATTTAGTTAAAGTTGCTAAAAAATATGGCGAAGAAGCTAAAGTCGCAATTCGTAATATCCGCCGTGATTATAATGATAAAGTCAAAAAGGATAAGGAATTGCCAGAAGATTTAGCTAAAAAGCTTGAAAATGATATTCAAAAAGCCACTGATGAAGCTGTGAAAAACATTGATGCTTCTGTAGCTAAAAAAGAAAAAGAAATAATGGAAATTTAATTCCATTAAGTAATTTCATAATTTATAAATATTGGAGATTTGAAAAATAGTCTCCAATTTTTTATTACTTTACTAGCAATTGCCATATAATTTTATTAAAATATATCAAAAAAGCAAAAAAGTTGCTATTTATATTACTACACTATGTGTATAATATAAATAAAGTTAGGTGGTGGCGTAGTTGAAAAAAGAATTTGTACTTCAAAAAAAATTGGACCACATCGCCTTCATTATGGATGGGAATGGCCGTTGGGCTAAAAAAAGATTACTTCCTAGACATTTAGGCCATAAAGAAGGTTGCAAAAGAGTTATAGAAATTGTTCGAGCTTGTTGTGATTTAAATATTTATTGCGTAAGTCTATACGCTTTTTCTACAGAGAATTGGAAAAGACCTCAAGATGAAATTGACCATCTTTTTTACTATTTAGATGATTTCTTTAATGATAATATTGAAGAATTTATTGAAAAAGGTGTTAGAGTTCATTTAATGGGCGATATTAATCGTTTACCATTGCACACCCAAGAAACAATAAAACGTTCGATGAACATGACAAAAGACTTAACCAAACATGTTTTTAATGTTTGTTTAAATTATGGTGGTAAAGATGAAATTGTTAGAGCGGCAATAAGTCTTGCTAAGGATGTTAAAGATAATAAAGTTGATATTTCTCAAATTGATGAAACAATATTTGAAAACCATATGATGTGTCATGGTTTACCTCCAGTAGACTTAATGATTAGAACATCAGGTGAACAAAGAATATCAAATTATATGTTATGGGAATTAGCGTATGCTGAAATGATATTTCCTACTACACCTTGGCCAAGTTTTACTAAAGATGAACTTATTAAATGCTTAGAGATTTATCAAAAAAGAGATAGAAGATTTGGAGGGCTAAAGAATGAATAAATTGTCCACTGATGCAAAGAAGTCAATGAATGATCGTATTGTTACTGCTTTAATATTAGTATTAGTTTGTGCTCCATGTTTATTTATAGGTGGATGGTTTTTCGCTATTTTAGTATTTGCAGCAACATTTTTTGCTTGCCATGAATTTATTAATGCCACCAAAAATAAATCTTATAGTTTATTCTTACATATTTTTGTACACGTAGTAACATATTCTTTTATTTTCTGGACGTTAATTAAAAACAATTTAATTGACTTTGGTTGGGAAATAGAGCATTGGTCATTTGTTAATGCATTTAATGTCGATAAATCCATAAATGTTTCGGTTATTGGTATTGCTGTAGGGTTTTTAGTGTTATTTTTCTTAACGCTTAATCATGAAAAATTTAATGTTTCAGATGCCACATACTTATGCACAATGATGGTATTTATGGGACTAGCAATTCAATCTTTCCTTTATTTACGATTCAGCCCTGCTTGTGGAGTAGAGCCGGGATTTTTCGATGTCGAAAATTCAACTCTATTAGTTTATGTTATTTTAGGTACTTTCTTATCTGATGCTGGAGCATATTTCTTTGGAATATTATTTGGAAGAAATAAAATGAATGAAAGAATATCTCCTAAAAAGACTTGGGAAGGATTCGTTGGAGGAGTTGCTACTTCCACTATATTAAGTTTCTTATTTGCTTTCTTATTAGCGTATTATAAGCATCCAATTTTAAAGGATATATTTGACTATGAACATTGGTATAATATTTTAATTGTTTCACTTATTATGCCATTAACCGCTAATTTGGGAGATTTCATTTTCTCTTCTATTAAACGTAACTATCAAGTTAAAGATTTTGGTACTTTGTTAAAAGGACATGGTGGAGTTCTTGATCGTATTGACTCATTACTTGTTACTTCTTTAGTTGTAACTATAATTATTATCTTTATGGGTCATAGATGGAGCTTCTTATTATGAGAAAAATAATTTTGTTAGGGGCTTCGGGTTCTATTGGAAGTCAAACTATTGATATTATTAAAAAACATCGTAAAACTTTTGATTTAGTAGGTTTTAGTGTCGGAAACAGAGTAGAAGTTATTGATGACATTTTACGTGAATTCAAAAATGTAAAATATGTTGTAATTAAAGAAAAAACAAACATGGAACGATTTCAAAATCGTTATCCGCATATTAAGTTTAATTATGGCGATGGTGGATTAACAAAAATCATTGAAGAAGTTAAATGTGATATGGTTGTTAATGCTTTAGTGGGATTTGTTGGTTTTTTACCAACTATTAAAACATTAGAATTAGGAATTGATTTAGCGCTTGCTAATAAAGAATCTTTAGTAGTAGGTGGCGAATTAGTTAATAACTTAATAAAAAAGCATCATAGTCATCTATATCCAATCGATAGTGAACATGTAGCTTTAGCAAAATGTTTAAAAGCAGGTAAAAAAGTCGATCGATTAATTATCACTGCCTCAGGTGGAGCATTTAGAGACCTTAATCGTGAGCAATTAAAAGATGTCACAGTTGAGATGGCTTTAAAACATCCATCGTGGCTTATGGGAAATAAAATTACTATCGATTGCGCAACAATGATGAACAAAGGATTTGAAATTATAGAAGCGTATTATTTATTTAATTTTCCATTGGATAAAATTGATGTTTTAATTCATGATGAATCGCACATTCATTCACTCGTAGAATTTAATGATGGTTCATATATTGCTGATATTGGTCCAGCAGATATGCGTGTACCAATAAGCTACGCTTTATTTAAAATGAAACGTGTTAAAAACGATTTTAAACGTTTACCAATTGAAGAATTTTGCACGTTCCACTTCCGCAAGTTTAATCCTGATCGATATCCTTGTGTAGGGTACGCTCGTGAGGCTTTAACAATTGGAGGAACGATGCCAGCGGTAGTTAATGCAGCGAATGAAGAAGCAGTATACGCTTTCTTGAATAAAGAGATTTCGTTCTTATCTATCGAAAAAATTATAAAAAATGTTATGCAAGAGCATAATGTTATAAAGAGTCCAACTTTGTCGGACTTACTTATGGCTAACGATTGGGCACGCGAGCAAGCAAAAAATTTGATAAAAAAGGAGCATGATTTATGTATTTAGCAGGAATTGATATTTTATCGATATTATTATGTATTATCAGTTTAGGAATTTTAGTTATTATTCATGAACTTGGCCACTTTACTATGGCTAAACTTTTTAATGTTTATGTTAATGAGTTTTCTATTGGTTTTGGCCCACAACTCTTAAAAAAGAAAAAAGGAGAAACAACTTATTCTTTACGCGCTATCCCATTAGGTGGATATGTTTCGATGTTTGGTGAAGGTATGGAAGAAGGACCAGATGGAGAAGAACTTAAAAACATACCTCAAGAACGTAGTTTACTTGGAATTAAAAAATGGAAACGCGCCATTATCATGGCGGCAGGTATCATTCTTAACTTTGTCTTAGGATTCTTATTGTTCTTTACTAATAATGCTTTCTTTGGACAACCGACATTAAGTAACCAAGTAACAGTTCAAGAAAAGTCACCAATTGCGGAAAAAGGCTTAAAAACTGGTGATTATATTATTGAAGTAACAAGAACTTGTAATATTGATGGAAACGCTAATGCATGTTCTAGCATTAAACCAGTAGAAATTACATCAGAAAATCCTACTGATTTATGGTATAGTGCTCTAGCAATAAAAGTAGATGGCGAAAATGGCTATGATATTTCTCCTAAAAATGCTAATGATACATTAACGCTTGCCATTAAATATTATTCAGAAGGTGAGCAACCAAGTGATGCAAAAACCATTGATATTACTTTAACTGTTGATGTGGCAGAAAATGGCACATTATCTTGGAGTAAAATGGGTATTTCTACTTATTATCAATATGTGAGATATAAAAGTTTAGGGGCTATTTTAGGCGCAACCAATAGAGATTTTGGTGACAACACAGTCTTAATTGCTAAAACACTAGGTGGATTATTTGTTGGTAAAAACTGGGACGCTGTTGGAGGACCAGTAGCGATATTTACTCAATCATCACAAGTTTTAAAGAGCTATGGTTTTGGTATGTTTATTTATTTATGGGGAGCAATTTCTGTTAACTTAGCAATATTTAATTTGTTACCATTCCCAGGATTAGATGGCTGGCATTTATTAGTGGTTATTATTGAAGGAATTACTAAAAAAGAAATTCCAGAAAAAGTAAAAAATATTGTTTCAACAATTGGATTAATTTTATTATTTGGATTAATGATATTTATTATGGGACGAGATATTATACGACTATTTTAGCGTATTAGGTTTTTGATTTATGGAAGATAAAGTATTTGAAAGATTTTTAAAAGGAATGAACATTACTAATATCGAAGACTATGATATGTCTTTTGATTTATGTGAATGGAGTCCAATAAAAATTAACAATGAAAAAATATTAACCATGGTAATTAGAAAAGAAATGCCATGGAATTATGACTTATTAAGAAAATTTTTAGGATCATTAAAAAACATTACTACTTATAAATATACAATTCAGTATATTTATGATTTTAAACCCAGTGCTGAAGATGTTTATCATTTATTAACGGATTGGTATTTTGCTAATTTCGGCATTGCTTTTTTAGAAGATTATAAATTTAATGAAGAAAAATTAATAATTCAAGTCGATGATATCCCTTCAATCACTAATAAATTAAAAGGATTTATCGATTTATTAGAAATTATTAATTACGATGATGTATTTGAGATAGCAAATAAATCTATTCAAACTGAAGAAACTGTTTTTGAAGAAACAGAAACAATAGATGATGAAGATGATGAAGAAATTGATGAAGATGAAGCATATCGTTTAGAAATGGAACGTCGTAATCAAGAACGTTTAGAAGCAATGAAAGACGCTGTTGATAACTACGAACCTTTTAAAGAAAAGAAAGATAGTAGCGGTGGATTTGGAAAATACAAAAAGTTTTGCATTAGAAACATCGATACTAATTCTGAAAATGTCGATTTTGATGCCAAAGTATTTTCCTATGAAGAACGCAATACAAAAAAAGGCACAATTATTGCTACATTTGGCGTTGCGGACGCTACAGGAGCAATCCACGTAAAAGTATTTGAAAATGCTAAATATTTTACAAAAGAAAAAATTCAAAGTATTAAAATTGGCGCTAATGCTCGAATTCGAGGACATGCTGAATATGATACTTTCGCCAAAGAATTAAATGTTACTGCACGTTTTATTGATTTACTTCCTCCTGATGAACCAAGAAAAGATGAAGAGGAAGAAAAACGTGTGGAATTGCATTTACATACTAAAATGTCCACAATGGATGGCGTTACTAATATTGAAGACTACATTGCTTTAGCTCATTCAATGGGACACAAAGCAATCGCGGTTACAGATCATGGGGTTGTACAAGCTTTCCCAGCTGCGCAAAATGCAAGTAAAAAATATGGTGGCATTAAAATCCTTTACGGTAGCGAACTTTACATGATTGATGATGAAGTTAATGCTATTAGAAATCCTTGCGATTTAGAACTTAATAAAGCTACTTATGTTGTATTCGACTTTGAAACAACGGGATTATCAGCTAGATATGATGATATTATCGAATTTGGTGCCGTTAAGTTTGAACAAGGTCGTGTAGTGGATTCTAGAGATATATTTGTTGATATTAATAGACCACTATCAGAAAAAATCAAAGAATTAACGGGCATTAATGATGCCATGCTAAAAGGACAAAATTCCTTAGTAGAAGCAATTCATAAAATTCGTGAATTTGTTGGTGATGCGATATTAGTATCTCATAACGCTGACTTCGATATTGGATTTTTAAATGCTGCTTGTAAGAAAATTAATGAACCAATATTTATGAATCCAGTTGTAGATACTTTAGCCTTAGCTAGATTTCTATTTCCAGAATCTCGTAACCATCGTTTAGGAACATTATGTCGTAATATGGATGTTGTTTATGATGAAGATGCTGCCCATAGAGCGGATTATGATGCTAGCGTAACTAATGAAGTATGGCAAGCTATGATTGCGGTTTTAACAAAAGAAAAAGCCCATTTAACACATAAAGATTTAGCTAATCTTAAAGCAAGTGATGAACATTATAAACATCTTAGACCTGTACATGTGGTGGCTTTAGCTAAAAACGCTGCAGGTTTAAAAGATTTATTTAAAATTATTTCATTTTCACATATAAATTATTTTGCTAACGTACCAAAAGTACCACGCAGTTTGTTGGTTAAATATCGTGAAAATTTATTATTAGGTAGTGCTTGTTTTAATGGCGAAGTATTTGATACTGCTCGAACGAGAACAAAAGAGGTATTAGAAAAAGTAGTTAGTTTTTATGATTATATTGAGGTACAACCAACAGAAAATTATTCTTATTTAATTAATATGGGTGATATTAAGAATGAAGAAGAATGTCATCAATATGTAAGAGATATAATAGAAGCTGCGGATGCTACAGGTAAAATAGTTGTGGCTACTGGTGATGTGCATTATCTTAATCCGGAAGATAAAAGGTACCGTGATGTATTTATTTCCGCAAAAGCAATCGGAAATATTAACCACCCATTAATGCCTTATGCCCGTGAAAATATGGATTATTTTGAAAATCCGGATCAACATTATCGTACAACAAAAGAAATGCTTGATGCATTTGAATATTTAGGAAAAGAAAAAGCAAAAGAAATAGTTGTAACTAATACAAATAAAATTGCGGATATGATTGATGTATTAGAACCAATTAAATCTAAACTTTATACTCCAACTATTGAAAACTGTGAAAACTTATTAAAAGACTTATGTTATTCAAATGCTCATAAAAAATATGGTGATCCATTACCACCAATTGTGGCTGAACGTCTAGAAAAAGAACTTAATGGTATTATTAATAACGGATATTCAGTTATTTATTATATTGCCCATAAAATTATTCATAAGGCTAATGAAGATGGTTACATGGTTGGTTCAAGAGGATCGGTTGGTTCATCTTTCGTTGCCACCATGGCGGATATTACAGAAGTTAATGCTTTGCCTCCTCATTATCTATGTCCAAACTGTAAACATAGTGAATTTGAAGGCATTCCTCAAGTATCATCAGGATTTGATTTACCAGAAAAAGATTGTCCAATATGCGGACATAAAATGATTCATGATGGACAAAATATTCCATTTGCTACATTCTTAGGATTTAACGCTGATAAAGTTCCAGATATTGACTTAAACTTCCCAGGTGACTATCAACCAATCGCACATCTTTATACTAAAGAATTATTAGGTGCGGGAAATGTCTTTAAAGCTGGTACCATTGAAACCGTTGCGGAGAAAAATGCTTATGGTTACGCTAAAGGATATTTTGAAAGAGTTGGACCGAAAATTGGAAAAAGCCTCGATAAAATATCTAAAGCAGAAATTGAATACTTAGCAAAAGGATGTACGGGTGTTAAAAGAACAACTGGTCAACATCCAGGCGGTATTGTTGTTATTCCAAAAGATTATGAAGTTTATGATTTTACTCCAATTCAATATCCTGCTGATGATAAAGAAGCAGCCTGGAAAACAACACACTTTGATTTCCACGCTATTCACGATAACGTTTTAAAACTCGACTTATTAGGTCACGTTGATCCGATGGCGCTTAAGATGATGGCGGATACAACGGGAATTGATGTTAAAACTATTCCTTTAAATGATCCAGAAACTTTATCAATATTCTCTAGTGATGTGGCTTTAAAAAGACACTCAAATTATTTACATGAAACTACTGGTGCTTTAGGTATTCCAGAGTTTGGTACTAATATGGGACGTCAAATGTTAAAAGAAACATCACCAAAATTATTCTCAGATTTATTAATTCTTTCTGGCTTATCACATGGTACTGGTGTTTGGGCAGGAAATGCAGAAGAATTAATTCGTAATGGTACTTGTACTTTACGTGAAGTTATCGGATGTCGTGATGATATTATGACTTATTTATCCGCGAAAGGTGTGCCTCCTTTAACATCATTTAAAATCATGGAAGATGTTCGTAAAGGTAAAAAAGTAAAACCAGAATATGAGCAAATAATGCGTGAAAATAATGTACCAGATTATTACATTGATTCATGTAATAAGATTCAATACATGTTTCCTAAAGCGCACGCAACTGCATACGTTATGATGGCTATTCGTGTAGGTTGGTTTAAAGTACATATGCCATTATATTACTACGCCACATTCTTAACTGTTCGTTCAAAGCAATTTGAACTTGAAACTATGATTAGTGGTGAAAAAGCAATCATCAAACGCTTAGAAGAAATTAAAGCAAAAGGTTTTGATGCTTCCGCAAAAGAAGTGGATATTGAAAAAACGCTGACAATTTGCTTAGAAATGGCAGAAAGAGGATTTTCATTCTCTAATATTGATTTATATAAATCAGATGCATCTAGATTTTTAGTAGATGAAAAGAATAAATGTTTAATTCCACCATTTATTGCTATTGATGGACTTGGAGAAGCTGCGGCAGTTTCAGTAATTGAAGCAAGAAAAAACGGTAAATTCTTATCAAAAGAAGATTTACTTGCTAAAACAAAATTATCACAAACTCACGTGGCAAAATTATCCGAGCTACATGCTTTAGATAATTTAGCTGAAACAAATCAAATGGATTTATTTTCGTTTTTTAACATTTGATATATAATATAAAAGGCCTTGAGCCTTTTTATCGGGACGTAGCACAATTGGTAGTGCGCTTGCTTCGGGAGCAAGAGGTCGTGCGTTCGATTCGCATCGTCCCGACCATTTAGATTGAATTAGTTCGATTCCAGCATTTGGTTCGGCTCATATTTATTGCTCACTTTTATTGATTTATTGCTCACTTTTGATATTATAAATGTGAGCAATAAAATGTGAGTTTTGGTTTTAAGTGTTAATAATTAAAATGATTTTACGATTGAATTCTCAAGAGTAGATAGAAATAAAATTGGCGAAATAAATGGCGAAATATCAGAAGAATAATTCTCTGTTTTAAGTGTTTTTAAAACTAATAAAAATGCGACAAAAGATGAAGTTATCAAACAAACTGGTATTTCAAGTAGAACAATTGATAGAATCATTAAATCATTGAAAGAAAAAGAATTGTTGAAAAGGGTTGGCTCAAATAAAAACGGATATTGGGATGTTTTAAAATAAAAAATAGGAGAGATAAGAAAATGGAAAAAACAATAAAACAAACAATTGAATATGAAAATTATAAATAAAGCTTTTTTATAATGATTGGAATGTTTTGCATTTTAACTATATTATTTACTATACCTTTTTTGACTTTATATTTTACTAAATCTGATAATAGATATTTAATAGCTTTTATAGTGTTTTTTGTACTTAATATTATAATCTGTTTACCATTCATAATATACGATTTATATCGCATGCATTTTATTACGCAAATAGGAAAGAAAATGAAGATAACTGAAGTGGAACTAAATAATTCAAAATCAGGAATTTATGGATTAATGCGTTTTTATATTAATATTCCTAATTCTAATGGGGAAATTAAAGAAAAGAAAAGTTTATGTACAATGCGTGGAAGTCTTTTTAATCAGTATCAAAATAAAAAAGTAAAAATTTGTTATTTAGATAATTATAAATATTTCTTTATTGTTAAAGAATAAATATTAACATCATTATTTAGGTGTAAGTCTCTAATGAAAATTGGAGATTTTTTTATGGGCACTTCAAATATGTACAATGTTCAAAAATATGTTGACAAAAATCGACGGGGGGGGGGTATGATATATGAGAAAAGAGGTTTTTATATGAAAAAAGAAAAAAGTTTAAAAGCACTAAGTATTAAGGCAGTAGTCTTTAGTGCAATTGTTGCGGCTTTCGCATTGTTTTGTGATCCGCTAAGTCTAACATTTAACATTTTTAGAGGAGATAAAGTAATATTTAACTTCTTTACAATTGCAGTGCCAAGATATGACTATGCGCCAGAAGATATTGCATTACTATATTATGGGGCAAATGTTATTATCGTTTTACTAGTTGCTGCTACACTTGTTTTAAGTATTTTAGCTTTATTAAATCAAAAAGGTAAGATGGTAAATGCCACTAACGGAATTACTAAAGCATTAAAAATTGTTTCAAAACTTGCATTTGCTTTAGGCGCTTTCCTTGCTAACATTGTTAATGTTGCTTTAGGTTTTATTACTTGTGGTGGAAATGGTGTTGTTACCCTTATTATTTATTTCGTTATTCTTATTTTAGCATCAATTATGAATACAACATGTAAGAATTACGCAAATAGAATTCTTCCAGCTAAACAAAATAAAGCAGTTGCTGAAAATAAATAATTAAAAAATAAGTTGATAGAAAGAGGAAAAAACTATGAAAAACAAATTTTTTATTGCCGTTGCTATGATGGCTTGTGCTTTACCATTAGTTTCTTGTGGTAATTCAAATGGAAAACAATACTATGAAACTGCAATTAATCATGTTAAAAATGATTTATTGGAGCGTTCTAAATCGTGGGACTTCCAATATTCTAATGCTGAAGTTTGTGAACAAACTTTTAAAAGCGGAAATAAGACTATTGCTGTAGAATTCGATTATATTATTAAATATGAGGATATAAGTTTTGATTCAAAAAAAGAATTTGAAGGTACTTGTTATTTCATCATGTCTGATTATGATAAGACCACAAAAACTTTCGATAGTGTAAAATGCTCACAATGTTCTTATTATTTGACAAATGGTGATGACGGACTTAGATATACATATGCTTCTACAAAGTCATACGGGAAAGTAATTTATACACAAGATTAATAATTAGAATTTTTTATTAGTTATTATGCTTTCAAGATTGATTGCTTGAAGGCTTTTTTAATTTTTAATAGAAGATAGGTAATAACTAATTAGAGATAAAAATATAAAGATTATAACTTAAATTAGTTGTATTGCAAATTAGTCGATGCATCTCTAAATATTGGAAATTTGTAATATTTAATGCTATATTAAGTATGGTTATTAAACAAATGGATTAAATTAATATTGATAATTAATTTTGAATTTATTATCAACATATTTTATCCAAAAGCAAAGGAGACAAAAGATTATGAAAAAAGAAATTGAAACAAAATCCGCTATTTTCCCAATGCCAGTTCTAATGATTGCGACTTATAATGATGACGGAACTGTTGATGTTATGAATGCTGCTTGGGGTATGATGTTAGAAATGGATCAAGTAGTATTAAACTTATCAGACTTCCATAAAACTACTAAAAATATTTTAAAAAGAAAAGCATTTACTGTTAGCGTGGCTGATGCAAAACACGTAAAAGAAGCTGATTATTTTGGTATTGCTTCTGGTAATGATACACCAAACAAATTAGAAAAAAGCAAAATGACATTTAGTAAATCTAATCATGTAGATGCACCAATTATTAATGAATTTCCAGTATGTATGGAATGTGAATTTTTAGAAGAAACCAGCTGCGGAATCGTTGGTAGAGTACTTAATGTTACCGCTGATGAAGAAGTATTAACTAATGGTAATGTCGATATTAGCAAATTAGACGCTATTGCATATGATCCATTTACTAATGGATATTATGTTGTTAAAGAACGTGTTGGTAATGCTTTTAAAGATGGTTTAAGCATTAAAAAATAATTTATGATTGAAGTAAAAAATCCAACAAATTCTAAACCGATTGCCTATAAAACCGAATTAGAAAAAGAAGTTTATGAAACATTAGAAAAGCTTAATATAGCTTATACACGAGTTGAAACGAGTCCAGCTATTACCATGGAAGATTGTTTAGCAATCGATAAAGTATTAGGAGTAGAAGTTATTAAGACACTTTTTCTAAGCAATCAACAAAAAACTAAATTTTATTTATTTGTTACAAAAAGTAATAAGAAATTTAATACAAAAGCATTTAGTTCGGCGCTTAATATAAGCAGAGTATCTTTTGGAAGCGAAGACTTACTACACGAATTATTAAAAGTAGTTATTGGTGCTTGTACTATTTTTAGTTGTTTAATTGATAAAGATAATAAAGTAGAAGTAATAATTGATAAAGATGTTATTAAAGATGAATATTATGGCTGTAGTGATGGCACCACTACTTGTTATATGAAGTTAAAAACAAGTGATGTATTAGAAAAAGTATTACCATTTTCTAATCATAAAGCGACAATAATTAGATTTAATTCTTAGTAAGAGTGATAAAGTGAATTAAATATTTTTTATTTATTCACTCTTTTTTTATTTTTGCTTTTAAAATATGTATTATAAATACATACAAAATTAAAAGAATATTTATAACTTGAATAATTTTTCAATAAATGTAGAATAAAATAAACGAGGTGTGAGTATGTATCAAATTTGTATCGTTGATGATGAAATTAAAGAAATTAAATCACTTAAAGATTCCATCTTTAGTTTTTTTAAAAGCAAATCATTAACTGTAAATGTTGATAAGTACGACAATCCAGTTTCTTTCTTAAATAATTTTGAAAAAAGCAAATATGATTTAATATTGCTTGATATTAGTATGCCACAAAAAAATGGTATTGATGTTGCGCGTCTTATTAGAGAAAAAGATGATATGGTTAAAATAATTTTTACTACATCTTTAATTCAATATGCCATTAAAGGATATGAAGTAAATGCTTTTGATTATTTACTTAAACCAATATCATATTCATCTTTTTGCCTTACCATGGAAAGATTAATGAAGTTTATAAGTAATGATGAATTTATTATTATTTCTAAAAATAAAAATACAACAATTAAAATCCCTATTATGAATATTAAATACATTGAAGTAATTGATCACAAAGTTATATTTCATACAACAGGAGAAACATATTCTTTGCGTGACACATTAGATAATTATATTGAAAAATTAAAAGATCATTATTTTTCATTATGTAATCGTTGCTATTTAGTTAATTTATATTATGTTACTAAAATAGAAGAAGGTGCAGCTTATATAGGTGATGTAGTATTAAATATATCACGCGCTAAAAAGAAACAATTTGTTAATGACTTAAATAATTATTTATCACTAGGTGGTGGTGTTTAACATGGAATTATCACAATTAGCCCTCTATAAAATGGTTTTTGCTCTTGAAATTATTGTGGCAATGCTAATGTTTTCATATAGATTAAAGAAGCGTAATCATTTTGTTGTTAGATTAATTTTATCTATTGCTATAATTCTAGTTATTTCTTTTTTCTTTCCATTATTTAAAAACATATCTTATACTTGGTGGTATACATCTTTAATGTTTTTAATATTATTTTTTATATGTGTAGGAATGTTATTTTTCATTTACGATGCTTCATGGCAAAGGATATTTTTTATAGCGATTTCTTCTTATACTTTACAAACTCTTGCTCATAATGTTTTTGCCTTCATCTGTCATATTTCTGGATTGTATACTTCAAATTCAGTGGGTATATATGGTGAAACACTAGTGGATTTTTATAATAATGCCATTAATTTTATTTTATTTGCTTCTGTTTATTTAACGTGTTATTCCTTTATTTACGCTTTTGGCTATCATTTTTTACGTAAGAAAATGTATGCGACAGATATTAAATTTAGTATTATTGTGATATTTGCCATGTCGGGTTTGATTTTATTTTCCGATATTTTGTTAAATGCAATATTTGTTTATTCTAATGGCGATTATAATCGTATTCACTCAATAGTTGTGTCTTTATGTAATGTGATTTTATGTATTATGATTTTTTGCATTCAAACTTCATTTATTGATATTAGACATTTAAGAAAAGAATTATTAATTACTCAGCAATTACTTCATAAAGCTGATGAACAATACACTATTACAAAACAAAATATTGATCTTATTAATATTAAATGTCATGATTTAAGGCATCAAATTCGCGAATTTGGTTCAAAAGAAAATGTTGATAAGAACACATTAAATGAATTAGAAAATATTGTATCTATTTATGATTCAACATTAAAAACAGGTAATGAAGCACTTGATTTAATTTTAACGGAAAAGAGTTTGCTTTGTACTAAAAATCATATTCAAATGAAATATTTTGGTGATTGTTCTAGTTTAAACTTTGTTGATAAATCAGATTTATTTTCTTTATTTGGAAATGCTATTGATAACGCAATTGAAGCAGTTAATAAAACAGATAACAAAGATTTAAGAACAATTAATCTAATTGTTCGTCCTATTCATAGTTTAGTTTCCATTCGTGTGGAAAACTATTTTAGTGGAGAAATTAAACTTGATAATGCGGGATTACCGATAACTACGAAAAAAGACAAAGATTATCATGGCTATGGTATAAAATCAATTATGTATATTGCTAAAAAATATAATGGTGATGTTAGAATTAATGTCGATAATGAAAATCATATCTTTTCTTTGTCAATATTGTTGCCTTTAAACTAATTACTGAATACGGCAAGCAGATTACTGAATACGGCTATAAACCTCTAATGAAAGCGTTTTAATGTATAATTAAATTGCTAAAAGGAGGTTTCTTTTATTATGGAAACAAAGAAAAAGTACATAACTCCAAACTATTTGGAAGTTGATGTCGTTTTAGAAGATATTACATGTGCCTCAGGAGATTTTGATGTAAAAGATAATAATGATCTCTTAGATAATGGCTATGTAGAGTTATAAGGAGGTAAACGTATATGAAAAAGAATGCAATTTTAGTATTTGTTTTACCGTTATTAATGTCAATGGTGATGGGAGAAGCTAAAAAAGAAGTCCATAAAGATAATTTTGATTCTCTTACTTGCAAAGCAGAAGACTATCAAAGTAATGAAAAAATATTCTTAAAAAATATTAAATTAGGAGATTCTGATAGTTATAAATATTCTAAAATTTATACTCAAATAGGTCATGATGGTTCAAATTATTTTTTAAGATTTGCGATGGCTGTGTCTGGAAATATTAATAGCATTTCTTATTCGTTAGATGTTAATAATGAGAACTACGGATTAGGAAATAAAAATGTGTCAACGCTATATCGTTCGATAAGTGCGAATGGAAAGAATTATTATTATTCAGAAAATTTAAATTCTATTACAGAAGATAAAAATGAAGCATCAAGTGATTATTTGTGGTCTTGTTACACCATCAAATTTAAAGATGAACATCATCTATATTCATCTTTATCACTTATTCCATCAATTAATGGGGAAATACTAGATAATAAAGTCATTAGTTTACAAGATGAAATAAATGGCGGTTATACTTATACTTTTGGTAATCTAGACTTAGCTAATGTGGGCTTAGAAAAAGATAATTATTCTTATAATCAAACTATGAATATTGTCAGTTCATTAGATAACACGAATACAAATTATGAATCAGTTTATGCGCATAATTTTATATTAAGTGATAGTGAAGGCTATTTAAACGCTAATCCGTTTAATGGAAGAAAAAATGCGACTGAATTTAATGCTGGAAATGCTGGGGGACAAAATCTTCCAAAGGCAGTTGCTAAATCTATAGGCAGCAATTATTTACATTACTTATATAATGGTGCAGGAGCAACATCAACATTTACTAGTGATGCTACTTTTGCTGGTAAATTAGTCATTCGTGCAGCGACTGGTTATTTAACAAATAACTCTAATGGCTTTACTACTGGAGATATGCAATTTAATAAAGTATTTGATGTATTAGTTAACGGATATAAAGTAGAAGTTAAGGATGATGTTATATTACCTGGTAAGGCGGGTAATTATGGTGATGCAATGGGAAACTTTGTTAACATACCATTAGATGCTTTCTTTATCAAAGGTGATAATAAAATTGAAATTATTTCTAAAAAACCTTTAAAAGAAGATGGCACCCTTCTTTATAAAGATCCAGGTACTAACGGAACACAATCAAGTCCTTCTTTAGATAGTGTGGAAGTTTATAAATATAAAGTTTGTGCAAATGATGTTGAAACTAAATTGGTTGCGCAAAAATGTTTAGAAAATGGTAGTGAAACACTTATTTTTAAAGATTATGGCAAAGTAATGAGCAAAGTATTGCCAATGTATGGAAGTCACGTTATTACTGGAACAAAAATAAGTGAAAGTTCTGATTACTTAGAATTAAGCAATATACATTGCGAAAGATGTAATGAAGTATTAAACGAACATATAACTACATCTAACTATGTTGATATTACTAGTGATAATCTAGGTGGAACAAATGGTACTTATAACGGAAAAGACATTCGACCAGTAACAATGGTTAATAATAGTGTTTCTAGTGTAAATGTCAAAGCGCTTGCTAATACCGCTCTTAATGGTACCCTAGCTAGACAATTTTATGGCGGAACATATGCAGAAGTTAAAGTAAATGTTGAAACTTCTTTTGTAGGAAGTGTTGTTATTAAAGCCGCAAGCGGATATAACTATCTTGTAAACGATAGTTTTACAACATGGGGTACTGGTGATATGCAATTTAATCAAGTGTTTGCTTTAACAGTTAATAACAATGCGATTAGTATTGATGATGGAGCAACATTAAAAGGTAATGATAATGAAGGTAAAGGATTTACTAATAAAAGCAATGGAGAAGGCTATGCTTTAGCAATGGGTAACTGGATGTACATCATTATTGATAATGTTTCATTTATAAGTGGAGAAAACGTTATTAGATTAACTTCATTAAGACATAGTTATAAAGATAAAGGCGGAGATATGTCTACTGCAGCTTTAGATACTATTGGTATTTTTAATGAAACGTTTACAAAATAGGAGTAGTTTATGAAATTAAAAACAAAGAAAAAAATATGTGTGGGTATTGATGTATTTGTCGCCTTGCTTTTAGTGGGCGCAAATACAACATGCGGAGTTTTAAATGAGTTAATTACAGGATATTTATGCGGATCAAAAGTAGATTATTCTAGTGATGAAACTCAAGAAGCTTTACAAGTATCCGATGCTTTGTGTCGAGAAATAACGGAAGAAGGTATTGTATTATTACAAAATAAAGACGACCTATTACCTTTATCTAAATCTGAATTAGCCACTGTTAATGTATTTGGTTGGGGTGCCACTGACGCTGGTTGGGTTATTGGCGGAAGTGGTTCCGCAGCGGGTAATAATGGTGCAATTCAAAGAAATGCTACTTTCTTTTTATCAGCACTAGAGTCAGCGGGTATGGAATATAACAAAGAAATAATTGATATGTACACTAAGTTTTCCACTAAAGGATATGGAAAATCACTTAACTTATCTTCTAGTGAATTCTTTACTATTCGTGAACCAGATATGAGTTATTATTCAAGTGAAATGATTAATAATGCTAAAGACTTTTCTGATGTTGCTTTAGTGGTATTCTCTCGTCAAGGTGGAGAAGGACAAGATGTTCCAACAGTTCAATACAAATCAAAAGATAGTAAAAGTTTATTTAATCCAGTGCGTGATGATTCAAGAACTTACTTAGAAATAACAAAAGAAGAAGATGAATTGTTAAGTATGGTGACAACTAACTTTGATAAAGTCATTGTTATTGTTAACTGCGCGAACGCGATGAAATTAGACTTTTTAGATCGTTATGAAAATATTGATGCTTGTTTATATATGGCTGGTACTGGTCAATCTGGTACTCATGCTATTCCTCGTGTTTTAAGAGGAAAAGTTACTCCAAGTGGGAAATTAACTAATACATCACCATATGATTTTGCTTTAGATCCAACATACGCTAATTATACTGGTAGTAATAAAAGTATTACCTATGCTGAAAATATTTATTTAGGATATAAGTGGTTTGAAACTGCTGATAAAGAAAACTATTTTAAAGATTTATCAGTTACTTATGACGTTTTAGAAGAAAATGGTAATACACATCAAGAAAGTAAAAAAGGCTATGATGCTGCAGTTAAATTTCCTTTTGGCTTTGGTTTATCTTACACAGAATTTGAATGGGAAATTGAATCTTTTACTTCAACAAGTGAATATATAACTAAAGATACGGAATTTACTTATGAAGTAATAGTTACAAATGTTGGTAATCGTAAAGGTAAAGACGTTGTGGAATTATATGTCACGCCGCCATATACTAAAGGCGGAATTGAAAAATCCGAAGTAAACTTAGTTGATTTTGCTAAAACTAGTTTATTAAGACCAGGCGATAGTGAAACTTTAACATTATCATTTAAACCATATGATTTTGCATCTTATGATTGTTATGATATGAATAAAAATGGTTTTAAAGGTTATGAAGTAGAAAAAGGCGAGTATGTTGTTACTTTTAGAAGCGACGCACATACTATTAAAGAAATTCCTAATTCGACTTTAAAATATATCGCTAATGAGACAATTCAATTTGAAAATGATCCTGTTAGTGGCACAAAAGTAGAAAATTTATTTACTGGTGAAAATGCATATGCTGGTTGTGCCATTGATGGAAGTGACTTTGATGGAGAAAAACCAACATATTTAACACGTGCGGATTTTGTTAATACTTTTCCAAAAGTAACAGCTAAAAATGTTAGCAGTGGAGCAAAGGTTAGCGCTGCTAGTAACTATGTAGCACAAGTTGAAGAAGTTACAACTATGCCTAAAACAGGCGATGGAAAAGCTGGTAAATATTTATTGTATACTCATGCAGACGGCAGCGCTGCAAGTGAAGAAGAACTAAAAATGAACAAAAATATCGTAGTTAATAAAGAACTAGTTATGGAATTAGGTAAAGACTACGATAACGCTAAATGGGATGAATTATTAAATCAATTGAGCGTTTCTGAAATGGAAAATATGATTCAATTAGGTGGGTATCGTACATATCATGCCACATCTGTTGGTAAAAAATACATGATTGATAATGATGGATCAAATGGCTTAAATCGTTCGATTCAAGAAAATAATACTAGTGATCCTGCTCATGATATTGACCGTAGTGGATGGACTTATTTCCCATCTGATACAACAAGAGGTTGTACGTGGAATAGTATAATCGAATATTCATTTGGTTTAGCACTTGCTGCTGAAGCAAAAAATACTGGTGTTGATGGTTGGTATGCTCCAACTTGTAATATGCCAAGAAACCCATTTGCAGGAAGAAATAGTGAATATATTTCTGAAGACCCATTATTCTCTGGCAAATCAGTTGCGGAAGTAACAAGAGGTTGTATTGCCAATGGCGTTTATCCATATGTAAAACATTTTGCTGTTAATGATTCCGAAGCAGGAAGAAGTGAAAAATACACTTGGTTAACTGAACAATCTTTACGTGAAATATATTTAAAACCATTTGAGTATGCTGTTAAAGTAGGAAAAGCAACTGGTATTATGACATCATTTAATCGTGTTGGTGCAGTTTGGGCTGGTGGAAACTATGCTTTAACTACTCAAATTCTTCGTAATGAATGGGGATTTAGAGGTGCGACTGTTACAGATTATTATGCTGGAAGTGGCTATATGAAAATGAAACAAGGTGTTTATGCAGGACAAGATATATTCTTAACTGGTATGGGAACAAAAGGCGAAACATTTGGTGGTAATAGTTCTAACCCAACATTTATTTCTCAAGCGCGAAAAGCGTGTAAAAATATTATGTTTAGTTTTTGTAATACTTATTATCAATCCGCCACTCATGATAGTTCTAATGATATTATTAAAACAAATATTGATAAGATTTCTGTTGTAGAAGCTGTATTCCCGTGGTGGATTCCACTTTTAGTAGGTATTGATTTAGTAGTTGTTGGTGGCTTAGGTGCTTGGACATTCTTCTTAATGAAAAAGAAACAATTAGTGGAAGAAGAAATTGTAGAAGAAAGTCATGAAAAGAAAAAATTTATTTCTAAAAAGAAATTAAGAGAAGAAATAGATAATTTACTTCAAACTAATCAAGAATTAGAATTACAAATAAAATTATTACAAGATAAATTAACTAAGTATGAAAGTAAATCTTCTAAATCTAAGGGGGAAAAATAATGAAAAAAGTATCAAAAGCCTTAGTGGCGGTCTTTATATCATTCTTATCTCTTGGATTATTATCTTGTAATAAATCTAATAATCAAAAAGTTACAAGATTGCAAGTATTAGAAAATCCAACAAAACTAGAATATTATACGGGTGAACTATTTGATCCAACCGGATTAGTATTAGGTGTTAAATATGAAAATGGAAGCACCGCTAAAGTAACAAGTGGATATACATATACACCAACGGATGAATTAACAGAAGATGATGAAGAAATTGTTATTCGATATATGAATAAATCAGTAGTATTAGATATTGATATTAATGTTAAAATACCAACAAGCTTAGAAATATCTAAAATGCCTGATAAATTAAATTATGTTGTTGGTGAAAAATTTGATTCAAAAGGATTAGAATTAAAGGCAACGTTTGAAAATGGTGAAGAAAAAACGATAACAAAAGGATTTAGATGTTCGCCTAGTTCATCATTACGTGAATCACATAAGCAAATTAAAGTAACATATAATCGTAAATTTGTTTATGTTCCGATTTCTGTAACAAAAGTATATGCTTCAATAGAAATCGCGCAAAATCCAACTAAAACATCATATTTAGAGCATGAATATTTTGATCCAACGGGTGTTGTGTTAAAAGGTAACTTTGTTGATGGCGCCTCGGAAATAATTGAAAATTTTGATTATTCACCAAAAGAAAGATTATCATTAGATGATAAAACAATTACTTTTACAGCTGGAACAAAAACTTGTACATTAACAATTGAAGTTAGTAAAGGCGAAACACATAATATGTCAAAACATGTTGAACGTGTTGAACCGACATGTGATTTAGATGGTAATGTCGAATATTATTATTGTTCAATTTGTAATAAGTATTTTGCTGATGAGTTTGGTTTAGAAGAATTAAAAGATATTACTTTGCCAAAACATCACATATTTGCTTATGAAGATATAAAAGAAAGCGTTCCTGGTGTGCAAACCGCTAATAAGGTATGTACACGCTGTGATTATAGTGAAGAAGTCACTCCGAATTATTATTATGATTTTGTAAGTAATGACTTAATAGGTACAAACAATAATCCACCACAAAATCGTTATAAAAATATTATGAGTGGTAAATCTGGTAGCCCTAATGTAACTAAATTAGGCGCAAATTCTGCTGGTGGAGAATATGTTAATTATAACTATGGTGGAGCAGGAGTTATTAATTCTTTTGAAGCAAAAGAAGAATTAACAGCTAAACTTGTTATAAAAGCGGCAACAGGATATATTACGCAACTAGGTTCTGGACAAAATTGGATTACTGGTAATATGCAATTCAATAAAGTATTTGATGTATTTATTAATGATGAAAACATTAATATTGATGACACTCAAGTATTATTGGGAAAAGAAAGCAAAGAGTACTATCTTGCTATGGGTAATTGGACTTATATTTTGTTAGACAACATTAAACTTAAAAAAGGTGTTAATGATATAAGAATTATGTCTAAATGTCCTTATGTTGAAAATACTACAACACCTTTATATCATGATGCTGGCGTGAATGGAACACAATCTACACCAATTCTTGATACAATCAGTTTATATGATGCTGATAATGTAAGTAAACATGTTCATGTTATTGATGAAACAAAAGATTCAATGTATGCCATGATTGGTATATGTTCATGTGGAGAAGAAATTACTAAATCAGTTACCACTTATAATGTTAGTAAAAAAGATTTACATGGCAATTTAAGTGATTATCCTAACGATTATACTGGTGGCGCTAAAAATGTAGAAAAATTAGCAAAAGTGTCTACTGATGGAAATTATGTAACAGGATTTAAAAATGAATCTGATTATGTAGAAGTAAAAGTAAATTCTAGCGCTAGTAGCAATGGACTTATTGCTTTAAAAGTGGCAACAGGATGTTCAAAAACTGATTCGTCATACACACAATTTATTACTGATGATATGATTTTTAATAGAACTGCAAAAGTATTTATTAATGGTAATGAAATTGAAATTAATGATAATCAAGTTATGATTGCACCAAGTGGATATGGAGATTACGGTTACGCAATGGGAAACTGGGTATATGTTAAATTACGTAATGTTCAACTTAATGAAGGAGAGAATATCATTCGTATTCAAGGTCTAGCGTTACCTCATGATGGAAGAAATTATTATTATGAGAATGATTATGCTGGAGCAAAATCACAATCAACATTTCAATTAGATACTATTAATTTTGATTTTGAATCTACATTATCATTTTAAAATTTTAGAACATAGGCTTATTAAATTAGGTCTATGTTTTTCTTTACTTTATTTATGTACAAATAACAATATATTGTTATATAATTATTTCGAAATTAGGTGATAATATGCAAAGTTTACCAAGTAATGCTTATGTTTTATTGAGTGTAATTAATACTAAACTAAGAGATTTTTATAGTTCTTTAGATGAATTATGCGATGATTTAGGTGAAGACAAAGAAGAAATTAATAGTCTTTTAGACACAATTAATTATCATTATGATGAAAAACTAAATCAATTTAAAAACTAAAAAACTAAAGTTTTGTTTAAAATTATTGCTATATTAACTATTAATAAGTTAATATATAAGCGAGTATTGCATAATTATTTATATGCTTGCATACTTATTAAGGGGAGAAATGCATGAAGTATTTTTTAAAGAAAAATCTTATTGGGATAATAGCAATGTTAGTGTGTATTATTATTCCTGTAGCCTATTTTTTATTTGTTTCTAATACTTACGGAATATCACCAAGTGATTGTAAAACAACACAAAATGATGTTGAAGTATGGATTAGTGAAGATGGTTCTATGAAAATCACTGAAAAAATGCAACTTACTACTAGGTGGCATGAAATAAATAAAGATATTGTTTATGCCGCGGACGCTAATAATCCAGTTGCGGATAATGTAAGTGAATCAGGAAGTTCTCAACATCAAAAACCAAAATTTGATGAAGATGTCGTAAGTGTTAGAGTGTTAGATCATAATGGTAAAGAAGTTATGAGCACGGATAATAACAACTATGGCGATGATTATAGACGTGGCGATTTAATTTCTTATTCATTTAAAGATGGTAAGACGCATACTTGGGAAGATGATCCTTCGCATATTGTAGCAAGTGATTATCAAAATGCAGAAAGAATATACATATATCGCGCAAGTGGTTTAGGACCTAATTGCACTATTGAATATACATATGGTTATAAGGGCGCAGTAATGTATTATAGTGATATTGCTGAAATTAATGCTAAATTTGTTTCTAGTAATGAAATGTCTACTAAAAATGTTACTTGTGTAATCCACTTACCTTCCACTTTAAAAAATGATTTAAAGAGTGAAGATGTTTACATTTATGGGCATGGTACAGCTGGTGAAGTTACATATCCTCGTGTTGTTAATCAAGAAACTGGCGAAACAGATCCATATACAGTAATATTAACTAGTGAAGAGTTAAAAAAGAATGAAGAAATTGAAGCTAGAATCATGATGCCTAATACAATGTTTGATAAGTCTTTGTTTACTAATGAATATTGTAATGTTTCTAAGTTAGCGCATTTAGAAAATGCTATTAAATATGAAGAAGTAACAATTCCTAATGAAACAAGAATGGCAAATATTGTTAATGTTGTGTCTATTATCATATTTGTATCATCAATAGGCTTTGCTATTTTTACATTTATTCATTTATACAATAAATATGATAAAGAGTATACTCCAGAGTTCTTTAATGAATATTATCGTGAATTACCAAATGATTATGGCCCAGCAGTTATGGGATATTTGTATCGCTTTAAAGATCCAGACAAAAATGATGTCACAGCCACATTGCTAGACTTAATTAGAAGAAAATATATTATTCTTGATAATAATGGTGCATCTTTACTAGATGATAAACCAAATTATAAAATGACATTAAATAGTGAAATGTCGACTTCAGATTTAATGCCACACGAACAAGAATTAATTAATTGGTTCTTCAATATTGTTGGTAATGGTCAAGAATTGAGTTTAGATGAGTTGGATAACTTCAACAAAAAAGAAAAGAACGCAATTGAATATCAAAATTGTAACAAGAGATTTAATGAATCCATTAAAAGAAGTGCAGAAAGTTATGATTTCTTTGAAGCAAATGTTGCAACTAAGAAAACAGGCTTATTTAATATTGTAATGGTAGTAGTTATTTTAATTCAATTTTTCATTAATGCGACATTTACTTTAGTTATTCCAGGCTTTAGTATTTGGTTTACGATTGGCTTTATAATATTTATCAATGTGTATGCTAGAAGTATTATTAGACGTAGTAAAAAAGCAAATGAAGAATTTACTAAGTGGAAGGCATTTAAAAAGTTCTTAGAAGAATTCTCTAATATGAAAGATTATCCAATGCCAGGTATTATCGTTTGGGAACATTATATGGTTTATGCAACAGAATTTGGTATTGCTGATAAAGTAGAAAAACAAGTAAGATTTAAGTATTCTTCGCTTGGAATGGAAAATGAATTAACTAGTAGTAATGCTACATTCTTCTTCTATCCAAGTTTCTACAACTATTATTCTTATCGTATGGCAAATTCATTTACTGTTGCTAGTACAACTATTGCTAAAGCACAAGCTGCTCGAGCTGGAGGTTCTGGCGGTGGTCGCGGCGGATTTGGTGGAGGATCATCTCATGGTATGGGTGGTACTCATATGAGTGGCCGTTAAACGATTTATTGACATATTAAAAGAATAAAATTATAATTTTATTAGGAGGAAAAAATTATGAAAAAGACGAAGATTTTATTGCCTATTATGTTATTTGCATTATGCTCTTGCGGAGAGACAACTGATAGCAAAGGTAAAGCTATGGAGTATAGTGAAGGTGTCAAATTATTACAAAATTGTGTTAGTAATGTTGATACATATGATGCGATAGGATTTAATGCAAATCTTGAAAAATATGATTTACGTGTATTTACCGATTCATATCAAGCTAATGCTGATACTCATGAAAAGTCTGGTGAATCTTCTATTACTGATGTTGTTCAAGCAAGTGTAAGCGGTGAATTTGATGTTGCTGTTAGTGGATTAACAAGTGCTACAGCGTTTAATGAACTTAAGGCTTCTGTTAAAGCAAATTTAAATGCTGATGTTAAATCGGAAGGCCAAAGTGTGTTTGGAGACAATAAAGAACCTGTTGCCCTTTCTGCTCAATTCGTGTTAGATGAAGGTAATGGTTATGTTGATGTTAATAAACAATTAAAAGACCTTATTAGCACTAACGCGGGAGTTGAAATTCCTGAAAAGTTCTACGCACCTGTTGTTTTTGATGAATCGAATATTACTTTCCCTTTATTCAATAATGACTTGATTGAAAATGGCATTGAAACTACTAAAGCACAAATTGAAGCACTTATTAAAAAAAATGCCGAGGGTTTAACTGATGAACAAGTTAGTAAATTAATCGAAACTGTTAAAAATACACTTTCATCATTTGTTTCATTTAAAGTATATCAAGGCGGCAAATATGAAGTGTCAGTTGAATTAAATAAAACTAATTTAACTCTTGCTGTAAATACTATTGCAACTAGTATTGCTAAAGCTGCTATGGGTGATAATGCATCTAATTTAACAGATGATCAATTAGCAGATATGGTTAAAGGTATGACTGAATCAATTACATCTAATTTTGATGGTATTGATCATATTAAATTATCTGCAATGTTTTCTGAAAAGGCATTCCTAAGTGCCAAGGCTGATGTAGATGTCAAAGTTAAAACATTATCACAACAATCTACCTCTCCAGATGAAACTAATTTAATTAGTGTAATTGACACATATCTTGATATGAAATTAAAATCAAGCACTACATTATCATTTGGTGAAGATGTTAAAGTACTTACTATCATTAACAAAGAAGAATATACTTTAGTTAATTTAGGTGATAGTGGAGATAACAAATAAAGGAAAGGAGATTGGAAAGATGTTATTAATAAGCGTTGGTGCAATTGTTGGTATTGCTATTGCTGTCCTTATCGTAATCATTATTATTGCTATTGTTGCTTGGGCTATTAAAATGTATAACAAATTAGTAGATGGACGTAACAAAGTAAAAAATTCTTGGTCACAAGTAGATGTTCAATTAAAAAGAAGATTTGATTTAATTCCTAATTTAGTTGAAACTGTCAAAGGATATGCAAATCACGAATCTGAAATTTTCACAAAATTTGCTGAAGCTAGAAAATTATATAATGATGCTTCTAGCGAAGGATCTGTTCAAAAAGCAGCAGAAGCTTCTAATCAATTAAATAAATTAGTAACATTCACTATTGAAAAATATCCAGAATTAAAAGCTGATGCTCATTTTAGTGAATTACTATCGACATTAAAAGATACAGAAGACAAGATTGCTTATACACGTCAATTCTATAATGATGTAGTCCTAAGTTATAACAATTTACGTGAAAAATTCCCAGGAAATATCATTGCTAATTCATTTAGTTTTAAAGAAGCAGAATTATTTAAAGTTGATGAAGCAAGCCGTGAAGCACCATCTGTAAAATTCTAATTATTTTACTATATAGACCACTTCGGTGGTCTTTTTTTCATGCTTAAAAAGTGCTATTATATTATGCAGGTGATGATTATGACTAATAAAATTTTTAAAAATGAAAAATCTATATTTGGTAAACTAGAAAATTTATTTTGGACTTTATACAAAAAAGAATCATTTCGCTTTTTAATTGCTGGCGGGCTTAATACACTTATGGGCATGGTTAGCGCAATTTTGCTCCGATTAGTTTTTGATGCTTGCGGTTGGAATTCTAAAATTTCTTTTGATTTTTTAACATCTTTAGGACTTGTAGATCCTAATATGGATATTCCTTATTTAATTGTGTTTGTTTGTTTGTTACCAGTTGCATATACTTTACAAGCTAAAATATCATTTCAAACTAAGTGGGAGTGGCGCCGCTTAGCGGTTTATCCTTTAAGTTCTATTCCTAATTTCATTTGCCAAGAGTTATTTATCTGGTTATTTGAAGTAGTGCTTCACGTTAATTCTAGTGTTTCTTATGTTTTGTCTCCTATATGTTCATTACCTATTATGTTTTTTATTATAAGATTTTTAGTAAAACCATTTAAAAAGAAAACAAATTTATCAAAAGTAACAACAATATTTTGTGATATTGATGGAACATTAATTGATAGTAATTCTAAACTAAATAAAGACACTATAAGCGCAGTTAAGCGTATTAAGGATAAATACTCGTTCTATCTTATCAGTGGTCGTCATTTTGCTTGTATGTGCGAAATATATGATAATTTAGAACTTAACACACCAATAATATGTTGCAATGGCGCTTTAATTGCAACTAGAAACAAAAAAATAATAAATATTCAAGCAATGCCTACTTATATTGCAAAAGAAATTTTTAATGAATATAAAAATCAAAATCTATCTTTAAGCGTTTTTGCAGGATTTGAATGGTATGTAAATAATCGTAATGAATTAACACTTATTGAAGAAGGACTTGTAAACTTTAAATCGACAATTATTAAAGATGATTCTTTAATTGATAATGTTATTAAAGTAATGCTTATTTCTTCAAAAGAAAATATTGATAAATTATATCCAATACTTAAAAATAAATATAAAGAAGTATTAGTAATGCGTAGTAAACCGACATTTATCGAAATATCCGCTAAAAAGGTGACTAAAGGTAACGCGATTAAATTTCTTAAAAAGCAATATAATTTAAAATCACAAAACCTTATTGCGTTTGGTGATGGTATCATGGATGAAAGTATGTATAAAGAATGCTCAAATAATGTTGCTATGGGTAATGCAAGGGAAGAAACTAAAAAGAAAGCAAATATTATTACTAAAACAAATGATGAACTAGGTGTAAAAGTTATCTTAGATCAACTAAAATAAACGATAAATGTTAGTTATTATACTATATAATAATAGGGAGTTATTGTTATATGTATAAAGAATCTTTATTTGCTGAACTTAAAAGAGAATTGATTGATGAAATTAAAAATGAGATTGTAGCCTTTTTAAATGCCTTTTGTTATTACTATTATTAGATCAGACATTTATAAAGATAAAGTTAAAATAACAAGTCCAGGTGGGTTATATAAAACATGTTTAGATGATATGCTTAAAAGAGTTCAAACTTATCGTAATACAAGATTAGTGCATTTACTTGATAAACTAGGGTTTATTGAAAACTTTGGGACAGGTATTCCAAAGACATTAGATGCTTATTCAAAATTTAACAAGAAACCCGAATTCTTTGATAGTGAAAATGTTTTTATGGTATATTTGCCTAATTTGAATTATAGTGACAAAATAAATGACCAAATAAATGATGCGATTAGTGATTTGGGATTGTCAATTTTGAAATTTATTAAAGAGAATCCGGGAACTAAGGTTTCAAACATATATAAAGAATTATCTCATTCATTTGATAATTTATCTATTGATAAAATTAGAAACCTTATTAAAAGAGAGATTAGAGATTATGTCGAATTGAAAGGGTCAAGAAAAAAAGGCGGATATTATATAAAATAGTTGTTTAAATAATCTTTATTATTTGATATATTTAATTATAAAAACATAGTATTAGCGAAAGAAAAAAATAAGGAGCAAATATATGAATATTGGCATATTTACAGACACATTTCCTCCAGAGATAAATGGAGTAGCAACATCTTCTTATAATCTTGCTAATGCCCTAAATAGTCATGGGCATAATGTTTTTGTTATTTGCACAAATCCTTATTCTAAAAAATTAAGTTATAGTAATAGAACATTACGTATACCAGGATTAGAACTAAAAAAATTATATTCTTATCGTATTGCTAATATTTATAATTCCCAAGCCATGAAAATAATAAGTAATATGAATTTAGATTTAATTCATGTTCAGACAGAAGCAAGTATTGGTTTATTAGGTCGTATAGCGGCTAAAAAAAGCAAAATACCATTAGTGTATACTTACCATACAATGTATGAAGATTATACTTATTATGTTACTAAAGGTAATGGCTTTTTTGACCATTTTGCTAAAAAAATCGTACGTTATCTTTCTCGTAATCTAGCGGAAAACACCACAGAATTCATATCACCAAGTATAAAAACAAAAGATATAATGCGTGATTATGGTGTTGATTCTTACATAAATATAGTTCCAACAGGAATTGATTTTTCAAAATATAAAAAAGAAAATATTGATAATGAAAAATTAAATGATTTACGTAAACAATATAATTTAGATGATAATTATGTGATTTTATCACTTGGTCGAGTGGCTAAAGAAAAATCCATTGATATATGTATTAAAGGTTTTAAACATCTTATTGATGAAAAAAACATCAAAGTAAAATTTCTGATTGTTGGTGATGGGCCTGAATTAAATGAACTTAAAGAATTGGTACATGATATAGAATTAGATAAATATGTGATATTTGTAGGTTCCGTAATGGCTAACGAAGTTCCATTATATTATCGTCTTGCTAATTTGTTTGTCTCAGCTTCAATAACAGAAACACAAGGGTTAACATTTATGGAGGCGATGGCTTCAAGTATTCCAATACTTGCACGATTTGATGAAAATTTGGTTGATGTAGTTACTGATAATGAAACTGGCTTTTATTTCAGTGATGAACTTGATTTTGCTAAACAAATAAAGAAAATAATGAAACTAGATAATAAACAAAAAGAAAAGATTTTAATTAATGCGATGAATATTTGTAATCAATATTCGTTAAATAAGTTTTACGATAATATTATGGAGGTATATACTCGTGCCATTAGAAAATACTGGTAATATAATGATTAAAGAAATCAAAAGAACAAAAAAAGGTGTATTTTTAATATTATCGGATGATCAAGAAATAGAGATTTGTGATGATATTATTTTAGATTTTTATTTATTTAAAGATAAAGAATTAAATGAGTCGATAATAAAAGAAATTAAGAAAAACGCTAATATGCAGAATACTTTGAAAAAAGCATATGCAATGCTTGGGCGTGGGACATATACTAAAAACGAAATTAAGCGTAAATTGCTTCAAAAAAAATGCTCGCCTGCAGTAGTGGATCAAGTTATTGCTAAGTTACTAGCACTTCATTATATTGATGATGATCAATATGTAGAAGAATATGTTAGTAATGCTAAAGAAAAAGGTTTAGGCGCAAATAAAATTAAATCAGTTTTAATTAGTAAAGGTATTAATGACCAAAGATTAATGAATATAAATTATAGTGATGAAGAAGAACTAGAAATTATAAAAAGACAAATTCCTAAATTAGAAAAAAAATATGTAAATTATAATTATCAAAGTAAATTACAACATATTTATGATAAATTAATATCATTAGGATTTAATAAAGAAATTGTTCAAAATGCTCTATCTAATGTCGAAGAAAAAGATGAAAATAAAGAACGAGAACTTTTAAAAAACGATTTATTAAAAGCTAAAAGAAAATACGCTAAAGTAATAGATAAAAATGAACAAAATAAAAGAATAATATCTTATCTATATAAAAAAGGTTATAGTTATTATATAATAAGTGATGAGTTAAAGGATGATGAAAATGAAAATTAAAGATTTAGAAGAAAATAAAGAAATTGATGGCATTTATCTAATAAGTAATGTTACTCAAGGAGTTACTGGTACCGGAGCGCCTTATTTAAATATTACATTACAAGATGCAACAGGAAATATTGAAGCTAAAAAATGGTCTGCTAGTGAGGCGGATATTGAGTTTTATAAAGTTCGTAAAATAGTTCATATCAAGGGTATGGTAATTTCTCATAATGGAAAATTACAAGTGAAAATTTTAAGTGAAAATGATGTTAATAACGAAGAAATTGATATACAAGATTATGTGGCATCATCTCCAATATCACAAGATATATTGATTAATGAATTTAAAACATATCAAAATATGATTAAGAATAAAGATATTCGTAGATTAGTGGATGCTTTAATTAATAAGTATTATAAAAGTTTTCTAGAACATCCTGCAGCCACGAGAAATCATCACGAGTATTGTTCGGGATTATTACAACATTCTGTATATTGCGCCAAATTATGTTTAGCTATTGCTAGCACTTATGATGATGTACCAGGAATTTTACCAGTCGACAAAGATATTTTAATTGCAGGAGCGTTGCTTCATGATTTAGGTAAAATCAAAGAACTATCTGGACCTATCATTGCCGAATATACAGTAGAAGGACGATTATTAGGACATATTTCCATTATGAATGCCGAAATTAAAGAAATGGCGGATAAATTAAATATTGAAGGGGAAATACCACTTTTATTAGAACATATGATTCTTTCCCATCACGGACAACATGAGTTTGGTTCACCAGTATTACCAATGACAAAAGAAGCATTAATTTTAAGTATTGCTGATAATATTGATGCAAAACTTAATATGTTGGATAAAGAATTGAATAATGTCGAAGAAGGAACATTTACTACTAGAATATTTCCACTTGAAAATAGAAGTTTCTACCGTCCTAAAACAAAAAAATAACAATTTAATCATAAAAAAAACTCAGTTCATCGAACTGAATTTTTTTATAGATTATTTTAAATCTTCTTTGATTGAATTAGCGATGCTTGGTAATGACATTTGTTCAAGTAATTTGTTTTCTTTGAATTCAATAACAAGTCCATCACTATTTGCATATCTTGGTATAACATGAACGTGGAAATGCATAACTGTTTGACCCGCAGCGGGATAGCAATTGGTTAGAACGTTTACTCCTTTAGCGTGTAAATTTCTAATGATTGATTGGCCAATATTTTGGGCAACATTCATGACTTTGTTCATTATCTCTTTTGGCGTTGAAAGAAATGTGTCATAGTGTTCTTTTGGAACTACAAGTGTATGACCTTTAGTAGTTTGCGATATATCAAGAAACGCTAAGACATCATCATCTTCATAAACTTTAACGCAAGGAATTTCTCCTTTAATTATTTTACAAAAAATACATTCATCCATATTTAATTCCTCCTAGAAGAAAAGGAGACCAAACAAGTCTCCTTTAATTTTTATTTGTCAGCGTCTTCATCCCATACATCAGGATAAGTTTTTTTGAAATATTCATAAACATCAGTATCGTGGAATAAGATATTAGCTTCTTTTAAGTAATTAACTAAAGCTTTTTCTTTATAAGTATCACGACTTGCATATTTAGTTGTCATTTCATCAACAACTTCTTCACGCATAGCTTCAGTGTATTGGTTTGCTTCACTGCTTGCGCCAGTTCTTAATTTTGATGAGTTGACAGCTTCTTCAATTTGAATAATGTAATATGTAGAAGTACCTTTATCATAAATTACACAATCCATATTTCCTTCAACACCATGTTCCACTGATGATGGTTTTAAATAATAAACACCATTAACATATTTAACATATTTATTATTTTCATTTTTAGCAACAATTTGTTCTTCTTGATAGCCATTTAAATTACTATAAGTATTATTAGCAATAGCGATATCAAATAAGCGACTTGTAATTGTAAAAGGAAGAGAAGTTGAATCGTTAGTTTTAACATACCAACCATCTTCATTTAAAGCTTTCTTTCTTAAAGAATTCTTTTCCATTTCTAATCCGGTTTCTTTTGCGTATGCGCCAGAACCTGTGAAAGCAGCTTCTTGAGTAGCATCAGATAACGCTTCTACTTTATTGATTTTGCTATAGTTTGTAGCAACATCACCAAATAATGTTTCAACATAATAAGTTCCAATATTTCCATCTGCAGAAGTGACTTTTTCAAATCCTGCTTCTTTTAATAAAACATTAATAGGATCACTTTCATCAGTTGGAAGGTCAATACCTTTCCAAGCTTTTTCTAATATTGATAAATCTGCAGTAGCAGTGCTATCATCAAGATATTTTTCCACGAAAGCATGTACTAAGTTAGCAGCGGCTTCTGGGTGAGTTTCACTTTCACTAATAGCAACATAATTAATTTTACGTCCAGCAGCACGACCAAGTGAATCAGCTTCTTTATCTTTGATATACTTTTCAACTAATAATTCACGATATACTTCTGGTAAATATGTATCTTCTTTATATTGTGCATAAGAGTTAGATAATACATATTTTCCAACATTTGGTACATTGTCATCAGGAGTATAAGCAGTTCCATCTTCTTTAACTCCGCCTTCATACAAGTGATCTAAAGAATCATTTAAGAAGACATAGTCGTTATGATAAGAAGTGAAAGAATTACTAATAGAATAAGTCAATGATTGTTGAATTGTTTTAACGAATAATTCTTCATTAAATTTATTACGATAATCATAACTACCGCTAGAAATAGCAGAGTATAACTTTTTATCCATTCTAGCATTGATTTTTTGAACTAATTCTTTATCTTCTTCTTTGGTGGATTTTACTAATGCATCGTAATCACCAATTTCTTTTTTGGCGATTAAGTATAATGTTTCATTTAATACTTCAGAATTAATAGAACCATCATCTAATAACTTGTCATAAACAAGAGTACGTAAGTTATTTGTTAATGCAGTAGCGTTTTTGTTATCAATGGTATCCCCACTAATAAGCCAATCATTGTTATATGAAGGTTTTGCTTTGATATCGCAACTTGCTAATAAAAGCATTGATGAAGCGAGAACAACGAGCAATTTTTTATTATTTCGTAACACTGCAAGCACCGCCTTCCTTAGTTAAGTTGTCAATTTCTTCTTTAGAAGTAGCAGCATTAATTGCTTTTGCACATCCAATTGATAATAAACGATTTTCTCTATTTTGATCGATTACTTGTAAACTATCAACGAATTCGTTCCAAGTCTTTTCCATACTATTTTGTTTTGTATATTCGTTATATAAACGAGTATTAATGAGATATTGATTAATAGCGTTTTCTAATGCTAAGTATTCATAACCATCACGTACGCCATTAACATACTTAGGAACTTGAACTTTAATCTCATCATTTATTTTAAGATTAAGTTCTGTTTTTCCTTTTTCTAAATAATAAGTAAAGATTGAAGAGTCAATTAAGCTATCGTAATTTTTAACTGCAGTTTCAATTTTGCTAGCACGTTGACGATAGTCTTTGTTTTCTTGTCTATTGAAGTTGACATATGTTGTACCAATGTCTTTATCATAGTCTTCAGCTTTTTTTGTATAATCGTAATAGTTAGTTAATGAATCTGTAGATTCAATTAAACCAGATTTTTCAGCAACAATGAAGAAAATACCTTGGTAACCTGAATCGCCATCACCAGAACCAGAACGAACAACTAAGATTGGTTGTGGGTTAGCGCCTGTAGTACATAATGCATATTCATCAGCATCAAGTAATCCAGCAAGTGCAGGAACCTCATCAGCATTCTTAAATGCTTTTTGTTCAACTCCATTAACCATTTTGTTTTTTGTTGTAACTAATGAAACTTGATGTGAGTTGAATAAACTATTGAAGTAGATGTTTCTAGGATAATAGAAAGCATCTCCATCTTTGATATTTTCGCCTGAAGAAAGTTTTTCTTTTGAAGCAACTTTTTCCATATCTAAGATTTCTTGGAAATCAATCTTGTAATCTTTTGCTGCTTTTTTAGATGAGAAATAGTTTTTAGCATTAGTTGGCATATGAATGCTATTCAAACGAGTTGCATCAACATTACTGGCTTTGCCATTGAAGATAGAATCAAAAGCATATAAGCCAAGTTTGAATTCATTAACATAGCCAGTATCTACTGTAACGATATCTCCTTCACCAAATTTTTCAGCAGAACTTGAGTCACCTGATAAACTTCGAGCAACAGAACCGAAAGTTTCATTACCTCTAGCTAAACGTTTAACAGCACCAACAAGTTTTGTTGTTTCAGATTCAGTGATTTGACCCTTATAACCAGAGTCAGTAGAAGAAGCGCTAACATTGATTAAGATATGACTAATGTGGTAAGGAACTTTTTGGTTAATGTATTCTTTTAATAAACCAAATGTGCCTTTGCCACCATTTTGATCAAAATAATCATTACGGGCTTTTTCTTTTAGTTTTTCGTAGACGAATGAATCGCGTAATTCATCTAAATCTTCGACGCCATTGCTTTGAAGAATTTTGTCGAGTTCGTCATCATAATTTGTTCCATTAGTTTTAGCATTAGATTTTGCTTGATCTTTTGCTTGACTAACACGTTGTTTTGCGTCTCTTGTGATTTCTGGTGTTTCTTTAATAGAAGCACGAATGATGACTTCAGAAATCGCATTATAGTAAGTAGAAATACCAGTTGATTTAGTAATATATTTGTTGAAAATATCATCAACAGTAATTCCTTGTGCTACTTCGCTACCATTGTTAATAGTTAATATTGTACCCTTTTGTTTTTTTACAGGATCGCAAGCGGTAAGTGATAATCCACCAACCATAAATGCTACCATACCGAGTACAAGGTTACGTTTTTTCATAAATAGCCGTCCTCCTTATAAATATAGCATTGTTATTGTATACAATAATGACTTACAATTCAAGTTTTTTCTTTTAAAAATGTATTTTTATAAAATACAAGATAGATTATTGCTAATATTTGGGCTATTAGAATTAAACTTTTCTAAAATAAGTTACCTTTTAAGTTAACTTGCATAATATATCGTGAAAAACAAAGGAGGAAAGTTTATGAATCCAAATTTAGGATACCAAAATGGTGGTTTCGGCGCCGCTTTTGCCTTCATTCTTGTTCTTTTCATTTTAATTGCTATTATTGGTTGCTTTGGTTGCTGCTAATAAGGTAATTGCTTTGAGGAGGTGAACTTATGAATAACAGTTATTTTGCAATAATCCTTGTATTATTTATTTTACTTGTCATCATCGGTTACGGATGCTGGACTGGTTGCGGTTGCTAGTTTAAGGGGCAAAGGAAACTTTGCCTTTTTTTATGTAAATTTATCAAATTTTATCGTTTCCATTGTTAAGAAAATTAGAGTGGTGTAAAATAATTAAGATTTGTGAATCTTAGGAGAGTGACATTTTATGCCAACTTTAGAAATTATTAATTTGCACGCTAATGTGGAAGGAAAAGAAATTCTAAAAGGAGTAAATTTAAAAGTATCAACTAACGAAACTGTAGCTTTATTAGGCCCGAATGGACATGGTAAATCAACATTGCTTGCTGTTATAATGGGAAACCCTCGTTATATAGTAACTGAAGGAAAAGTTTTACTAGACGGACAAGATGTTTTAGCAATGTCTGTTGATCAAAGATCACGTGCTGGTATTTTCTTAGGGATGCAATATCCTAGCGAAGTTCCAGGGGTAATAAACGCTGATTTCTTAAAAGCAAGTATTAATGCTCATCGTGAAAAACCAGTAACATTATTTCAATTTTATCGTATGTTAGAGTCTAATTCCAAAGAGATGAAAATATCAATGGATATGGCTAATCGTTCTTTAAATGAAGGATTTTCTGGCGGAGAGAAAAAACGCAACGAAATTCTACAAATGCGTTTGTTAAATCCAACAATTGCTATGCTTGATGAAATTGACTCTGGACTTGATGTTGATGCTTTACAAACTGTTTCTGAAGCTATTAGAAAGCAACAAGAATTAGGCACAGGATTTTTAGTTATTTCCCACTATGCAAGATTATATGATTTAATTTCACCAACTCGTGTTGCAGTTATGGTTAATGGTAAAATTGCTGTTGAAGGCGGGAAAGAAATCATTAAGAAAATTGATACAACTGGTTATGAATGGATAAGAACGGAATTAGGAATTTCAATTGAAAAAGATGAACCTAATATGCGTGATGTATCAATTGGAAGTTGTGCAACGAAAGAGGTTGTTAAAAGTGGAAAATAATTTGCTAAAAAGTGATAATATTACAAGCAAATTAGTAGATGATACTTTTTATATCTCAATCAATTCTTCTAATGAAGAAAATTATTCAATTTTAACTTTAAAAGATATAGCAAGTGAAAATATTGAAATTACTTGTAATGAATATGTAAAAATAAAAATTCTAATTAATGAATTTGAAAATAAAAATATAAAGTTTGTTTTAAAAAATAATGCATTTTTGAAACTAAATTTTTTGTCTTTGACTCAAAGTGCTTGTGGCAACTATTTATTTTATTTAGAAGAGTCTTCTAATGCTTTTGTTGCTATGGCTGATTTGGTTAAAGGTAATGTTGATTTTAATGCGACATTTAATCTTTTGGGAGATAACGCTAATAGTGAATGGCATTTAGCTTCATTAGGCGCCGATAATGATAAAAAAGTATTTAACATTAACTTTAATCATGTTGCTAAAAACACAACAGGAGTTATGTCTAATTATGGCGTTGTAGAAGATGAATCGATGATGCATTTTAAAGGTATTTCCCATATTAAAAATGGATCAATTAAATCTAAAACACATCAATCCGCTAAAATCATGGTGTTTGATCCAAAATGCCATGCAAAAGCAAATCCGATTTTAAAAATAGATGAAAATGATATTGAAGCAAGCCATGCTGCAATTGTCGGAAAAGTCAATGATGAACATATGTTTTATTTATGTTCAAGGGGTATTAGTGAAAATGATGCTAAACAATTAATCACATTAGGATACTTAAAACCAATTACAAACTATTTTGAAGATGAAAAATATGTTCAAGAAATAGTTGATGGCATTGAAAAGAGGTTATAAGTATGATTGATTATGAAAAATGCTTAAAAGATTTTCCTATCTTGAATAAGACAATGCAAAATCATCGTCTTGTTTATTTAGATAATGCTGCGACCACTTTTAAACCAACAGCTGTGCTTGATTCAATAAAAGATTATTACGAAAATTATTGTGCGAATACGCATCGGGGTGATTATGATATTGCCCATACCGCTGATGTGAAATATGATGAAGCACGCCAAATTGTTGCAAATTTTATTGGTGCTGATAAAAATGAAGTTGTCTTTACCGCTGGGGCATCAATGTCATTAAATATGATTGCTTATGGATATGCTAAATTTTTACAATCAGGCGATGAAATTCTTATTACGGAAGCAGAACACGCCTCTAATGTCTTGCCTTGGTTTACTATTGCCAAAGAAAAAGGTTGTATTGTTCGTTACATTCCTTTGACTAAAGAAGGAAGACTAACAATAGAAAATGTTAAAAAAGCTATGACTGATAAAGTTAAGGTTATTGCGGTTGCGCAAGTTACCAATGTTCTTGGCTTTACTGTTGATATTAAAAGTATTGCTAAAATTGCTCACGAACATGGTGCAATTTTGGTGTGCGATGGAGCACAAAGCATTCCACATTTTAAAGTTGATGTTAAAGATTTAGATTGTGATTTTCTAGCATTTTCTGGACACAAAATGTGTGGACCCACTGGCATTGGCGTTATGTATGGAAAATTTAATCTTTTAAAAGATATGGAGCCTCTAATGTCTGGAGGCGGAATGAATGCTAGATTTAATATGTGTGGAGAAGTTAGTTTATTACTTCCACCTGCCAAATTTGAAGCAGGAACACAAAATATTGAAGGTGCAATTGGTTTAGCTAGCGCTGTTAAATACCTAGAAAGTATAGGCATGGATAATATTGAAAACCACGAAAAAGAACTAAGAAAATACGCTATTGCTAAATTAAAACAACTTGATAACGTTATCTTATATAACGAGAATGCAGAATCTGGTATTATTACATTTAATATTAAAGATGTATTTGCGCAAGATGCTGCGACTTATTTTAATTCTAAAGGTATATGTGTACGTTCGGGACAGCATTGTGCCAAAATATTGATTGATTTTTTAGGCACAGTGGCTACTGTTCGTGCTAGTATATACTTCTATAACACATTCGAAGATATAGATGCTTTAGTTGAAGCATGTAAGAAAGCAGGTGACTTCCTCGATGCCTATTTCAATTAGTCCAATGATGATGCGTCAAATTATTATGGATCATTATGAACATCCGCATAATAAACGCACACCAACTGATGATAAATATTTAAAAATCAATATGAATTCCGAATCATGTATTGATAATATTGATGTATTTTTACTTGTTGAAAATGGAATTGTTAAAGATTGTTGCTTTGATGGAATAGGTTGTACTATTTCTACTGCCTCTACATCAATTATGACAGATTTAGTAAAAGGCAAAACCATTGAAGAAGCAGAAAAAATAATTGATAACTACAAGAAGATGATTTCTGAAGATAAGTTCGATGAAGAACTTTTAGATGAAGCAATTGTGTTTATGAACACTAGCAAACAAGCTAGCCGTATTAAATGTGCAACAATTGGTTGGAATGGTTTAAATGAATTATTAGAAGAAAGCAAAGGTGAGAAACATGAACAATAATGAATTACCTACTGATGATTATAAGTATGGATTTAAAAATGAAGATGTTTCTATTGCTAGTACTGGTAAAGGTTTAAATGAAGATGTAATTAGAGAAATCTCTAAATTAAAAAACGAACCAGAATGGATGCTAGAATTCCGTTTAAAAGCATACAAATTATTTAAGCAATTACCACTTCCTTCTTTTGGGCCGGACTTATCAAATTTAGACTTTGATTCTTTTACATATTTTATTCGCCCTTCTGAAAAAGTAGAAAATAGTTGGGAAAAAGTACCTGAAAAAATCAAAGAAACTTTTGATAAATTAGGAATCCCTGAAGCTGAACAAAAATATTTGGCTGGCGTTTCAACTCAATATGAATCTGAAGTTGTTTATCATAATATGCTTAAAGAAGTCCAAGATAAAGGTGTTATTTTTCTTGATACTGACTCAGCTTTAAAAGCTTGTCCAGAATTATTTAAAAAATATTTTAATAGTGTTGTTCCAGTGGGAGATAATAAATTCTCTGCGCTTAATGGAGCGGTGTGGTCAGGCGGATCATTTATATATGTTCCTAAAGGCGTACATTTAGAAAAACCACTTCAATCATATTTTAGAATTAACAATGAAAAATCCGGACAATTTGAACGTACTTTGATTATTGTTGATGAAGGCGCTGATGTACATTATGTTGAAGGATGTACAGCCCCAACATATTCAAAAGAATCTTTACATGCCGCAGTGGTAGAAATTATTATTTTAAAAGGCGGAAAATGCCGTTATTCAACAGTGCAAAACTGGTCTAATAATATTGTCAATTTAGTTACAAAACGCGCTCTTGTTATGGAAGATGCTCAAATGGAATGGATTGATGGTAATATTGGTAGCCAAGTAAATATGAAATATCCTGCTTGTATTTTAGCGGGAAGAGGAGCAAAAGGCACATGTATTTCAGTTGCTGTTGCTTCACACAACCAATATCAAGATGCTGGAGCAAGAATGATCCATTTAGCACCAGAAACAGTATCTACTATTATATCAAAATCAATTGTTAGAAATGGCGGAGTTGCCAATTATCGTGGAACTGTTCGTCATACTAAAAATGCTATAAATTGTAGAAGTCACGTCGAATGTGACACATTAATACTTGATAATATTTCACGAAGTGATACAATTCCTACGAATGAAGTCATGAATGACAAATCATTTATTGAGCATGAAGCTACAGTTTCTAAGATTAGTGAAGATCAATTATTCTATTTGATGTCACGTGGAATATCAGAAAAAGATGCCACGCAAATGATCATTATGGGATTTATTGAGCCTTTCTCAAGAGAACTTCCTATGGAATATGCTGTAGAACTCAATCAATTAATTAAAATGGATATGGAAGGAAGCGTAGGATAGTGCAATACGATTATGACATCATTGTTGTTGGCGGCGGACACGCCGGCATGGAAGCAAGTTTAGCTAGTGCTCATATGGGCGCTAGTACTTTGCTATTAACTTTAAATATTAAAATGATGTCGAATATGCCGTGTAATCCATCTATTGGAGGATCGGCAAAAGGCATTGTAGTACGTGAGATAGATGCTTTAGGCGGAATGATGTCTAAAGGCGCAGATCATGAATATTTACAAATGAAAATGCTTAACACGGGTAAAGGTCCAGGTGTTCAATGTTTAAGAGCGCAAGAAGATAAAAAATCTTATCCGCGATACATGCAAAATATTGCTTTAAATACGAAGAATTTAACAGTTAGAGAAGGAATGGTAACTGCCTTACTTCATGACGATGAGAAAGTATTTGGAGTAATTGTTAACAATGAAGAAAAAATATATGCAAAAGCTGTTATTTTAACAACAGGAACATATATGGAATCATGTATTTTAAGAGGCCATCATAAAGAAAGTGCTGGTCCAGATGGTGAAAAGCCTTCTTTAGGATTATCTCCATATTTAGCCTCAATGGGTATTAAATTATTGAGACTTAAAACTGGTACTCCTCCACGTATTCAAAAAGATTCTATTGATTACTCAGTTATGGAACCACAATATGGTACAGAAGGTAATTTGGGCTTTTCTTATGAAACAAAAGTATTTAAACCATTAAAAGATCAAGCTTTATGTTGGTTAATATATACAACACCAGAGACACATCAAATTATTCGTGATAATTTGAAAGAATCCGCGATGTATAGTGGACTTGTTCGTGGCATTGGACCAAGATATTGTCCAAGTATTGAAGATAAAATTGTGCGTTTTGCCGATAAACCACGCCATCAATTATTCTTAGAGCCTGAATCTTTAGAAATGGATTCAATTTATTTACAAGGCTTTTCTACATCAATGCCAATTGATGTACAAGAAAAAATGATTCGTTCATTACCTGGCTTAAAAAATTGTAAGATTTTAAAATATGCTTACGCTATTGAATATGATGCCATTGAGCCACTTCAATTTGATGCTACTTTACAAGTAAAAAGATGGCCGGGTCTATATTGTGGGGGACAAATTGTTGGAACTTCTGGTTATGAAGAAGCAGCAGGTCTTGGTTTAATGGCGGGCATTAACGCTACATTAAAAATTCAAGGCCAATCGCCACTGATTTTAAGAAGAGATGAAGCTTATATTGGCGTAATGATTGATGATTTAGTAACAAAAGGCACTAATGAACCATATCGTTTACTTTCTTCTCGTGCAGAATATCGTTTATTAATGCGTCATGATAACGCTGATTTACGTTTAACTAAATATGGTTATCAAGTAGGATTAATAAGTGAAGAAAGATATCAAGCATTTTTACATAAATCCGAAGAAATTAATAAAGCAGTTAATTATTTATCTAATCATTATATTGGTATAAAAAGTCCACTTCAATCTTATTTAAAAGAATTAGGATTTGATGATTTATTAGGTGGAATATCTTTAATTGATGTATTACGTAGACCTGGTGTAGAATTTAATAAAATGCGTGAATATATTCCAGAATTAAATCAATATGATTTATCAGAAATAGGTGTTTCACAATTAGAAATAATGGTGAAATATGAAGGATATATCGAAAAACAAAAAAAAGAAGCGCAAAAACTAGCTAAATTAGAAGAAATGAAATTACCTCTAGATATTGATTATTTACATATGGATGGTTTAGCATTAGAAGCACGTCAAAAACTAGATAAAGTTAAACCAATATCTATTGGTCAAGCAAGTCGTATTAGTGGAGTTAATCCTGCCGATATATCTATGCTTATTTTGCATTTAAAAAAGGAACATAAATAGTATGGATTTTGTAACATTTAAAGCAAAATTGCTAGAAAATAATATTATTTTAAATGACAAACAAATTGAAAGTTACGAAACTTATTCTAAACTGCTTCAAGAATGGAATAAAGTAATGGATTTAACCGCAATTGATGAAGAGACACAAATTATAGAAAAACATTTTTATGATTCTTTAATATCCGCTAAATACTTTAAATATGAAAATCAAACATTATTAGATATTGGTAGTGGAGCGGGATTTCCGGGCTTAGTTTTGGCAATTGCATTTCCTAATTTAAAAATCACATTATTAGAGCCAACACTTAAAAGATGTAATTTTTTAAATGAAGTAATTAAAGTGTTAAATTTATCAAATGTTAAAGTAGTTAATGACCGCGCGGAAAACTATGTTAAAGAAAAAAGAGAATGTTTTGATTTAGTAACTTCACGCGCTGTATCACGTTTAAATGTGTTACTTGAATTATCTATTCCTTTTTTAACTATTCAAGGCACTATGATTGCCCTAAAAGGCAAAAATGTTAATGTAGAATTAAAAGAAGCGGAAAATGCACTAAAAATATTAAATGTAAAATTATTAAAAAACTATGAATTTAAACTTCCAAGTGAAGAAGAAAATCGAAGTATCTTATTATTGAGGAAAGAAGCTCAAACAAATATTAAATACCCAAGAAATTATGGTACAATAAAAAAGAAGCCATTATAAACTTCTTTATGTGAGGGCTAGGAGGTTAGTTATGACAAAAATTATTGCAATTGCAAATCAAAAAGGCGGAGTTGGTAAAACAACAACCGCGATATCTTTATCTGCGGCATTAGCTAATTTTAATCGCCGTGTTTTACTTTTAGATATGGATCCACAAGGTAACTCATCTCGTGGCTTTAGTATTGATATTACTTTAATTAATAAAAGCATGTATGATGTTTTAGTAAAAGATTTAGATATAAATAAAGCAATTCGCAAAACCGTCATAAAAAATGTTGATATTTTACCCGCTAATTTAAAATTAGCATCTACTGATGTAGAAGTTGCTAATAAGGTTAGTAATCCTTTGTTTTTACTTAAAAGAGCTATTGAAAAGATTCATAAGAGTTATGATTATATTATTATTGATTGTCCGCCGTCTTTAGGATTATTAAATATTAATTCATTAGTTGCCGCTAATAGCGTTATTATTCCAGTTCAATGTGAATACTTTGCTATGGAGGCAGTCGCGCAAATTCTTTCTTCAATATCACAAATTCAATCAACTTATAATCAAAATTTAACCATTGAAGGTTTTTTAATGACAATGTATGATCCACGTGCAAGATTATGTGTTGAAGTATCTACTCAAGTACGTGGCTTATTTAAAGAAAATACTTTTATTACGCAAATTCCACGTAATATATCACTTCCAGAGAGTTCGGCACGTGGATTACCAATTACAATGTATCGTCCTACTTCTGCGGGATCTATTGCCTATTTAAATTTAGCAAAGGAAATATTAGAGCATGAGCAACAAGAGCGATAATCAAATCTTAAAGAGTAATCTTTCGACACTTTTAAAACGATTTTCTAACACTAATGTTATTGAGAAATTTAATGATGGTTCCCAAAATAATACTGTTTATACGATTGAAGTTAGTAATATTTCTAACAATCGTTATTTAAAAAACATTGAAATAGATGAAAAAGCAATTTCTAGTGTAATAAAAGATATTAAGTATCATGGTATTATTAGTCCTTTATTAGTTCGCACCATAGAAGAAGGAAAGTATGAACTAATTACTGGAAGAACACGCTTTATATGTGCAAAAAGGCTTAAATTAAAAAATGTTCCATGTATGATACAAAATTTTTCGGATGAAGATATGTTATTGTACATGCTTTTTTCTTATAAAATGGACAAAACTAAGTCAGTTGTAGAAATAGCTAACATCTGTAGTGTATTATGTAAAAAATTCCATTATACACAATCCACTATTGCGGATTTATTAGATATTTCTAGAGCTCAAGTAACAAACATAATTCGTATTTTAAATTTACCAAAAAAGGTTCAAAAAGATGTTGGAAAAGGTAGACTTACTTATGGTCACGCTCGTGCGATTGCGATTTTAAATGAAAGTCAAATGGAAGAAGTTGTTAACATAATTTATGAGAAAAAACTATCTGTTCGTGACACAGAATATTTAGTAAATGAAATGCGAAGCAGTCATAAGTATGAAGATGTGTTAAGTGACTTTAAAAAACGTAATAATTTAAGAGCTAAAATAAATGGACGTCAATTAATTTTAAGTTTTAAAACTAAAAAAGATTTAATGAAATTTATTAAAAACAATTAATATCGATGTTTTGTAAATGTAATTTTAGCATAATCGCCATTTATCGAGTCGACATGAAATTTAAATCCCACTGAAGACCAATCGTTAAAGTAACCATTGTTGCCAAAAAAAGAAGTTAATGATAAATCATCTATAAATGATGAGCCTTCTTTCCAAAGGACGTTTTTATTATCTAAAAAACCGCTATTTAATTTATTATTGAGCCCTTCATCTAATAGATGCAAATAATAATATTTATAGGCATAATTTGAGTCTAAATTACTCCATGTAACCGGCGAATTGCTTGCACCAATTGCAACATTATCAGTTAAATCTCTTGTATATCCATCATTTGTGGTTTTAACATTCCCAAATAAATCATAAGTTTTCTTAGGATTTTTTACTAATCTTGCATCGACATGATATAGCCTAATGCCAGAATATGAATACATTTTATTTCGATTAGCATATTGATAAATAGAGTCCTGACTATTTAAAATAGTAGGAGTGTAATATTCTAAAATTAAATATTCACCAAATAAGCCATCAATAAATAGATTTCTATCTTTAAAAATAATTGCATCTGGATATTTGCTTGATGTGCGTATTGTTATTGTACAAGTATCATTTACGATATAAGGTTTAACCCAACCAAGCGCTAATTTGGAATAAATATTATGATCTCCAACATTATATGATTGCATATCTAGTTCACCCGCAGCATTCCAATTTGTATCGTAATTATAATAGTCGTCTAATCCTAATAAATGGCCTGTTTCATGTATATATGTATGTGCATCTAATCCCTTAGGATAAGAACTATTTTTTGTATCATTCATGAAGTCATAACTTACCCACATATGGGTATTTATTGTTGGCCTAACTGTATCACTATAAAAGTCAGTATTATAATCAACCCAAGCCCAGTAAGCTTCTTGATTATATTTATGTGAATAGCAAAAGACAACGCTATCAATATAGCCATCTTTATCTTGGTCATATTCTTTAAGTAAATCTGTACTAGCGGAATCATAAAATTGTTTTGCAACTTCATAAGTAGGATTAGAAATGTTATTTTTATAAGCATCGGCAAATGTATAAATAGTGTAACTATCTATTTTTAGTGGGTTACAATATACACTGCCCATTAAGTTAAGTTGTTCATAACTTGATTTATAGAAAAAACTATGAACAGATTCCCAGTTTGTTCCTTCTCCATTCTTGCTAAAAAATACAGTATAAAGATTTTCTAACATTTGTTGTGTCCAAGTTGGTCCATCTCTTAATTGTACTGGAACAACAAGTATTTTTTGATTGCCAGTTGATTTAAGAGATTTCCAATTGTTACGATCATTCACATCTTTGATAGTGTATTTAAAAGTATTCGCTTTATTATAGGCGTTATTTGGGGCGTATTCATCGGTAAGAGGTGTAGAAGGTGGTGTAATAGTATCTTGAGGTTTATTCACATCAACATAATCAATATTAACATTTGCGTTTTGACAAGAAGATAGAATTAGTAATGAACTAATAAAACTTAAATATAAATTACTTTTGTTTTTCATGTTTTCCACCACCATATATTTTTAAAACCTTTTTTATTATAGCGAAAAATTAAAGTCATTGATATAAATTTATTATCATAAATTATTAAAGGTGAAAAAAATGAAATTATTCTTAAAATTATTAATGGTTACTTGTGCATTATTTCCAACAAAAACTGTTTATGCTGATGAAAATATTTTTGCACGTTCTTATGTCGTTATGGAACAAAACTCGGGGAAAATTATTGAAAGCAAAGATTGTAATTTAGTGCGAAGTGTTGCTAGTGTATCTAAAATTATGACCGCAATTATTGCTATAGAAAGTAATGACTTATTTAAAAGTGTGGAAATAGGTGATGAAATTGATGAAGCAATTGGGAGTTCACTTTATTTAGAAAAAGGCACGAAAGTAGATATTATAGAACTAGTTTATGGATTATTACTTCGAAGTGGTAATGATGCAGCAATGGCAATTGCTAAAAATGTTGGTGGTAGTGTAGACAAATTTGTAGAAATGATGAATGATAAAGCTCGATTAATTGGAATGAAAAATACAACTTTTAATAATCCTAGCGGCTTAGATATATTTGATGAAGGAAATTTGTCAACGAGTTATGATTTAGCTTTAATGATGCGTTATGCGATGAGTAATAAATTATTTCGAGAAATAAATAGCTCTAAAAGCTATAAATCATTAGTAAAAGGTACTTGGTATAATAAACATAAATTACTTCAAAATTATGAATATGCTATAGGAGGCAAAACTGGTTACACAAAAAAAGCACGTCGCACATTAATTACTAGTGCCTGTAAAGATAATTTAGAATTAATTGTTGTCACATTAGATTGTGGAAATGATTTTTCTTTACATAAACAATTATTTGAGAAATATTTTAATAATTATACTTATGTGCCATTTTTAAATAAAGGAATGAATTACATATTAAATTATGAGTTTTATTCTAATAAAAGTTATGGCATATTAATAAAAAATAAATTAGCGGAAAATGCTATTAAAATTTATAAATTAAATTCTAAAAATAATACAATTTCAATGTTTTTTAAATTGAGCGAAGGAACACTTATTGAAGTAGGGAGGACGACTTTAACTTCTGTTGCGGTCGTGAATGTGTAATGAATAAAATATGGATTTGGATTATTGTTATTTGCATTTTTTATGGTATTTTTACAGGACGATTTGATTTAATGGCTAATTCAATTTTAGCTTTACCTAGTGAGTCATTAGAACTTGTTTGTACTTTAGTATTTTCAGCTTGTTTTTGGTCGGGCATTATGATGATTTTGTATGATTCAGGAGTTATTGATAAGTTAGCCAAATTATTAAATCCTTTTTTAAGAAAAATAATGCCTAATTTAAATGATGAAGAAGCATATAAATACGTGGCTATGAATATTGCGGCGAATATATTCGGTTTAGGTTTTGCCGCTACTCCGGCTGGTTTAAAGGCTATTAAAAGAATGAAAGAATTATCAAAGGAAGAAGATAAAGAAGTTGCAACTGATGAGATGGTTACATTTTTAGTTTTAAATACAGCGGGTGTAACAATATTACCAACGACAGTTATGGCAATTAGACAAAGCTATGGAGCAAAGAATCCTGCTGACTTCTTAATACTTTCTTTTGTAGGAACCTTAGTATCATGTGTTTTTGGCTTATTATTAGATAAATATTATCAACAAAAAGCCAAAAGAAAAAATAAAGGTAAATAGTCATGGAAAAATTCTCACTTGTTTTTATTCCTTTATTAGTATTATTCGCGGTCGGTTATAGCTTTGCTAAAAAAAATAATGCTTATAATTCATTTGTTAATGGTGTAAAAGATGGCCTTCCTTTATTTAAAGAATTATTCCCTACAATAATTGGAATGCTTTTATGTGTAACATTGTTGAAATCATGTGGAATAATTGATGATTTAAAATTATTATTAACATCATTTATTCCTAAGTCTGAAGCAATAATTGATTTAACTCCAATGATTTTATTTCGTCCGATATCCGGATCTGCTTCTATTGCTTGTTTTGATACAATTTGTAAAACACTTGGTCCTGATTCTTTGACGGCAAAAATAGCATCAACTATTCAAGGATCAACAGATACTACTATATATATTCTTGCCTTATATTTTGGTACGGTAAAAGTTACTAAGTGGAAACATGCTTTAAAAACAGGATTATTAACTGACTTGGTTGGTATAGTTGTGGGAATAGTTTTAGCACTCATATTTTTAAAATGATTAAAAAAAATAAAATAATTCAAATAAAATGAGGGGGTGTTATTTTTTAATAAGTAGAAAAGAGGAAGAGGATATGAAAAAAAGTTTGAAATTTTTAATTCCATCAATGTTTGGCCTTTTAGTAGCAGGCTGCTCATTAGGTGGTTCTACCACAATCAATAAAGGAGAAAATACTGAATTAACAAATAAGTCTCGCTTAGATGCTGTAGCAGTAGATAGTTATACTACATCTGTTATTCTTGATTCGTTAAAAGAAGTGAGTACATCCACTGATGTTGAAACTCCAGAAACTCCAGAAACTCCAGAAACCCCAGAGACACCTGAAACACCAGAAACACCAGATGAGACACCTGGTGAAGATGAAGATGTTGATGAAAACCTAGTGATTATTAATAACTATATTAAATTATTTGATACATTAACTAGTGGTGATGGATTAACTGTTGAACAAGTTGCTTCTGATAAAGAAGAATACAAATTTAAAGTTGTTATTTCTTCTTCATTAGTGGGAGAATCAGGTAAATCATATACTATTTACTTTAATGAAGTGACTCAAAAAATTGATGATAGTGAAGAACCAAGTGAAGGCACTGATGGTACTGAAACTGAAACACCAGATGAAAACGAAGCCGATGAAGGAGAAGTTGATGTTACCCCAGAATTACTTAAAAAACATCATCATAACGAATTCGAAGATGCAACATTTACCCGTTTAAAAGGAATTATTGTTACTGAAACTGGCGAAATTGCTGTTGAAGGACATAGCCTTGTAACTGATACTAAAACAAAAACAGTATTTAAAGGCGAATTAGAAAATGGACAATCATTAAAAATCACTTCAGAAATCTCTGATTCTAAAAAAGAATATTCTTATCAATTAAAAGAAGGTCATCGTGTAATCAATGAATACGAAGTTGAAATTAAAACAAAAGAAGATTCAGTTGAATTAGAAATTAAAGTAAAAAATGGTAAAGAAAAAGAAAGATACGTCATTGAAAAGAGTGTAGAAGATACAGATACTATATTCGAAATTCATTACAAAAATAGTGATGGAAAAGGTAAGATTATTGCTGTTATTAGTAAAGATGAAGATGGTAATGATGTAATTGCTTATGAATTCAAAGATGGCAAGAAATGGCATCATGATGACCATGGCTGGCATCATGGCTGGGATGATGACTATGGACATTGCTGGCATGACGATTGGCATCACGAGCATCACTTCGATGATGAATATGATTGGGATGACGATTACGAATGGGATGAAGATGACTTCGACGAAGATAATTGGAATGATGATACTGAAGATTTATTAAATGCTTTATTAGAAGCACTTAAAAATACTGATTTTGATATTGATGCATTCTTAGAAAATTATTATGCTAATAAGAATGATAATAAACAAGAAGATAATCAAAAAGAACCAAGTGAAAGTGAAGACTATGAAGATGAATGGGATGAAGATGACTGGTTCTCTCAAGATTATGAAGAAGATTATTGGGACTGGGGCTATGAACATGGTCATGATAATCATAAACCATACGGTCATCGTTAATATAATTCAATAAAAATACAAATACTCCTAGAGGTTGGTAACTTACTAAGCTTTGGGAGTTTTATTTTATTGCTGCTTTTAATGTATTAATTGGTGCTTTAAACTTCCGCGGGGTTGAGGTTGTCGAAAACGACAAAAATCACGGGGTTTAAGTACTAAAAAAATCCTCTTTAA